>QMCD01000960.1_pt1 | contig 20363 bp, 20 predicted proteins | sample 1821841 | NCBI WGS metagenome assembly QMCD01 (sample SAMN01991225, study PRJNA193472) | Termite gut metagenome, whole genome shotgun sequencing project. | isolation source: worker | host: Macrotermes natalensis
AGAAGGACTGAACGTGAAAGTAGCGCTCTTCCCCGACGGCGACGACCCCGACTCTTTCGCCCGCAAACACAGCACCTCGGAGCTGGAAACTTTTCTCAACAGCGCCGAGCAGGATTTCATTTCATTCAAAACAAAACTGCTGAGCGAAGAGGCAAAAAACGACCCCATCAAACGCGCTGCGTTGATCAGCGAAGTAGTAAAAAGCGTTTCGGTGATTCCCGACACTATTGTGCGCACGGTGTACGTTAAAGAATGCAGTCGCCTGCTGGATATTGAAGAAGACATTTTACTGACGGAAGTGGCCAAGCTGCGCCGGAAAAAAATGTACGACAGCGGCGCCAAAAACACTACTCCCCCGGCGGGAGAACAGTTATCATCCGCAGAAACAACCGCCGTGGCCGACGCCATTACCTTTCCCCTGCCCACCTTTGTCAGCAACGTGTTCAGCGAAGCCAGCGAAAAGGAACTGGTCTATTTTCTCCTGAAATACGGCGACAGACCCTTATTTTCGAATGAAGACAAGCAAACCGTCACCGCGGCGGAATACATCATCAACGAACTGCGCAACGACGAATTAGAGTTGAAAAACCTGCATTACCGCAAAATTTTCGACGAATACAACACCGTGCTCCATACCCCGGCCGAAGAGCGCATCAAGCACTTCATCAACCACCCCGACCACGATATTATGGAGCTTACTATTAATGTATTGAGCGAAAATCACCGTTTATCTATCAAACGCTTCATTGATTCGGAAGAACCTGAAAACATAAAATTGCAACGCGACATTCCGCACGCTGTACTCGTCTATAAATCAAGTATTACCAAACAAGCCTACATTGAAGTGAGCGAACAGATGCTCAAAGCGCAGCAACATAACGACAGCGCACAACTGTTGCTGTTAATGGACAGATTGCGCACCCTGCAAGGTGTCCGCAGCATTTTCGCCAACGAATTACAGCGGCTGACTACCTGAGCGGCATTTTTTGGCATTTCCAAAAAAAAGCACTATCTTTGTAGCCCGATTTTTCGAAATCAGGGCCCTTAGCTCAGTTGGTTCTTGACTCATAATCAAGGGGTCGTTGGTTCAAGCCCAACAGGGCCCACAAGGAAAACAAGCACTTGCAGAAATAACATGCAGGTGCTTTTTTCTTGTGGGATAGGGTTGCGGAACGACTCTCCACCCGGCTCGTCTCTACCCGTTATATCGAAAAATATTGTACCTTTGCGGTAATTAATACGCAACGGTTATGAATAGCATGGTAAAAGACAAACTTCCGCAACTGGTGGAGCTTTGCAAGAAATACAGCATAGTGCGCATGTACCTCTTCGGTTCCGCCGCCCGCGACGACTTCGACCCCGAAAGGAGCGACATCGACCTGCTCTACACATTCAGCCCCGAACTGACGATTGACGAGTACGGCGACAACTTTTTCGAGCTGATGTATGCTTTAGACGACCTGTTTGGCCGAAAAGTCGATTTAACAGCCGAGAAATCGCTGTCGAACCCTTACTTAATTCAGAGTATTAACCGGGATAAACAGTTGATTTATGGGACAGTATGACATCGCGAAGTGCTTAGTCGATATTCTCACAAGCATCGACACCATCGAGGAGTATCTGTCCGAGTTTATGGGTGAACGGCGCGACTTCAACATCTACCTGCAAAAGAAATTGCTGCGGAACGGGGTCGAACGCCAGTTAGAAATTATCGGCGAGGCCACCAAGCGTATCCTGCAAACCGACCCGACGTTTAAGTTGGTTAATGCGCGGAAAATCATTGATACCCGCAACCGCGTCGCGCACGGCTACGACAAAATCGATGACTCAATCATCTGGTACATCGCCACCAGACACCTGTCCCCGCTCCGTGCCGAAGTGGAGCAACTGCTGAAACAGTGGGGTTAAGAGGAAGATCGCAGTCTGTCAACGATTGAGGAACTTGAATAATCTGTAATAATTAAAAAATAATTTATGAAAACAATTTTTGTATTTCTGACAACCGGCTTTGAAGAGATTGAAGCCTTGGCAACGGTGGATGTGTTGCGCCGCGCGGAGCTGGACGTGAAAACCGTGTCGCTGACGGGCAACAAGCAAGTGGAGGGCGCACACCGCATCCCTGTAACGGCCGACGTGCTGTTTGAACAGGCCGATTTTTCCACAGCAGAGGTACTCGTTGTTCCCGGCGGAACAATCAAGTTCAACGAGCATGAGGCGATGAAAACAGTGCTGCATGACTTTGCCCAAAAAGGCGGGAAAGTGGCTGCTATCTGCGCCGCACCGGCCGTGCTGGGTGGACTGGGCTTGCTGAACGGGAAAAATGCGACCTGCTATCCCGGCTACGAACACTACCTGACCGGCGCGACCTTGCAAACCGGCAAAGCCGTGGTGGTGGACGGCAATATCACCACAGGACGCGGCCCCGGCCTGACCATTGAATTTGCCCTTCAATTAGTGGAAGAACTTGTCGGAAAAGAAAAGCGCAACAATGTTGCCGCGGCATTGCTGGTGAACGTCCGATAAAATAAAGAGGATGTTCATTTGAATATTGAACACCCTCTCTATCCCCGGAAATATATCCGCTTTGTTAGTCGGAACGTAGGAAATTGCATCTTGCAGTAAGGCGAAATATACTCCAGGGAGCCCTGATTACTTGATACTAATGGTTTCTCACGACCTTTATATTTATAATTTAGGGAAATCAATGTTTTCTTTTATGGTTGCCGCACGGGACGGATGGTCATTCCGTATCTTTTTGACATAGCCGTTGTAGTGGAATAAAGCCTTCTATTTCTCAACGCTGTGCCGGAAGAGCCTCCCGCTGTCATTGACGATGACCAGTAGTAGCCCTCCAGTCCGGCGCCGCGAAGTGCGCCGGTAGTAGTGAAACGATAGCCCGCTGTGGGAAAGAAGAGCGAAGCATTGTAATGTGTGCCGGCAGCTACGGGATTGAAGTATAGCCTCCCGACATAGGCTACATGGTTATTATTCACAGAAACGGCTGTGTTAGCTTCGCCGTAAAGCCCCAAGGCTTTCACAATGGCGCGGCGATCGAAAAAGCCGTCGGCATAATAGCCATACACTGAATTATCTACATTCCCGCCGCCGCTGTAAATAGTGAACGCCGTTTGCCAGAGCGATTGCTTCAACTCGGACTCAATACTGTTGGCAGGAATAGCTTCGGCAGTTACCCCGTCGTTTATCCGGCGGTAGCCGGAAGGACTGATTTCCTGCTCACCGGCAATGAAATCCCACGGGGTGGTGCCCACCATAGTACCCCACGACACTGCAGTGGCAGTACTGCTGGGGTTAAAGGCCCATCGAACACGGGAAGGCATAAATGACTGATCATAAGACCACTGAAAGAAAGCCCCCGCCTGCGTTGGATAGGCCGTGAACGTGGCAGGATTTACGGGAGGAACGGCGCCCTGAATATCCACCTGGGCATCCAGCGTAGCGGCGGTGAGGTTGTAGGGCGAAAACCGCACACATTTGGTGCGGGTGGTGACCGTGCCGGAGGATATGGGGTCACTGTTGGTCATCACATAATCTGCCCCCTCGCCCTGGCGCAGGAATATTTTCTGCACTTTCACAGGCGATCCGTAGGCGAGCAGCAACACGGCATAGCGTGCAGGGGTCTTATCGGCATCATAGGCTGTAAACGGTTTCCTCAGGCCTATGCGGAAAGTAATAGTTCCATACCGTGCCGCCGTGCCGCCAATGGCCGTAGCGCTGCCGCCTATCTGAAAATCTTCCGCCTTGCCGGGAGTGTCGGTGTATATCTGCTCATCGACACTGCCGCCGGGCAGGAGGGCAAAGCCCTCGTAACCCCAGCGCGGGTCTACCCAGTCTATCCATGCCGTCCATGTGCCTGCATTGGCCGAAGCGCTACCCAGATTAATGTTGATAACGCGTTCGCCCGTTTCGCCCGCTCTCCAAAAAGCGCCTACGTAAGTATAGGTACCTGCTGCTGTTCCGGGTATTGTCCCGGCCTTTGCAGGAGAGGCCACTGTTTTGAGTTGCCGGACACTTGCCATCTGGATAGCATCCATAGTAATAGTGGCCAAACGTTCGGTGGCAGTACTACTATTGGCCAAAGCCAGCGTATACACAGGTGCTGAACCCCTGCCGGTTACCGATACACCGGCCGATTCAAAACCGGCATTAGGATCAAGCGAAAGGCGGAACCACTCGGGATTGCTCGAAGTGAGTGTCCATAAAGCTGTAGGGTGAGACGTGCCGTTAATCTTCGTACAAAATACTTCGATATTATCCGTAGCTGTCGTAACCTCCCGCGAGGGCAATATCACCTCATTCGGCGTAACAACAATCGACCCCGCAGGCGTAAGTGTAATGCTATAAATGATACGTTTGCCCGCTTCCCATGTATGGGTATTCAGGTTAATCGCTGTAGTTGTATTATCCTTAAAAGTTATCGTAATTTTGGCATTGCTGCCCAAAGTCTGCGGAATCATCATCAGGTAACCGTTGGCAGCTATCAGGTTGGTGGACATGAAACCGGTAGCGGTAAAATAATCCTTCCCCTCATCATAGTTGAGCGAGGCCGTGAAATCAACGGTGGTGGGACTGCCGAGGTTTGTCCAGGCAATGCTACCGCCGTCAGCCGACAATTCCCCCGTGGTAGCCACGCCCGTCAGGCCGATACCGGCAATTTGTTCTCCTTCGCCCGCTATCTGGAAGCCGACACAGGTTAACGCATGCACCATTTGCAACTTCACCGCACTACTCGCCGGATGAAGATTATAGCGCGGCACGGCCAGCATCAGGTCGGGCTGCATGGTCACATCGGTGGGCACCGTGTACTGCAGCACAGGCTTACCCTGCGAAGCGGCCGAGCCGTTCACCGTAATGCCGTTATCAGCCGTTGCATAAGGAGCATAAGCAAAGAAACTGTACCGGTCGGTCAGGCTATTGGCCTCCCAATACACACCGGCGCCTTCATAAGTCCAGGCGCCCGAATTATTATTCAACCGCCGGTTAAACATTTTGTTGAATGAAGCCATAGCATCCCATTCAGCGGCGCCCGTTGCGGCACAAAATACCCCCATAGACTCCAGGTCAGCAATATGGCTCACCGGCATACCGCGGGTAATTTGCTCCTCTACACGCGTGATAAATGATACAGGCTGCGAAGCATCGTAAGCATCGATCGCTTCTTCCATAATCTTTTTCTCACACCCGGCGAGCAGGGCGGCGCCGGCAAGCAGCGCCGCTGCAATAAGGATTTGTATAGCTTTCATACGTAAATATTTTATTTATTTTAACGGTTCGGCAACGACGTCGCCCCAGGGGTCTACCGACACAACAAAACCTATAGGCTTATCGGGGAAAATAGGCTCCGGCACCACAATAGGCTCCTGCGTATCGGGTGTCACAACCGGCAGGCCGGAATCCGCACCATTTTTATCCACAAAATTACCGGCTATCAAATTACCGCCGTAGCTGTCTAAAGTACCTAAGTGAATAGTATAGGTATACGCTTTACCCATCAGCCAGTTGGTTGGCAGGGTGTAGCCTACTTTCACGAACAGGGGACCGGTAACGGCGCCGTTACCGTTGGCCGGATGGGCTAACGCATCGGTGTAGCCTACAACATCATCGGCAGATACCGTTTCGGAAATACGATAAACCACTTCAATATAAGATTGACCGGCCAATCCTGCTTCGGTTTTATCCCATGCCCGGCCGGAAAGATCCTGAGGCATCAACATCAACGAACCGCCTGATCCGGTAACGGCGGTGGCGGTAGTTACGCCTGCAAATACATTGGCGCTGGTCACCGGAGCCGTCATGTAATCATAGCCGGAATTCCATGTGGTGGGAACTGCCGACCACACAAAGTTGGCAAAGCTGAACGTACCGTTATTACCCACCTGTTTCACGGAGATCGACTGTACTTCGACTATCAGGGCGGAGCCGGTGACCACTTTGAAATCAACCTTCGAAAGAATGTGTTTAAACGCCAGGGTCACATTACCTGATGAAGGACGGGTCTGCACGGCGGCATGCTTAGCCACCAACAAGTCATTTTGATCGGCCGGTTGCGCAGCTATGGTATAATCGGCCGATAAAGTTTGATTGAGCGATGTTTCCGACAAGGGATAATAAGCATAGAAATTGATAGGATAATCCGTGGTAACCGAAGGCCAGAAAATATCCTCATCCACCCATTGCCACATGCCGGCACTTTTGTTATACTTATAGGCCTTATTAGCAATAAACTCGCTAAACGTAGCGCCGTTAGTAGCATACACGCCAAAGCCATCTTCAGCATCTTGCAGCGTAACCAAATCGGCCACAATGGCTCTTGTTTTACCTGTACTGATATCAAAATTGATACCATTAAAACCGCGCTCATTCACTGTGCTTACTTCATCTTTAAAGCAGCTTGAAAAAATCAGGGTCATGGCGATCAAACCCAGTGTCATTTTGTTTTTCATAATCTTAAAATTTAATTACAATTTATACGTAGAAAATAATTTACTTTATTTAACAGGTATCACCACCTCTTCCCAACCATCTACAGATACCGAACCCGCTGTACCCATATCGGGCAATACGGTTAAATGATCTCCATTAGCATCGGCATAGCCCACATTGACAAGGTGTGTACGAACAATAGGGCCGGGGTCTACAACCATTAATCGTGTCACATTAAACGTTTCTCGCGGGTATAATGTACCATCCGTAAGGAGAATGTCGAGGTTCATGCTTTGATTGGCCTGCTGAGCGGCAATTCTGCCAAAAACATTAAAGGTGCGGGTTGTTGTTCCGTCTTTACCATTAGCTTCATATACACGTCCATTGAGGATGAAGGGATACACAGCCTGAGAGGATATTTTTTCGCCCGACACCATGTGCACTCCGGCGGCCATACCGTCTATAGTTCCCGTTACCTGCATGGAACCGGACAGGTTTTTAATATATACGGTAATTGACAGCTGTTCAATACGCGGCAATGGTTTTGCCACCGCTAAATCAGGCACTGCATTTTCAAGTACCGGCCTTCGTGTGCCATTATTGTGGTCGCGGACAATAGCTCTGGTACGGACTACCGTCTCCGGCGTTACCTCAAAGCGGTCGAGGCTCCATGCGGCCAAAGGTTCAGGGTTCAACACCAACGGCAAGGTATCCGAACGGGTGTAGAAACCACGCACTGCGGCGGGGACACTCACGGCGGTAAATGTGGCATAACGATCCGTACCGGTGAAAATAATTCCATCCCAGTCGGCTTCGTCAATGGTTTCATTAAATATCAGTACTGAATATACGCCTACCGGCACTGCTATTTCACGATAAGTAAGGTTGCCTTCCAAGTGATATTGAAGCGGTTCTTCGCCGGTGGCGGGAAAAAGCCACACCGAGGCACGGTGCATTTCTTCAACAGACACGCCTGATGCCGACCAGTCAATAGCAACAGGAATAAGCGCGGTGGGAATGTATTCATCTTCCAACAACCGGCGCGTACAAGCTCCTGATACCTGAGCCAATGCCATCAACAGCAGTATTGCCATCATAAATAGTCTATTGTTTTTCAAATATTTTAGTAATTGAGCATCCATACTAAAGAAACTTTGAGTCTTGTGGGGCCGACCCAGCTATAGTTACCGCTTTGCCGGAGAACAAGGTGCCACTCATCATCTACTCCCCACACGGAGGAATACTCCCGGTACCGGGTATTAAGATAGCCTATGCCCACCGAATATTCCATTCTGAAATTACTATCTTTACCCAGCGTGTGGGCATAGCCGCCGGTGAGTCCTGCCGATATATAAAACTCACCCTGGTATCCTCTGCCTCCCCATCCGAGATCATAATAACCGCCGCCGGCATAAAGACCTGCGAACCATCCGGTCATCACCGGGCCGCCGGAAAGACGGTTAAACCAATAGCGTCCTTCCGCATTCACGTTGACGAGTTGTAAGCAAGATTGCTTTTGTTCCCATATCCACCACGGAAAAATACACTCACCCAAAACAGACCAGCGTTGGCCTATCGGAACTTCAATTTCCAAATTAACTGCCGAAAACACATCAAACAACAGGTTAGTTTTCACGGCCAGCAGCGGTTTCCCGGCCTGCACATCATCCGGCGCCTCATCGGTCACCGGCGCCGGAAAGTTGCGTTGCGCCGACACAGAGGGAGAATTTACCGTCAAAAAAAACAGTAAACTTATGCCCGTTTTTATGCACACCTTTATATATGTATTTACTATATCTTTCACAGCTTAAAAATGACCTATTGTTAACAAGTGCAAAATTATGATTTTTAATCATTTACGCTATAATTGCTTGATTATGAAAAATTGTCTGTTTTAACCGGCCGGCGGTGACAAAATAGCGAAAAATTGTCTGTTTTTTTCTATCAAAAAAAGTATTAAAAATTATTTATTTTTTGTGGTTTTAGAAAATATTATGCTTACCTTTGTCGTGTTATTTTTTTACTCCTTAAAACCATATCGTAATTATGAATAATAGAAACAATATGGATTTTTGGGTTTTTGCCTTAGATGATCCTGAGTTGAGACAGTTTTATGCCGGGCAGGCTGAAAATCCTTCCTTGGAATATACTGTGTATGTTCAAGAAACTACACGTGTGTTCTCCACCAAAGCGAAACAAGCATTGCACCTGCGGGATGAATGCATGTTGTTGATTGATCCCTATGTGGTACCTGTTTTCTACAACCTGCCTTTAAAAGGCTACATCATTATCATGACGGACAAGTTCTGTAAAACAAAAGACACAAAAATTTTATTGAAACTTAGCTTTTTCCACAGTTCTCCGGAAGGTATCATCGACTTCGGCAATGTTAACGAAGAACAAAAAAAGTATCTGGATTTGCTGCTGGAAGAATATCATAATCCGTATGATGATTTACAACCGGCCATTTTGCGCAACTTAATCTTCAATGTATTGCTGCTTTCGCCGAAAGGTAATTATAACGTACAATTAAAATCCGGGCACTTGTTAAGCTATGCTTTACAATTTATGGAGTTGGTTGACGAATATGCTTTTCAGCACATGAAAAAAGCCTTTTATGCCGATAAAATAGGCATTACCGAAGAAATGTTGACACAGGCGTTACGGGTAACCTATCAAAAAACATTCAGGGAAATAATTACTTGCCGGGTATTGATTGAGGGTATAAAAAATTTGGTATGCACCAATAAAAGCATTACGCAAATTGCACACGAATTAAATTATGACGCATCGGATTTTAACAAGCTTTTCCTGCAATGGAAAGGAATATCTCCGACAGATATAAGAACTAATTACCAAAAATTGATTGATTATGCCGAAAACACCTACTGACATTCAACGGTATACTCCGGAAGAAATAGTACATCCTTCCGGTATAGAAATATTTAGTTTCGATGCGCTGTATCATCTTCAAGAGGCGGAAACAGTGATATATGCCGATCACCGGACTTCTTTTTATCATATTTTCCGGTGCAGCTTGCACTGCAAGAACCCGTGTGCTCACTATGTTGAAGACAAAGAAGTAGTATTCAATAACAGCTTGTTATTCCTTAACCGTGACGTTTCACACAGATACCCGAAGCGGGATGCCTGCGATGGCACTATCATCCTTTTTACCGATACTTTTTTTGCCAGCACGTATGAAAAAATGGAATTTCTAAGCCACAGCACATTATTTAAAAGTAATTACACCCTCATCCCTATGCAGTCTTCGCATTACACCACCATAGTGGACTTGTATTTTTCATTGATGCAACAACTGCAACCCAATGATAAAACACAGACGGCAAACACGGTAATAGTACGCAACTTACTGCATAACCTGTTGATGACCATTGAACGCGAATGCCGGTTGCGCGCCCCGCGTCTCTCACTTTCGAACGACGAACAGTATATGCAGCAGTTTAAAACCTTGCTGGACAAACATTATGAAACCAACAAGCAGGTTAGTTTCTATGCGTTGGAACTCGGCATATCGGAGAAGAAGCTATCCCAAGTGGTTCATGCTTCACGAGGTATTTCTGCCAAGGCTTACATTAACGAGAAGATGCTGTCAACGGCTATCTTTTTATTGCAGAATACTACACTCAATCAGGCAGAAATAGCGCAGAAATTAGGCCTCGATGCTATTTACTTCCTCAAGTTTTTCCACAAGCACACCGGAATGACGCCCTCCAAATACCGGCAACAGGAAGAAGAAACTACTTCGGCAAGGTAAACAATATTTCTAATCCGCCGCCGTCCCTGTTCCTGGCAGTGATAGCGCCCTTGTGAAAGAGCACGGCGTTTTTTACAATGGAAAGGCCAAGGCCAGAACCGCCGGTGTCGCGTGTGCGGCCTTCATTCACACGGTAAAAGCGTTCAAAAAGGCGGGGGAAATGTTCGTCGGGAATGCCCACTCCCGTGTCGGCATAAGAAAAATAATAGACATTATCGTCTTCATTATATTTATTGATCATCACGGAAATGCCCGTTCCCGCATAACATATCGCATTTTCCGTAAGATTCCGGAAAATAGCATACAGCAAATGACGGTTGCCCCGCACCACCACGTCGGCGGGAATTTTATAATTGATAGTGATTTGCTTTTCCTGCAATGCAGGTTCCAGACCGGTGCACACCTCTTCCACCAACGCTGCCATGGGCACGGGTTCCACGGCAAACGACTGCGGGGCGCCTTCTATTTTAGTGATCAGGCTCATGTCGCGTATCAACTCCGAGAGCGCCAGGGTTTGGCCATAGGCTTTTTGAATGAAGTAGCGTTGTTTATCGGTAGTCAACGGCTGTTCGAGCACTGTTTCCAGATACCCGCGAATGCCGGTAACAGGCGTGCGCAATTCATGGGCAATGTTGCCGGTTATTTCCTGTTTCAGCAAGCGGGTTTTTTCCTGCTCCAGCGCTATCGCCCACTTGCTCTCTTTCATGGGCTGGTAATTATCGGCGATGAACTTGCCGAAACGTCCGGTCACATAATAAACAACCAACAGGATTAAAATGAAAAGGCAAAGCACAAAATAAATAAATCCGTTGCCGGGGCGGAGAAAATTTTTTACCTGTATGTTGTAAGGCAAGGCTACCCTGACGTAATAATTATTAAAATGTTTGGCGTAATAAAGATAGGCCTGATTGGTAGAGGCAGACGTGCGGATAAAAGTTCCCGTACCGTTTTTACGGGCGCCGCGTATTTCGGGACGGCCGGCATGGTTTTCCGGCTGCAACGAGTCGGCCAGCACATTATCGTAAAACACGTGTCCCCGCTCATCAATCAGAGTCAGGCGGATATTGGGCGGAAAATCGGCCGACAGGCTGTCAATGACCGCACTGTAATTGCCTGCACGGACAAGCGCCGTGTTCACAATGCCGGCATACGCATCTAATTTTTCGGTCAGCGCACCGGTTTTAAACTCGTGCTCGCGCGATTGTTCAAACAGCAGGATACCGCCGGTAAAAACCGCAAAAATAATGACAAAATAGAAAAATAGTTTCTGTTTGTAACTAAGATTTTTCCGATGCTTATTCATAGGTTTTATTAAATAAGTAGCCATAGCCCTGTCGGGAGGAAATGAGCGTTGCGTAGGGACCTATTTTTTTACGCAGGCGGGTAATATGTACGTCTATCGTGCGTTCAGTGATATAGGGCGTATCTTTCCACAAAATATCAATAAACATGTCGCGCGAATAAATTTTGCCGGGGTTGGACGCCATTAGCGCCAACAGTTCAAATTCCGTTTTGGTCAGCCCCGCCAGCTGCCCTTTCACCACGGCGTCTTTTGCATCAAGGTCTATAAGCAAACCGTCAAAATCAAGCGCGGAGCGCTCCTGCGAAGCGGGTTCCTGATGACTGCTCCGCTTCAGCACCGCTTTCACCCTGGCCATGACTTCCTTCACGGAAAAGGGCTTGGAAATATAGTCGTCGGCGCCCACGGAAAAGCCGGTAAGCATATCATTTTCAGCACCTCTGGCGGTGAGAAAAATAATGGGCACCTGATTTCCGTTACGCCGCAGGGTTTCGGCTAATTTATAGCCCGACATGCCGCTCATCATCACGTCAAGCAGCAGCAACGCATGATTGTCTAATTTTTCCAGGGCTTCTTCTGCCGAATAGGCGCAAGTAACTTCGTAACCTTCGTTAACAAGGTTAAATTCAAGGATTTCGCAGATATCGCGTTCGTCGTCAACTATGAGTATACGGTTGTTCATATTATTTTGAAAATAAGATATTTATAATCGAAAATACATGTGTTTTACAAGGTAAAGTTATACAAAAAATATTACAAAAAGGCTACAAATGATAAATTTATTTATTTTTGTAAATAGTTGAAACTTTTTATCGCCGATTTCGTCATATAAGTGTCTATGGAGCTGAATGAATTTAAACAACATATCCTTCCCCTGAAAGATCAACTGTTCAGGCTTGCTTTGTGCGTTGTGCGCCACAGGGAGGAGGCCGAAGATATTGTTCAGGAAGTTCTTTTAAAAGTATGGAATGGCCGGCAATCCCTTGCAACGGTTAGTAATCCGGCGGCTTATTGCGCGGTAATTACTAAAAACATGGCCCTCGACCGGTTGCGGCGGGCCACGTATAAAACACCGCACGCACCCGTTAAACCACAGGATGCGATAGAGGTGCACACGCCCCAGGCCAACATGCAACGGGAAGAAAGGCGGGCGCTGGTCGGCCGTTTAATTGCCGCACTGCCCGAAAACCGGCGCCTGCTCATACAGCTGCGCGATATAGAGGGCGAAAGCTATCAACATATAGCCCAAATACTGAATATTAGCGAAAGCAAGGTGAAAACCGACTTATTCAGGGCCAGACAATCGCTAAAACAACAATTGGATAAAATGAATGCGTATGGACAAATTTAAATATATAGACAATTTACTGGAAAAGTACTGGACGGCGGATACTTCGCCGGAAGAAGAAAAAACACTGCGCGACTTTTTCGTGCACACGCCCGACTTGCCTCCTCACCTGCAAGCCTACGCCGAGTTGTTTATGATTCAACACGAACAGCACAACGTACAATTGCCGGACAATTTCGACGAAAAATTATTGGAAAAATTAGGCCACGGCAAACCCGTTACAATATCGCGAAGCGGCAAGCGCTTCGCCTACTCATCACTATTTGCTAAAATTGCCGCATCCATTGTCGTTATGTTGGGTGTTGGGGTACTCACTTACCAAGGCATAGAAAGAAAACAGGCCCAACTCGCCGCAGAAACCGAAGCGCGGGAGACGATTATCAACGCCCTGGCGCTGATAGCCGATAATGTGCAGAAAGGGGAAGCCGCCATTAATGAAGGATTGAAACAATTTGAAATACTATCTACCCTCGACCATGAATAAAACAATAAAAATACTACAAGCGGGAATCATCTGCCTGTCATTCATATTAGGCAGTTATACGGCCGGACATGCGCAAAATTTTTCCGAAAAATTTACGGAAGCTGCCGGTTCAAAAATCACCTCGGTGGCTACGGTCAATGCCGAACTCATCAATATGCTGAAAAAAAAGGAAACAAATAACCAATTACAGGCCTTTCTGAATGAATTGTCGCTATTGAAAGTCATTACCATGAAAAATGATGCCGGAACTATTAAAAATTATTGTGATGTAGCCCAATCGCTCCTGCAAAAAAACGACTATCAGGAACTATTCGTACTGCAGGAAAACAAGCAGCAGGTGAAAATTGCCGTCCGGGGAAAAACCGCACAGAACAAAGCCGGCGAAATTGTAATGCTGGTCTGCCAGGAAGAACAGTTAACAGTGGTTGACCTTGTCGGCAACATCACTATCGACAAGATAGGCGACTTGGCCGCTTCCATTAGAAAATCAATGCTAAATTTATAATTATCCATGTATATGAAAAAAATTCTATTTGCACTTGCCCTATTGGCCTTTAGTTTCACCGGCGTTTATGCACAAACCGACTCAACAGTTGTAGAACCAACAAGAGATTCTGTTACGCTTACCGTGAATGATGACTCCGGTTTTTTAGTCAACGTATTAACCGGCATATTGGATGCCAGCAAAAAAACAAGCAGGCAAGAAAAGAAAAGATCGTACAGATATACCGGCTGGCACGTTGAACCCTACATAGGCCTCGGCTTTGTGGCAGGGCCATTAGAAAACAGCACGGCAAAAATTAATTACGGCGAATCCTACAGTGTTGACTTCGGGCTGAAATCCCGCTATCAATTTACGGGTATTTACTCCCTGACATTTAATGTGGGTTTTATGCACAACCGCTATAAAATTACTGATGGCATGATTAATGGTATCACCGCCCCCGTTAATATCAGCAATAATTTTGTGACGAATAACGAGCGTTTCCGCACCTGGGCGTTCGGTCTAAGTTTCGGGCAACGGTTCAATTTTTGCAAAACCAGAAGATTGAAAAATTATGTTGAAGCAAGTGTTTACGGCAACTATGTGTATTCACGCAAATATATTACCGATTATAAAGGCGATAATGATGCATCGGCCACGTTGGATTATAACAACCCCAATATTTTTAGTCCGTTTGAAGCAGGTGCACAGTTGAACCTCGGCTTTCACTGGTTCAGTGTTTGGGGCCGTTACCGGCTGACCGATTGGTTCGACTCGGATTATACGGCGGTAAAAATACCCCGCCTGACAATCGGCATGGCCGTTAATTTCGGAGACTAATTAACGCACACGTTATCAATTTATGATTTATTATTTTTTCGTGAAGCGTTAAGCGTAAAGAGTAAAGCGATTTTCCTAATCTCTTAATCTCTTAGTCGCTCATCTCTTAGTCACTTTTTTCTTTAGCACATTATGCCTATCTTTGCATTGTGTGCGAAGAACTAAACATATCCGTGAAGCCCGGCGCAGCAGCCGACGAGCAGCAACTCAAGGCAGCCGCAGCTAAGGCTTTAGCTGTGAACATGCAGGATATACGGGCGGTGCAAGTATTGCGCCGCTCTATTGATGCACGGCACGGCATGCCCCTTTACCAATTGAAATTACGGGTCTATACCGGCGATGAACAACCGGCGCCTGCCGTTGGCCGTTTCGACTACCAAAATGTGGCAGGAAAACCGGCGGTGATTATCGTAGGTGCAGGTCCGGCGGGACTGTTCGCCGCACTGAAATTGCTGGAGAGAGGATTAAAGCCGGTCATTCTGGAACGCGGGAAAAATGTGAAAGAGCGCAAATACGATATCGCAAAAATTCGCGATAATGTGATTAATCCCGATTCCAACTGGTGTTTCGGGGAAGGCGGCGCGGGCACTTATTCAGACGGAAAATTGTATACGCGCTCCAACAAGCGGGGCTCTATTGATCACATCCTACAACAATTGGTGAACCACGGCGCGCCGCCGGATATATTAATTGACACCCACGCCCACATTGGCACCGACCGGTTGCCGCACATCATGGCCAACATCCGCGATACGATTATGGCGCACGGCGGCGAATATTATTTCAACACCAGGGTCGCCAACCTTATTGTCGGAGACGGCAAGGTGCGCGGCGTGGAGGCCGCCGACGGAACGCACTACGAAGGGCAGGCGGTGCTATTGGCCACCGGCCATTCGGCGCGCGATATCTATGAATTATTTTACCGCAAGGGCTGGGCGCTCGAAGCCAAGCCGTTCGCCATGGGTGTGCGTGCCGAACATCCGCAGGCGCTGATTGACGATAGTCAATACAGGGGTTACAAAGGCTTGCCGGCCGCCAGTTACAGCTTAGTCACGCAGGTGGGTCTCCGCGGCGTGTTCTCGTTCTGCATGTGCCCCGGCGGCATTATGGTACCCGCCGCCACTGCCCCCGGCGAGATAGTGGTTAACGGCATGTCGAACGCGCAACGCAACTCGCCCTACGCCAACGCCGGCGTTGTGGTGCAGGTTAATCCGGCCGATGCGGCGCGCTACGCACAAGCAGGCGCGCTGGCAGGACTGCGCTTCCAACAGGAAATAGAGCGCAGCATGTACAAGGCAGCCGGTCAAAGTCAGCAGGCGCCGGCGCAGCGTATGGTTGATTTCGTCAACCTGCGGACGTCCCCATCCCTGCTAAAAACATCGTACCTGCCCGGCGTTGTCAATGCGCCGCTGCACAAGCTGCTGCCAAGTTTCATGGTGCAGGGACTGCAACAAGCCTTCAAAGATTTTGACCGGAAAATGCGGGGCTACCTGTCGGACGAGGCCATGCTGGTGGCAGTGGAATCGCGCACTTCATCGCCGGTACGTATTCCGCGCGACAGTGAAAGCCTGCAACACGTTCAACTGCCCGGGCTGTATCCCTGCGGCGAGGGCGCGGGCTATGCGGGAGGCATCACCTCCTCGGCTATCGACGGGGTGAACTGCGCAGAGAAAATCAGTGGGACGTGAAATGAACGCATCCCCGGAGACAGGAAAACAAAAATGTATTTATCTTTGTAAGATAATTTCAAATAAAAAATTGAGCGTGAATCGTTTGATGATTTGGTGATTTGTTTATTTGGTGATTTGGTGATGAAAATCGCTTAACGCTTAACGTCTAACGCTTAACTTGTAACTCTTAGTTCTTAACTTGCTGTTTGATAAACTGTTTCCTGTGCATAGGCCGGAGTCGGCAGGGCCAAGGCTTTGTCGAGCGCGCCTTTTTTGGTTTGGTAAACAACTCTTTTTTTGGAGTACAGCAATAGGTACTATTTACACGAAGATAGTACTTTCTATAATCGTTTACTTTTTAACTGATGGCTTTTTGCCTGCTGTCGGCTACCGTAATACTAATGGTGCACTCACCAATCAGGGTACCAACGGCAACTACTGGACGTCTACGCAGGCTAGCACTACTACCGCTGACAACTGGAACTTCAACAGTGGCGGCAGTTTTCTGCGCCCCGCAAATAATAAGGCCAACGGCTTTAGTGTGCGTTGTGTGAAATAAGAAATCTAAACACAGGAGGCAGTTTTTTTAAGACCTTGAGAATGAACAATGAATAATGAATAATTTGTTTATTTGGTGATTTGTTTATTTGATGATTTGCTTATTTGGTGATTTGCTTATTTGATGATTTGATGATGAAATCTTTAAACCTTTTACCTTTCACCCTTCACCCTTCACCCTTCACCTTTTACCCTTGTACGGCGCGCTTCACGCCTAACGCTTCACGCTTAAGAAGTCTACAATTTCACAGTTGTTAATTCCCTGCCTAATTTATGCAATGCCGCCTCTATTTTATGTGTCTGGACGTCGGAAATATAAGCAATTCCAGCCTTGTATTGACGCATAAGCCCTGCATTTATACCGGCTGTTTTTGCAAATTTGCTCGTATTTATCCAGTCGTAGTAATTAAACAAGGAGGCTATATCAAATTTGTATTCAAATTCAATATTTTTTAATTCGTTGGGTAATCTTTTTCCTTCCTCTTTATAAAACCGGAGGATTTCTTTCACCGAATTTTCGAAATCGGCCTTAGCTTCTGCCACAGTGTTTCCCTCACCAATAATCGTACTGCTTATATCCGGTGTAAATACACTGTAGGTGCCATCCTTCCCTTTTTCAATTAATGCAGTTGTTTTCATATACTCAATTTTTTCAGAAACCTATCTGCTTTTTTAATTTATAATACAACCCTGTTTTTATTTCTCTTGAATCATGTCTTTCAATTTCAATCAAATAATCCTTGTCTTTATGCAGATAGATGTCGTGTTTTGAACCATGGCGGTAAAGATACCAGCCATTTCTTTCTGCAATTCTTCTTAATTCTGCCCATTTCATTGTGATGGTGCTTTCAATTGGACGATACAAATATATAACATTTTTGCTATATATACAAATATTGTTGCCAAATAAATTTAGTTAGGGTGGATTTTAAATGGATCTTTCGGCACAAAGATAATATTTTTTTGAATGAACAATGTGCTGATTTGTTTATTTGGTTAATGAAAAAAGAGACTAAGAAACTAAGTGACTAAGAGACAGGTTCCATAACCCACCGTCATTGCGAGGGCAACGCCCGAAGCAATCGGCTGAACAAGCTAACAACTTATCCCTTAGCACTTTAATAATAAATTATAAACCTTTTCACCTTTTACCCTTCCACCTTTTACCCTTATACGGCGCTTCACGCCTTACGCTTTACGGATTTTTGCTTATTCAAAAAAATGCTGTATCTTTGCATTGAAAATACCCTCGGAAGTCCACCACGACAACAAAGAATGCTTAGGACACATGAAAATTATGTCTAAGGAAGAACAGGAACAGTTAAAAAGCAAGTACTATAACGAGGCCATTCGTTATATGAACAACGCGAAAGAAGTACTGCAAAAAGCAGGAAAAGAAAATGGCCGTTATAAAGATCCAAAGTATGTGAAAATGGCGTGCGGCACCGCCTACAATGCTGTGTTATTATCGCTCGACACCTGGCTGCAACTCAAAGGGGTGGAAAAGAAAAAAGGCCGTAAATCCATTGAGTACTACCAGTCGGCAATAGCCCGGATTGATAAAAAGTTGCTTGGGACTTTAGAAGGTGCGTATGAAGTTTTACACCTGAGTGGTTATTATGACGGTGCAACTGCCGTAAAGCTCATTCAGTTTGGTTTTGAAGAGGCTTATGCCATTATTAACAAGCTCAAGCCGGCGCAGGCGTAACCGTCAAAGAGACCGTGAGGTCTTGAGAATGAATAATTTGGTGATTTGATTATTTGTTTATTTGCTTATTTGGTGATTTGTTTGTTTGATGATTTGGTGATTTGATGATGAAAATCGCTTTACGCTTAACGTCTAACGCCTAACGAAAAAATAATAAATCTTTAAACTTTTCACCCGTAAACTCTTAACTCTTAGTTCTTAACTCTTAACTTACTGTTTGATAAACTACTCCCTGCCAACTCGTAACTATCGCCTCGGGATGCGCCCTGCTAATCAATAATCATGCTTGTGTGCAATATTTTTTTGATATATATAAAATCGTCATCCATTTCAAATAAAATAACCCATTTATCACGAAAAACCACTTTTCACAAGCCGGATGAACCATAACGGCGAAGTTGCTCATAGTAATTCAACGGATATATGCCCGGATGCCGGCCTATAAATGCAATGAAATACCAAACGTCATACACAAAACTTTCCGCCGCTAATGGCGCTGAGTAATGGTTTTCTATAAAGTCGGCTATCCTGACAATTTCCTCGTTGACTGATGTGTCAATGATTATTGTCCTTTTTTTCATAACGACTGCGTACTTCTCTTAATAAATTTGTCATAAACTCTTCGAGCGTAACATACCCTTCGGGGATAGGTTTAGCCGGTTTATACAAATAATTTGTCGCAGGTGGCCTGTCACTATGAGGAGTAATGTTGAGATGGGTTGTAGCTTTCATGTCAAGAATGGCGTTAAATCAATTAGACTGCAAAGGTAATAATATTCTTTGAATAAAACAAAATAAGTGATTAAGAAAATCTTTAAACCCTTGTGGCAGCGCGGCAAGCGCGTCCATCCCGGCTTTTAAATTACAAGTTAAGCGTGAAGTGTTAGGCGTAAAGCGTAAAGCGATTTTCATCACCAAATAAGCAAATAAACAAATCATCAAATAAACAAATCATCAAATCACCAAATAAACAAATAAGCAAATCACCAAAGTCTACTGAACACATACCACCGAAAAACCGTTGGTCTTGCTGCTGGTGCGCACGCTGCTGTTGCCATTGTTGAAGTACAGGCGGTACGCGTTGATAGTATTGCTAGGGTTCTGCGCACTCGACCAATAGTAGCCGAGTGTACCAACGTAGTTGCCATTGTGGCCACGAGCGGGCAAGAATAAACAGTTGCCATTAGCCACCGTACAGGCCCCGCTGTTGCTCCCGAAAAATGTTCCGTTTTCCGTGTTACCATACCCCGAATTCGCAGCACGCCACGTGTAGCCGGCATCAACCATTTTTTGGAACTCAGCCTGTGTAGGCATGCCGGACGGGCAGGCAGATGGAGCGTTAGCCCATGTATATTGCGAAGGTAACACCTGTGTCTTTGTCCACGCAATGCCGGGAATCGTGGGGGCGGCATTTTCCACTACACCGGTCACATTGCCGGTATATCCACTGTAGCAGGCAATGCCGTTAGCGGTAACATAGCTGCGCACCGAGGTGGTGTAGCTACCTGTGGCGGTGGATGATGTTTTGGGATTACCGGTCTGTCCGTTGAACACGCCCGTCCACTGGTAGTTCGTACCGCCGGAGGCAGTGAAGGTTACTCCCGTGCCGCTTTTCTTCGGTCCGTTCTGCGTTAATCCGGGTGTAGGAGGCGTAGCATTCACGGTGGCCACCACCGGCATTCTACTTGTGGACACGCAACCCGTGGTGGTATGGCGCGCCTGAGCATAATAAGTAGTACTTCCATCGATGTT
>QMCD01005671.1_pt2 | contig 20348 bp, 19 predicted proteins | sample 1821841 | NCBI WGS metagenome assembly QMCD01 (sample SAMN01991225, study PRJNA193472) | Termite gut metagenome, whole genome shotgun sequencing project. | isolation source: worker | host: Macrotermes natalensis
AAAACCCACCTAAAAAAGTTACTTTGGTGGGCGAACCCACTGCTGCGTCTGCTTCATTTACGCCAAGCGCCGAAGGTCCTAAGATTGAATTTGAAAAAATGACCTACGATTATGGTCAAATTCAACAAGGCGCCAATGGCGACAGCGAATTTAAGTTCAAAAACATTGGCTCGGAACCATTGGTATTGACCAACGTACAGGCTTCTTGCGGCTGCACAACACCAAGTTGGCCACGCGAACCAATCATGCCCGGTCAGGAAGGCGCAATCAAAGTGCGCTATAACACAAATAACATGGGTGGTTTCACAAAAACGATTACGGTTTATTCAAACTCCGTCGAGAATCAAGAACGCCTTACACTCCGCGTTACAGGCACCGTGAATGCAAAATCCGCCGGTTCCAATACTGTTAATCCCTAATATTTAATTTGTATAATTCATAAAAAATACCCATCATGAAAAAGATCTTTTACACACTTGCATTAGCCGCAGCAGTAACATTTTCTGCAAACGCACAAACCAACACCACAGAACAAGCAGAAACCACTGCTCCTGCAACAACCGGTCCTCGTATCGAATTTGAAAAACAAGTTCACGATTACGGCCAAATCACTATGGGCGCCGACGGCAACTGTGAATTTAAATTCAAAAACACCGGTACGGAACCGTTGGTATTGAATAACGTGCAATCGTCTTGCGGATGCACAGTTCCGAGTTGGACACGCGAGCCGGTTATGCCCGGTCAAGAAGGCTCAATCAAAGTTCGCTACGACACCAATCGAATTGGTCATATTGGCAAAGCCATTACCGTTTATTCAAATTCTGTTGGCGATAACAGCGAGCGCATTACACTTCGCATTTCAGGTAATGTGAATCCTAAACAAAACTAAACTTATTTCATGCCCACAATTTCACAAAAAGCCATTCAAATGCCGGTTTCCCCTATTCGGAAATTGGCGTCTTATGCCGAAGAGGCGAAAAAGCGTGGTATCCACGTTTATCACTTAAATATTGGTCAGCCGGATATCGAATCGCCCGAAGGAGCGCTTAAAGCAATTCGCGAAAACAAACTCAAATTGCTGGAATACAGCCATTCGGCAGGTTTTTTATCGTATCGTAAAAAATTAGCGGAATATTATCAACAGAAAAAAATTGATGTTGATGAAAACGAAATCATCATTACGAATGCCGGAACGGAAGCCGTTTTGTTTTCGTTTTTTGCATGTATGAATGCCGGTGATGAAGTGATTATTCCGGAGCCGTTTTATGCGAATTACAGCGCAATGGCGGTTTATGTGGGCGTAAAAATCGTTCCGGTTCGATCGAAAATCGAAGATGGATTTGCGCTTCCGCCTATCAGCGAATTTGAAAAAATGATTACGCCGAAGACGAAAGCCATTTTGGTTTGTAATCCGAGCAATCCGACCGGTTATCTCTACACTCGTGCCGAAATGGAACGTTTGGGAGAATTGGTCAAACAACATGATTTGTTTTTATTGTCGGACGAAGTTTATCGTGAATTTTGTTATGATGGTGCAGAAAATGTGTCTGCCTTTCATATCAAAGGTTTGGAAAACCATGTCATTCTTTTGGATTCCGTATCCAAACGCTATTCCGCATGTGGCACACGTGTTGGCGCATTAGTTACGAAAAATAAAGATGTGTATAATGCAGCGATGAAATTCGCTCAAGCCCGGTTGAGTCCGCCGACTTACGGTCAGATTTTTTCCGAAGCCGCTTGCGATACGCCACAATCGTATTTCGACGGTGTGGTTGCAGAATATACCAAACGTCGTAATATTGTGGTGGATGCTGTTAATAAAATGGAAGGTTGTTTTTGTCCGAAACCTCAAGGCGCGTTCTACGCTGTAGCCCGCTTGCCTATTGATGATTCGGATAAATTCTGTCAATGGCTTTTGGAAACATTTGAACACAATAAACAAACAGTTATGTTGGCGCCTGCAACAGGTTTCTATTCCGCAAAAGGCGCAGGAAAGGACGAAGTTCGCATCAGTTATGTTCTGAACGAAACCGATCTTCACAATGCGATGGAATGTTTGGAATTAGCGTTGAAACAATATAATCAAAAATAAATCATGGCAACGAAAAAAACAACAACCAAAAAAACAGCTGCGCCCGCCAAAGTCGCAGCATTAAAAGCGAAATCCGGATTCCGAATTGAATCGGACTTATTGGGCGAAAAATACATTCCTACTGAGGCTTTGTACGGTGTACAAACCTTGCGTGGTATGGAAAATTTTGATGTAAGTGGTAAATATCACGGTAATTTTCCGCATTTTATCAGTGGTTTTGCGCTTACAAAATGGGGCGCGGCAGAAGCCAACTACAAACTGAAATTAATCAACAAAGCGCAACGTGACGGCATTGTTTACGCCTGCAAACAACTTTTGGAAGGCAAGCATTACGAGCATTTTCCTGTGGATATGATGCAAGGTGGCGCAGGTACTTCGGCCAACATGAACGCCAATGAAGTGATTGCGAATTTGGCATTGAAACACATGGGCAAAAAATTCGGACAATATGAATTTTGTTCGCCGAATGATGTGGTAAACTGCTCGCAATCGACGAATGACGCCTATCCTACGGCAATACATTTTGCATTATATTTGTATCACCAAGACTTTGTTTTGGCTTTGAATTACTTAGTTGAAGCCTTTGAAAAGAAAGCCAAAGAGTTCAAAAACGTTATTAAAATGGGACGCACCCAATTACAAGATGCCGTGCCGATGACGATGGGACAAACATTTCAAGGTTTTGCCGATTTGCTGAAAAGCGAATTGCGTAAATTGGATTATAATGCGAAAGATTTCTTGGAATGCAACATGGGCGCAACCGCAATCGGAACGGGCATTTGCTCGGAACCGGGTTATAGCGAACTTTGTGTAAAAGAATTGAAAAAAATTACCGGCTGGGAAGTTCATTTGGCTAAAAACTTAGTGGAAATAACGTCCGATACCTCTTGTATGGTGGGTTATTCCGGTATTTTGAAACGTATGGCGATTAAACTCGGAAAAATTTGTAACGATTTGCGCTTGATGTCGTCCGGTCCACGTTGTGGTTTAGGCGAAATTAATTTGCCTCCGATGCAGCCGGGTTCGTCGATTATGCCGGGAAAAGTTAATCCTGTTATTCCGGAAGTAGTGAACCAAATTTGTTTCAAAGTGATTGGAAATGATTTGACTGTAACGATGGCTGCCGATGCCGCTCAATTGGAATTGAACGTGATGGAGCCGGTTATCGTGTATTCGCTTTTCGAATCGTTTGAATGGCTGATTAGCGGTTTCATTACCTTGCGTGACTTGTGTGTAGATGGTATTACTGCAAACGAAGCGCATTGCAAGAAAATGGTGTTGAACAGCATTGGTATTGTAACGGCTTTGAACCCGCATATTGGTTATAAAAATTCTACAAAAATTGCCAAAGAAGCGTTAGCAACAGGCGCTTCCGTATATGATTTGGTGATAGAGAAAAAAGTTCTAACCAAAGCGCAAGTGGATAAAATCTTGTCGCCGGAAAATATGATTAAACCTACGAAATTTAAGGTTTAGTCATATCTAATCTAATAAAAAAAGGGATAGGTTTTGGAACTTATCCCTTTTTTTAATCACAATTTTAATTGATTTTTTAACATCTTATAACCCGAAACGCTGGTTTTAACCTCATAACCGCCTTTCAACAGTAATAAATGCTGCTGTTTTTCATTGGTTTCTATGCCTAAAATTGATTCCACGTTGACGATAAACGATCGATGAACTCTAACAAACCTGTTCTTAGGAAGTTCGGACTCAAACGTCTTCATGGTTTGTTCTTTCAGATAGCGGTTTTTAGTCGTATAAATCATCACATAATCCCCTTCTGCCTGTAAAAATATAATATCCTCAACGGGTATGACTGTGATTTTTTGACCTTGTTTCACGGCTACATGGTCTAAAACCGGCTCATCAGACGTTTTTTCCGGTTTATCGTCTTCTTCGATTTCGTTTTCCACAGGGTCTTCTGTGTTCATTTCTATAATCTTATTTTTTTCTGAAATAAATTGAAACAAAATAATATAAATTAAAGAAGACGAAAACAGCCGCACACCCAATGACGACAGAAAAGCAGGGACAAGTTCATATAAATCAAAGATTAAATACGCCCAGCCGTTTGAAAGTGCGACAAATAAAATTATAAACATCAAGTGATTGACAACAGACTGCACAACACTAAGCCCTTTTCCGGAATATTTAACAGTGTACCAAAGCAACAAGGAAAGTCCTGAATAACTAAGCATATACGTTATCCAATCGATAAAAAACACGGACTGATGGGCTTGTCCCAAATCTTTTAAGGCCAAAGCCTGAAATAAAGACAAAAGGGCAAACCCACCTGTAAAAAGGGTTATTTTAAGTTTATTTGAAAATAAAAACGACCACATTCGACATTTAATTTTTCAGTTCTCCACCTCCGAAAACGCAAGCGCCTTTTATAACCAATTTACTAGATCCGCCGGGGGCAGGACGCACCGAACGATCATCGCTAAAACCGCCAAAAACGCCGTCTATGTGAGTTTCCACATGCCAACTTTCCGGAACAAAGACCGTTATACCACCAAAAACGGCATTCGCTTCAACGACCGTAGTGCCTTCCGGCAAAGTGGTTTTTCTCAAATCCAATTCGATGCCGCCAAAAACCGAGTTGAGTTCACAGCCATAGAAAACGGGATCTACAACCAAAACATCTGCACCGCTAAAAACAACATTTCTTGTAAAATAGCTGCCATAATTGGATTCTTCCTTATCGTATTTATGGTGAGAATGACGATGACAGGTGTTGTATTTTCGCGAACTTGCCATACCGAACCGTGAAAGCAATGTCAGCAACTTAAAGAAGTAACGGCCAAAATAACTGAGTAAAACCCGGATTTACCCAACCGAAATATTCCGGAGAGACAATAGCCAATTTGGGCAGAATAAAAAATCCTCCCACTAAAATAAGAATCAATCCGGTGATCGTCTGTCTCAAACACAAATTAAATAATCCGATAACGATCAATAGCATCTGCCATGAAATAAAAATCCTGCGGAACTCGCCGGGAATTAGATCCATGTTAAATCCTAATAATACTAATCCGAATACAATAATAAGCGCTCCCAACCAAGCGTTTTGGTTACGTTTGTTTTTAAACCGATTGTTAAAAACAGTTGTTTTTTCTTTTTCCATTGTTTCCATTGTTATAAAGTTTTAAATTTTCTGCAAAATTACAACATTTTAATGAATTATGGGGCAAAAAATCGACGAAAAGGGGGATTTTGTCCGATAAAAATAGATAAGAAGAGTATGAATGGCGGCAAAATCGCTAAAAAATAATAATTGAAATTTTGTTTTATTTTTTTTTTTTTCGTAACTTTGCAAAAAAAGTTGATTATGCCAAAAATTTATGAGTATTTAGGAATATCCATCAGACTTTACCCTAACGATCATACTCCTGTTCATATTCACAAAAAATGAGATGCGAGTTCTATTGTATGAGAAAGATGGTGTTGTCTATAACACAGAGTTGGAAGGAAAATTTACTCCGGCACAAAAACAGGACTTGGTCATATTCATTGAAGAATATAAAAACGCTATTGTTTTTGCGTGGAAGCAATTAAATATAAAAAACCCGCCTAAATTCAAACCTGTAATCATAACCAATAGTTAATTTTTAATAGGCTCCACGTTTGAGACATCAATGCGTTTCAATGCTTCCGTTGCACCGTCGTGCCCATGACTTTCGGCGGCTTTGTACCATTTTACAGCCTCTTCGATATTAGTTTTTTTGCAAAGATACAAAAAAATTGAGAATTGAGAATGGAAAATGGAAAATTATTTTAATGGTTAACGGCGTAGCCGCATTTACCTAACGCACGCAGCGCACCATACTTGCTGGTGTTGTGCTGAGGGTAGCCGTCGCTGCTATTGAAGAGCAGGTAATACGCACCCGTAGCACTCTCCTCCGACAACGACCAATAGAGCGAGTACGCATCCGCGAGATTCGTAGCGTACGCCGTAAACCGCGAACCACCCCAAGTACCCCCACCATTGGTACAAGACGTACCACTACCTGATGTCCCCATATAACGATTTGCTACCAAACTCTGACCATTCGCACCTTTACCCCCCAAAGCCTTATCCAAAGCCACAAAATCATCTTTGGTCGGCACTCGCCAATCTCCCGGACATAACGTTGAGGCGTACTTGACAACCGCACACCACGAAAAATAATGACATTAGTAGCATTGCGACAATCCGAATTGAAGTTATCCGTAGTACCACCATCGTAGCCCGTTTTATTACAATTTGAGGCAACAACAACATCAGACCACGTTTGAGAACCAACCGTCCACGATTGAGAAGTGGCAAAGCCAACCGTGCCCAAAGCCAATGTGCTTGAATTGCAACCGGTAGTCACAATCGGTGCAGTAACCGTATGCAATCCGCTGACGTTAGACGTTGCAGACCCACAAGAGTTTGTAACCACGCAATAGTAATACAAAGCACCGACCGTTGCACTCGAAGGCGTGTAGGAAGAAGAGTTTGTGCCTACTTTCGTTCCGCCACTGTTGCTATTGGTGCTGTTGGAATACCACTGATACGTCAAGGGTGCTGTGCCTGTAGCAGAAACAGACAAGGCAGAAAACGCCGCATTCAAATCTTTACTCTGTGCAGCAGTGGACGGATGAGAAGAAATAACAGGCGCAGTACACGCAACAGGCTCTTCATGCTCAATAGAAACAACCTCGTCGGAAAGACCGGAACCGGCAATCCACGTGAGGCAATTACCAAAAACATTATAACCGCCACCGGTAGCGACATTGTCTCGAACGGTAGTATTGATAACCCTCACAGGCCCTTTGGAATAAATGCCACCGCCACGAGCCGAAGCAGCATTATTGATGATAAGACAATTGGCGATAACCGAATTATCATCGGCAAACACACCGCCGCCGTTTTTATGAGGATTATCGTTAGCATTACCGTTTTGAATGACGAAACCATTGAGTTCGGCGGAAACGCCCAAGCGAACTACAGAACCGAATTTTTGCTCTGCATCAATAATCGTGGCATTGGATAACGAGTCTCGCTGCGATAATTGTGTTTCCGTGCCGTTAAATCCGCCGTACATTTTTACGGAATTGGGAATGGATAACATTGCGGAAGGATGATACGTGCCTTTTTGTACCCAGATTTGTGGTGGGGTGGGTGTAAAATCCATCCCTACGGCGGATTTATTGCCCACGGCGTGTTCTAAATTGCAGGCATTCGCCCACGATGAGCCATCGCCGGTGCCGGCGGGTTTCACGTAAATAATCGTTTGGGCCTGTTGGGGCACAAGATTTTGTGCCCCAACAATTTGTGCCCCTACAGCAATGATTGCTATAATCAAATTTTTTTTCATGACTTTTTGTAAAATTTTTCACAAAGATACAGAAAAAAACATGCGTTCCGACGGTGCGGGGGAAAATCCTCACATTATTGTATTTTTAATGTGCTGATTATTAGCGTTATTGAACAGATGTTTGGGGAAAAATACTCACTTAAAAATTGAGAATTGAGAATGGAAAATGGAGAATTATTTTCAAAATTTAGATTATGTAATTATCTAATCGTAAGTTTTTTGCTGTGGCAAAGGTAAAGGTTTGTGCGTTCCATTCTAATTTGGCTTGATGGTCTAAACAGGTTAATTTTACTGTGCTTTCGGGCACTTTATTAATAATAGTCGCAGCCATTGCAAACGCTTTTTCAAGGCCATCGCCGGTTTGGAAATTCCAAACCTCATCGGGTAGTGCGAGGCGATTGGGTTCTGAATATATTGATTGATCAGATATGTTTTTCAGTGTTTCGTAGATATCCGAAATATCCATATTTTTCAAGGCTTCCACACAAACCGGATTGCGCTCAACCACGGCTTTTACAAACGGTTTCCAATCCATCAAATCCATGCGTCGTGCTGCAAACAGCGCCAACTGCGCCACTTCGCTAACGGAGGCTTTACGTTCGATTTCGGCAATGATTTCATCACGAGATAAATCTTCGGAAATAGCGATGGTTTCTGTATTTACAAACGTTTTATCAACGTCGGGCAAGCGTGGTTCGATATTCAAAAACGCGTGTAAATCGTCGAACAGGGTTTCCATTTTCGGACAATGCGGGCATTCTGCAATGTGGTACTCGAAAAATCCGCGCTTTTCGGCGAATGTATCGTGTTGGTTTTCGTTGAGATAATGTTCGTAAGGATTCAGAAGTATGCGATCCGTGAGGCGCGTTAAATGGTATTCTTCTCCTCCGATTTCTGCAAACAGGGCGTCTCTACTTGCACCGGTCAAGGTGTTTTTGCTGCTGCGTTCATATTCGAAAATCTTACGTAATTCAACATAGCAAGGTTTTCCATTGCGAACATATTCGTATTGGTAACAATCCCAACATTGAGGTCTTGTGCGCAAAAAATTGATGAAGGTTTCAAACGTCAAATCTGCGTGCAAGTAGTCTGTCAGCGTTTTTGAGAACGTTTGATACGCCTCTTTTGAAATCGTTGCTTGATCATAGAATGTGTGAATATAACCGCTGATATGTGAAACAATCGTAATTTTCTCGTTTTCGATGGCACGACGGGCTTTTGCGGTAATCACCGTCCCATTATACCACATATTTTTTGTAACAATCCGTCGATTATTCGTGATGATTCCGTCTTTTTCCGTAATGAAATTCTGACTGTGCAAAGGTGTTGCTATCAAAAAGATTTTTTCCAACGGGATTTTCGCAATAATGAACATGGCAGCGGCATACATGGTTGCGAGTGATACGCATTCGCCCGCCCCTGTTGAATAATCCGGTTTATGGCGGAAGGCATTCATCGCCTCCACGGTTTCGGTTTTCCAATACGGAATAACATCGGTGTTGTATTTATCCAAGCCGAAATGCTTACGAATGTCGATACTGAAATAATATTTATCACCTTCGTAGCCAAACAGCGCATTGGATTGCGCCAGCGCAGCGGGGTCGATAAACTCGGAAAAGCGTGCCAATTCACGGTCTTTGGTGGTCAATCCCCATGTTTCCAAATCCAGATTAAACGTGTAATGGTCCATGATGTATTGTTTCACACGATTAATTTTGTAGGAAAACGATTTTTTCTCAATGCCTGCAAACCAAGGATCGTCGCGCCATTTCCAGATTTCCGGCGACATGATATTGGCCAGAACCAAGGCATAAAATAAATCGGGAAAAATGAATATTTCCATGTCTGACAGTGTCAGGGCGGAGGATTGTTTTTCTATCGTTTGTTGGGACATTATTTAATTGTTTAATCGTTGAGTTGTTTAATCGTTTAATTGTTGGAATGTTGATATGTTGTTTGATTTTTGTCAGAAGAACAACAGTTAAACAATTCAACAATTAAACAATTAAACAGTTAAACAAAAAAAGGTTGTCTTTTGACAACCTTTTTTTAATACGTTTTTTTACAAATTACGCAGCGGCGTGTGTTTTTTTCATCAATTTTGATTTCAAATTTGATGCTTTATTTTTGTGAATAACGCCTTTTTTCGCTAATTTGTCGATTTTTTCGATAACCGAAGGCATTTTTTCTACCATTGCAGATTTTTCCACCAATGCACGGAAATCTCTCAATGAATTGCGCATAGTTTTAGCGTGCAAATGGTTGGTTGCTTTTTTTCGTTGTGTAACACGAATACGTTTTTTTGAAGATTTATGGTTTGCCATACAATAATTTTATTATTTGTGGTACTCCGTAGGGGATTCGAACCCCTGATCTTCAGGATGAAAACCTGATGTCCTAGGCCGTCTAGACGAACGGAGCATGTTTTCTTTCAGTTTTTATTAAATTTTTGGACTGCAAAGATACAACTTTTTTTTGACATGACCAAATTTTTTTGCAAAAAAGTTTATTTTTTTATTTTTTGTTGGCCGCAATGGATAAAATAACACCCAAAACCACGCCTAAAATTGCAGCAAAAAGCACTTGAAATTCATTCGGAAGAATAAAAGTTATGGTATGTGCGGGGATCCAAAAAAACGGGATTGTTTTGAGAAACACAAATTTCCATTGCACCGTCCAATTCAGATTTTGCAGGATATTTGAAAAATCAATTCGATTGGTAAAAAATCCTGTCAAGGTTCCGCCTGTTTGAACAATATGAGTGTCTGTAATTTTATGAAACGTCATAAAAACCGGCGCAAAGATGCCATTCATCATCACGCTGATCGAAAATGCGCCCAATAGTTTTAGGCTACTGAAATCGCCTTTCATGGCCAGCAATAGTTCATTATTTGCACTAAAAAGATAATCCACCAACATCGGCGCACCGGCTTTGAACGTCATCATAGCCGCAGTAATGGCCACACCGAGAAATCCCCAAACCATTGCCCTTGGCGCAATTCCAAAACCGGCTTCGTTATACACGCCTTTGCGAATACGCAAGCCTAACATTTCCCCCATCGTTGCCAAAACTCCGAATTTGAGGAAACCCATGATAAATGCGTGGTTTGCGGAGGCTTGTTTGAACCAGATATACAGGTTTTCGCTCATGACGAAAGGAGCAAAAATTAGTATTAATACTAATATAAAGAGAATATCGGAGGCGATTTTTTTCATGGTTTTTCTGCAAAGATACAAAAAAAAATTGAAAATTGAAAATTGAGAATGACTCGTATTAAAATAAAATTTTCCATTGTCAATTATTTTCGTACCTTTACAATATTAACAGCTAAATAAAAATCAATCAACCCTTCGGGCGCATTTGTTGTAATACTGCGGTTTTCACGATTAACATCCACAATAAATTCATCTAAAATCGGGATTAAAATTTCTTTTCCGTTTGGATGTTTGATTTGAAAAATCGCCTGTGGGCCGTTATCCATAATATTATCCAAAATGCCGATTTCACCGTGATTTACGTCGTTCCGAAAATCCGATTACTTCGTGAAAATAGAATTTATTTCCGCGCAATTTTGGCAGTGCTGCCAACGGTAGGTATAATTTCGCCCCAATCAGCGCCTGCACGTTATCGGTATTCACATCTTGAAATCTCACAACTGCGTGATTATTTTTCAATCGAATATCATCAATAAAATAAGGAATCAGTTGTCCCCTCAATTCTACAAAAACGGCGTCCAATGTGGCATAATTTTGCGGTTCATCCACATCCAAAAAAATATCCACTTCGCCTTTGTAGCCGAAGGGTTTGGTGATATTGCCAAGATAAAAACAGTCTGCTGTGTTCATTTATTTTCTTTTTTTTATTCGTCATTCCATAGCGAGGGGATTGCGGGTCAAGCCCGCAATGACGACAATGGAGGTTTACATTCGTTCCGGTGCGATAATTCCCAATAATCCCAATGCGCTCTTTAACACGTCTGCCGTGAATTTCGACAAGGCCAAACGAAATTCCCGCAAGGTCTGATTATCTTCTTTCAATACGGGAATATCTTGATAAAAGCCGTTAAATTCTTTCGCTAAATCGAAAGCGTAATTTGCGATTAATGCCGGACTGTACGCATCTCCCGCTTGTTTCACAACACTTGGAAAATCGTGCAAGAGCATCAAAATTTGTTTTTCCTTATCAAGAATAGAAATATTGGCCAATGTTTTTTCGTCAAGATTTTCAAGTCCGGAACGCTTGATGAGAGAGCGAATCCGCGCGTGCGTGTATTGAATGAATGGGCCTGTATTGCCATTAAAATCAATAGACTCGTTCGGATTGAACAACATGTTTTTCACCGGATCCACTTTCAAAATAAAATACTTCAAAGCACCCAAAGCGATGGCGTGATACAACGCATTGGCCTCGTCGTTCTCAAAATTGTCGATTTTACCAAGTTCTTCGGTGGTTTTTCGTGCGGTTTCAACCATACTTTCGATTAAATCGTCAGCATCAACAACCGTTCCTTCGCGAGATTTCATCTTGCCTTCCGGCAATTCGACCATACCATAAGATAAGTGAGAAATGCTGTCAGACCAAGGATAGCCGAGCTTTCGCAACACGATTTTCAAAACATCGAAGTGATAATTCTGCTCATTTCCGACAACATAAATCATCTTTTCGGCATTAAATTCATCGTGGCGAAGTTTCGCCGTTCCCAAGTCCTGCGTCATATACACAGAAGTGCCGTCCTTGCGAAGCAACAGTTTTTCGTCCAATCCGTCCTCGTGCAAATCTGCCCACACAGAGTGGTCTTCACGTTGCACAAGATATCCGTCGGATAAGCCTTTCAGCGCAATTTCCTTACCCAAAAGATAGGTTTCCGACTCGTAATAAATCTTGTCGAAATCAACACCCATTTTTTTGTACGTCTCGTCGAAACCCGCGTAAACCCAACTGTTCATCATTTCCCACAAACCACGGATTTGTTCATCGCCGGCTTCCCATTTTCTCAACATGTCTTGCGCTTCAAGCAGGATTGGTGCCGATTGTTCGGCAATGTCTTTTTCCGTGCCGTTTGCAATCATTTCTGTAACTTGTGATTTGAATATCTGATCAAATTTGACATAATATTTCCCAACCAGATGATCGCCTTTTAGGCCTGTGGTTTCAGGCGTTTCGCCATTCCCATAAAGTTGCCAAGCAAGCATGGATTTGCAAATGTGAATCCCTCTATCATTTACCAAATTCACTTTTTTCACGTCATAGCCATTGGCTTTCAGAATTTCCGCAACCGACCAGCCCAGCAGGTTATTGCGAATATGTCCCAAGTGCAGGGGTTTGTTGGTGTTTGGCGATGAATATTCCAAGACAATCGGTTTTTCGTGTGTTTGTGAAGAAAATCCGAAATGCTTGTTTTTTCTATTCTTTTCGAGAAAATCCAAATAGTAATTTGTGTCAATCTCTAAATTCAAAAAACCTTTTACTACATTGAATTTCGTAACTTCTTTGCACGTTTCCAAAAGTTTTTCACCGATGAACTGCGCCGTTTGTTCCGGTGATTTTTTTGCTGCTTTAACAAACGGAAACACAACAACAGTGAGGTTTCCCTCGAAATCTTTCAAGGTTTTTTGGATTTGCACGGCGGAAGGTTCGATATTCAGACTGAATGCGGCGTTTGCGATGTCTGCGACGTGGGTTGTTATTTGTTGTTCTATCATTGTTAATGGGTCAAAGGGTTAATTTTTGGTCGTCATCCCGCGCTTGACGCGGGATCTCTTCGCAAGGGGGTTGCGGGTCAAGCCCGCAATGACGGTTAATTTTCAATTCTCAATTCTCAATTTTTTAGTTTTTAACTTTTTCGTTGTCTTACACATTCATATAGCATTACGCCGCACGCCACGGAAACATTGAGCGATTGAATTTTTCCGAGTAAAGGAATGCAAAGTTGTTGGTCGCACAATTTTAGGTATTCGTTGGAAACACCGTCTTCTTCCGATCCCATGATAATAGCGGTGGGTTTCGTAAAATCGGCGTCAGTGTAATTGATACGAGTTTTCTCGGTTGCAGCAACCACTTGCAGGCCGCTGGCTTTGAGAAAATGAATGGTAGTTTTCAGATTATCCTCTCGGCAGATATTTACCGTGTGAACCGCTCCGGCAGAGGTTTTGATGGCATCTTCATTGATTTGCGCAGCTCCTTTGCTTGGAATGACAATAGCGTCAACACCTGTGCATTCGGCCGTTCTAACGATAGCGCCAAAATTCCGGACATCGGTAATCCTGTCCAAAATCAAAATCAGAGGAACACGACCACTCTCAAACGCAGACATAATCACATTTTCCAGCGATTGATACGCGACATTCGACAGAAAGCCAACAATTCCCTGATTGTTGTTCGGCGCTAATTTGTTGATTTTTTCAACAGGAACAAATTGCGTCGGAATGCGGTTTTTACTGATTAATTCGTTCAGTTCCTTATACAAATCGCCCTTCAAGCCTACTTGAATAAACAGTTTGTCGATTTCTTTTCCTGCAAGAATCGCCTCTATAACCGGTCGAATGCCGTAAATTAAGTTTGTTTTTTTCATCATAATATTTGCAAAGATACGAAAAAAATTGAGAACGGCAAAGCCTTCAACGAAGTTAATGGAGAATTGAAAATGGAAAATTTGTTAATTGAATTTAGAGGTATTAAAAATCAACAAAATGCTGTTAATTATTTTTTGGCACGGTATTTGCATATATATTATTATTATTGTAACTTTACAACTTGAAAGGAAGTAAAAAAAATGGAACAAAATACAAGTTTGAAATTGCGTAATGCGCTAATTTTCAGTAATGAAGAGGCACAACGGTTGCATAGTGAGCATGTTGACGTTATTATTTTAGGAATTTTGCGGGAAGGCACCGGTACTGCCGTACACGTTTTGAGCAATGCGGGTGTCAATTTGTCAGAAATTAAAGAACGTTTGGAGGAAAAAGTGTCTAATCATTTGCCTCATTCAAATCCGGTTTCGCAGAATTTGTCGTTGACAAAAGAAGCCGAACGGATTTTGAAATTAATGTGTTTGGAGGCCAAAGCATTGAAAAATGAAACTGTTGGCACCGAACATTTTGTTTTGGCTACGTTGCACGATGAAACGCATGTTTTCAGTGTTTTGACGAAAGAATATGGATTGGATTATAATGGTTTCAGATGGGCTTTGCAAAACATTTTGGCAGGAAAAGCAGAACCTGCGAAAAATTTCAAAGAAGATTCGGATCAATTGGATTCGATAGGTAGCGGTGATGCCAACAATTTCAAGGCTTCCGGAGTGGCGTCTAAAAATTTAGACGTGAAATCGAAGACGCCGGTTTTGGATAATTTTGGCAGGGATTTGACCCGTTTTGCAGAGGAAGGTCGCTTGGATCCTGTGGTTGGACGACAATTGGAATTAGAGCGTATTGCCCAAATTCTTAGTCGTCGAAAGAAAAATAATCCCATCTTAATCGGAGAACCGGGTGTTGGGAAATCGGCTATTGCAGAAGGTTTGGCGCTTCGCATTGTTCAGCGGAAAGTGCCGAGAGTGTTATTCGGAAAACGACTTATCACGCTGGATGTGGCATCGTTAGTGGCAGGAACGAAATATCGCGGGCAGTTTGAAGAACGCATGAAAGCCGTGTTGAACGAATTGGAAAAAAATCCTGAAATTATTGTATTTATTGATGAAATCCATACCATCGTTGGCGCCGGAAACGCTTCGGGATCGCTGGATGCAGCGAATATGTTCAAACCGGCATTGGCACGTGGCGAAATACAATGTATTGGTGCAACAACATTGGACGAATACCGCAATAACATAGAGAAAGACAGTGCTTTGGAACGTCGTTTTCAAAAAGTTATGGTAGATGCGACTACAACTGAAGAAACGTTGGAAATTCTCAATAATATCAAAGGAAAATACGAAGACCACCACTTGGTAACCTATACGCCGGAAGCGCTGAAAGCCTGTGTTTACTACACAAATCGCTATATTACCGACCGTTTTTTGCCGGATAAAGCGATTGATGCTTTGGACGAAGCGGGATCTCGTGTACACATTACAACCATGGACGTTCCCGAAGATATTATTAATATTGAAAAAGAAATAGAAGTTGTTCAAGGAAAGAAAAAAGAAGTCGTAAAACTCCAAAAATATGAAGAAGCCGTAGAATTGCGGAACAAGGAAGACGAATTGACATTAAAATTGGAACATGCCAAGAAAGATTGGGCGGAAAAATCGAATATCAATCGTGTTGTTGTTACTGATGAAGACGTCGCTGCTGTGGTTTCGATGATGTCTGGAGTGCCAATTCAGCGTGTTTCGCAGGATGAAGGGCAACGTTTGATTAACATGGAAGAGCAGATTCGTAAAACCGTTGTAGGTCAAGATGCGGCGATTTCCAAGGTTGTAAAGGCTATTCGACGTAATCGTGCGGGCATTAAAGACCCGAACAAACCGATTGGAAACTTTATTTTCTTAGGTCCGACGGGCGTCGGAAAGACGCATTTGGCTAAGATGTTAGCGAAATACATGTTTGATTCGGAAGCGGCTTTGATTCGTATAGATATGAGCGAATATATGGAAAAATTCGCTATTTCACGCTTGATTGGCGCGCCTCCGGGCTATGTGGGTTATGAAGAAGGCGGACAACTGACGGAGAAAGTACGTCGCAAACCTTACTCTATCGTGCTTTTGGACGAAGTAGAAAAAGCGCACCCCGATATTTTCAACTTGTTGCTGCAAGTGCTTGATGAAGGGCAATTAACCGATAGTTTAGGACGGAAAGTTGATTTTCGTAATACGATAATTATTATGACATCGAATATTGGTTCTCGACAATTGAAAGATTTTGGGCAAGGTATTGGATTTAGTACATCTGCCAAGGCGTCCGACAAATCAGCACAAACGCAGGGAATTATCGAAGGCGCTTTGAAAAAGGCATTCACGCCCGAATTTTTGAATCGTATCGACGATGTTATTTTCTTTGAACCGCTGCATCGTGAGGCCATTCATAAGATTATTGATATAGAATTGGAGCATTTGTTCAAACGTGTGAAAAGTTTGGATGTGGAGCTTGTCATCACCGAAAAAGCCAAAGACTTTTTGATTGACAAAGCGTGGAATCCCGATTTTGGCGCGCGTCCGCTGAAACGTGCAATACAAACCCATATCGAGGATATGATTGCAGAGGAAATTATTCGTGAGAATTTTACGGCCGGAGTTACCATTACTATTGATGTGAATGAAGATGCATCGGGGTTGGTAATTAAGCGATAATATTCATTTGTTAATAAATTTTCTGTTTTTTTTGTAGGTTTTGTCCATAATTTTTCGTATCTTTGTAAAATTGAATATTTAGATTTTTTAGATATGGAAAGCAAACTCCAACAACTTACCGAAAAGCTCTACAACGAAGGGCTTTCTAAAGGAAAATCCGAAGCTGAACATTTGGTTCAGCAGGCCCATCATCAAGCTGAGAAAATCGTTGCCGAAGCAAAAAAGCAAGCTGCCGAAATTGTGGGACATGCTGAAAAATCAGCGATTGAAGCGAAGCGAAATGCAGATGCGGAAATTGATTTGGCTTCACGACAAACGATTGCACGAGTGAAACAAACGGTGGAAAATTTAATCGTTGCTAAAACCATTGAAACACCTGTCTCGAAAGCATTTGACGATGTTGCATTTGTAAAAGAGTTGATTCAACTTGTCGTGAAAAATATGCCTGCAAATGGCGATTTGACTGTAATTCTGCCGGCAAATAAGGAAACCGATTTTTTGAAATTGCTTCAAAATACGATGCAAAACGCATTTGGACAAGGCATAGATGTGAAGTTTGAGCGCAATATAAAATCGGGATTCCGTATTGATACCGGAAAAGGCGGCTATCAGCTTACGTTTACGGATGCGGATTTTACGGAACTTTTCAAAACCCATATTCGTTCGAAATTGGTTGAACTTTTGTTTGGAAAATCCTGATTATGTTTAACCGAGACTATCATTATCTAATAGCAGGATTGCCGGATTTGGCGCTTACACAAGGCGTGAAAAAATTCGACTTGGAAGCACTTGTTCAAGAGGTTCGTGAGCATGTTTCGGAAAAAGATTATGCTTATGTTCGGGAACTTTTTTTGCCGTATGATCATTTGAATATCCACAATTTACTGCAAAGACGAGAGGATTTGTTTTCGCCGAAAGGATTCTTTAGTTTGGAATTTTTGAAGGAGCATTTAGATCAACCCGATGAGATGCCGCAATATTTAATTGATATTATTCGAAAGTTCCGGTTAGGCCACGAATTGGGCGATCATAGCGATGAATATCACAATATGGCGCATTATACGTGGACCCGGTTTTATCAAGAAATTGAGGAAAAATCGAAGAATAAATTTATTCGTTCGTGGTTTCATTTTGACCAAATTTTGCGCAATATTCAAAGTGCTTGGATGTGCAGGAAATTGGATATGTCCATGCAAGAACAATTAGTGGGTTGGGGCGAAGAAGTGGAATTTTTTGTCAAGAATAATCTGCCGGATTTCGGCTTGCGCCGTGAGTTAACGCTGGGTGAGCAAATTTTTAATTTATTAGATGATAATATTAATATCTTGGAACGTGAATTTCGTTTTGATGAAATTCGTTGGCAAATGGCGGATGAATTGACGACGTTTCATTATTTTGACATGGATAAGGTATTGGCTTTTTTGGCCAAAGCGGATATTTTGGATCGTTGGATAAAATTGGACAAAGAGCGTGGGGCCGTGCTATTCGAGAGTTTTGTAAAAAATTTAGTTGGTACTGCGGGCACTTCGACAAGCTCAGTAACCGCAGGCTCAACAACAGAAATTAAAAATTAGAATATTATGAATACAACAGGTAAAGTAACGAGTATTATTTCCAACCTTGTGGTGGTGCAGGTAGATGGTCCCGTTGGACAAAACGAGATTTGTATGATTGAGGTTGGCGACAGCAAACTCATGGCGGAAGTGATCAAAATCGTTGGAGATAAGGCTTACACACAGGTTTTTGAAAGTACGCGCGGCTTGAAGGTCGGTAATCACGTGGAGTTTCAGGGGCACATGCTCGAATTGACGTTAGGCCCGGGTTTGCTTTCACGGAATTTCGACGGATTGCAAAATGATCTCGAACGAATGGACGGTGTTTTCCTCAAACGTGGTGAATACACGCAACCGCTTGATGTTGAGAAAAATTGGGCATTCTCCCCTACTGCGCAAGAAGGCGATACGGTAGAGGCTGCATCGTGGCTTGGCGAAGTGAAAGAAGGTTGGTTGTTGCATCAGATTATGGTGCCGTTCAAATGTAAAGGCAGTTATACCTTGAAATGGTTGGCAAAAGCCGGAGAATACACGATTAACGAGCATATTGCCACGATTGTAGATGCCGACGGTAGCGAAGAAAAACTCACAATGTGCCAAAAATGGCCGGTAAAAGTGGCGATTACGGCTTATAACAACAAACCACGTCCGTTCAAAATTATGGAAACAGGCGTTAGAGTTATTGATACATTTAATCCCATTGCAGAAGGCGGTACAGGCTTTATTCCCGGTCCGTTCGGTGCAGGAAAAACAGTATTGCAACACGCACTTTCCAAACAAGCCGAGGCCGATGTGATTATTATGGCGGCTTGTGGCGAGCGTGCTAACGAAGTTGTTGAAATTTTTATGGAATTTCCGCACTTGGAAGATCCACGCACAGGGCGGAAGTTGATGGAACGTACGACAATTATTTGTAACACCTCGAATATGCCTGTTGCGGCTCGTGAAGCATCGGTTTACACAGCGATGACGATTGGCGAATATTACCGTTCAATGGGTTTGAAAGTGTTGCTATTGGCTGATTCTACGTCTCGTTGGGCGCAAGCGTTGCGTGAAATGTCGAACCGTATGGAAGAACTTCCCGGTGCAGACGCGTTTCCGATGGACTTGCCTGCGATTATCTCGAACTTTTACGCACGTGCGGGTGTCGTGTATTTGAACAATGGACAAACCGGCTCAATTACGTTCATTGGAACGGTTTCGCCCGCAGGTGGAAACCTGAAAGAACCTGTAACGGAGTCCACCAAAAAAGCGGCACGTTGTTTTTACGCTTTGGCGCAATCACGTGCGGATAGCAAGCGTTATCCAGCGATTGATCCGGTGGACAGTTATTCCAAATATTTGGAATATCCGGAAATCATTGAATATTTGGACGAACGTATCGAAAAAGATTGGGTAGAAAAAGTGAACAAAGGCAAAACCATTGTCCTGCGTGGAAAAGAGGTGAACGACCAAATTAATATCTTGGGCGATGATGGTGTTCCGGTAGAGTTTCACGACCGTTTTTGGAAGTCGGAATTGATTGATTTTGTGATTTTACAGCAAGATGCGTTTGATAAAATTGATGCCAACTGTCCTATTGAGCGGCAGAAATTTATGTATAATAAAATCCTTGACATTTGCGATACAACCTTTAATTTCGAAAATTTCGAAGCGTGCTCAACGTTCTACAAACGTGTTATCAACGTTTGCAAACAGATGAATTATTCGGAGTATCAAAGTGCGATGTTTGACCGGTATGTTAAGGAGTTGGAGGAGATTATTGCGGAACGGAAATAGTATATAATATGGATAAAAACACGGTCATACAATCTTGGATTAGCAGTTCCGACAAGGATTTTGCAACGATGAACGATATGTACAAAACCAAACATTACGATTGGGCGTTGTTCATGGGGCATTTGAGTATTGAAAAATTGTTGAAAGCGGTGTATTTGAAAAACACGAATGAAAATCCGCCGCTGATTCATGATTTGAGGCGGATTGCGGAAAAAGCAAATTTACCGTTAACCGAAGAACAACAAATTCGATTGGACAGTATTTCAAGATTCAATATCAGAGCACGTTACGA
>QMCD01001190.1_pt3 | contig 20345 bp, 30 predicted proteins | sample 1821841 | NCBI WGS metagenome assembly QMCD01 (sample SAMN01991225, study PRJNA193472) | Termite gut metagenome, whole genome shotgun sequencing project. | isolation source: worker | host: Macrotermes natalensis
GAATTTTAGGAGAATTAATTGCTACCCCATCTACTTTGTCATAATTCCTGCTCTGTTGCTCTATTCCTGTAGAACGATTCTCTTCACACAATTTAGTAACCATATCTGCATAATCCATAGAACTCTCTGTACACTCACCCATTTTAAAACTCCTCCCTTATTTTACACCTAAAATCTTGTGTTGTTGAATTCCAACTCGAATATGAAACAACCTATCCTTAATCATCCACTCACATAAATCTTGCCCCAACATGGGTTTATCATTCTTAAACATTGGACTGAACAGGATCTTTGCAGGTGTAGGATATCGCGCAATAACTTTTTTTGCGAATTCATAGTCATTTCTGTCTGAAAGAACAAACTTAATTTCATCTTTGGCGTGCAGGTTCATGATAGACTTATAGACGTTTCTACCCTCTTTGCCCGTACTAGGACACTTCATATCTAGAACATATCTAAAGGAGCGCAGATAAGAATCTGGCTCAATATAATAGCTCCCGTTTGTTTCAATAGATACTTGATAGTGTGCACCCGTTAATTCAAGAATTAAAGGGTATACACTTTCCCATTGCAGCATTGGCTCCCCACCCGTAATAGTTACAAAAGGTGTTACTCTAAGCATCCTGACAGAATGCATTATATTACCTATTGAAGCTTGAATTCGATTTTCTTTTAGCTGCAATGTATCACAGTTAAAACATTTACTATGGAAATTACACTGAAAAGTTCTAATAAAAATTGTAGGATACCCAGTCTGAATACCCTCACCCTGAATAGTAGCAAATGGCATACCATCCAACCACACAGCACTATCTTTCATAGAAACACTCACCCCGGTATTCTACAAAGCTAGTATCTGTCTCCCACACTTTTACGCTTTCAAGCGTAAACTCTTCAGGTAAATTACGCTTTAAGTCAGAATATATTTTCATAGAAATTGCTTCTGCAGTAGGAAACTCGAATCGAGAATTTAAATCTTTATGATCATACTGAGATACAACGGCATATTCTAAGGACTCTTTAAAATCTGAAAAATCCATAACCATATTATCTGATAAGTTGGGAGAGTAGAATTTAATAAATCCTGATATTGTTGCCTCAATTTTCCACCGGTGTCCATGAACGTTTTTACAATTTCCCGAGTGTTGGGGTAAATGATGCGCAGCATCAAAATAAACTTGTTTAGTTAAATACATCTTGTGTCTCAATTAATACACCTCTCTCCTACATTAAAACTACATGTGCTACCATAACAGTTTTGATTATCCCGTCTTCTTCTACATCATCGAAAGACGGTCTGATATAAAGATCTTTCCCCTTAGCGGCTAAAGTACCCCTAGTTGCGGCTAATGCTTTGTACATTTGCCCCGTAGCAGGAAGCCCCATAGATCTAACTTCAACATCTTCTCCTGCAATTAAGGAAAGGTAGATTGATGAACTTAACTGCGGGACGGCAGTAGTAGAGCTAACTTTGATAACTTTTTTTACTTGCTTCACTTCTTTAATACTCCTTTTAAATTATTTTGAATTGACGGTTAGGGAATAATACTTTTGCTACAATGTTTTTAACAGGAACACTCCCAACGCTTCTGCTATCGAAACTGAATGCTTTATTATCCCCCTCTACCCATACACTTTCTTTATCTATATGAATTATACGCTTAAAAGCTCTCCTATCAAAACCGGGTAATTTAATTACTACTACATCCCCAGCTCTCAATAACCCCGGCGTAAAAATTCGAGTAGCAAAAACAGTATCTCCATCTTTATACGTAGGAAACATAGAATCCCCTATAACAGAAACGATAGGGAAAGAATAAAATAGCATCATGAGAATAACGATAAATATTAATATAGAGATCATTTAAATCATTCTCCCTTTTCAAATATGATTTCTTTCTTTGGCACTAAGTGAAGAAAATCAGATAACTCTAAAGTGACATAGTTTTTAGAAGTCCCGTCTTTATGGAATACTACTATCGGGATTTTACCCTTTGGGCAATCTGATTCCGCCTGATCAATCCATTTCATAATTGAAATTTGTTTTTGGTTCTTCGCTTCAATGTGAAGCCTTAAGATAATGTCATCATCTGCAGGAACAATATCTCCTCTAAACTCATTTGCTTTGGCGTTATTCTTACAAAAACCCCCGCTACTTGGAGTTCTAACTAGTGATATATCCCATGCAGCTTTCAACATTTTTGCTAATTCGCGCTCGAAATTAGCCCCTTTTCTTTTAGCGCCTCTACCTCTTTTACTCCTAACCTCCTTTAGTTCTTCAATTGATTTCTCTTTCTTAGCGACTTTAAGCATACATTAATCACTCCTTTTCTTAAAACCACTATACCACGTTTTCGAGTAAAAGGGTAAAAGAAAAGAGGGTATTTCACCCTCTCTTATGATTTTCATACTTTGCGCAAAATATGAATTATTCATCATCCATCTGGAAGAATTCAATATCTTCATTGTTATTGAAGCTTTTTCTAAGACGTTCGATAATTGCTATCTGCCCTCTACCTGTAACTAATGTTATCATATTTATTCCCGTATATCCATAAGCATTCTTATAAGGTTTTTCTGAATACTCAAACCACCCTAAATCAATATATTTCTGATACGGCTCATTGTTATGGCGCAAATAACTTTTAGACCTTAACCAATCAAATAATCTATTTCTCCCAATGGGGATACTTTCATCATTAGCTAATTTAGCTAACTGCCCCACGTCTATACTGTCTGCCGATCCTGAAACAGTTTCTGCGAATTCAACTAAAGGCTTCTGTTCTTTGAGTTGTTTGTCTTTTCTTTCTATGATTCTTCGTGCAACTTCTAAGGCATTAGCTACTATCTCTTCATCTGAAGCATCTTTGCTGTTGGGGATATACCCGCCCGTATTGCGAATCTCTTTTAATATTTTCTTGACTTCTTTCTTAAATTGCTTAGCTATGGGCTTTGTTGACTGCATTAGGACTTCATAAACCCCATCCTCAGTTAAAAACCAATACCCTGCATTATTGGGCTTTAAATCTGACCGTATTTCTAATACGGGCGAAATTTTTGCTTTTTCTTCTTCATCTACCATCCTAACCATAGCATGTGGATCTTGATGCTCAATCCAATCTGCAACATCTTTAGCTAAGAACAGTAAAACTCCTTTCTTACTATAGATGGTGAATTCCTTACCTAAAATTTCTTGATTTTCTTTAATAACCACCAATTCATTTGTAAACATTAAATATAATCCTCCTATAAATAAAATTTAGGCTACTAAAGATAGTAGCCTTTGAATATTATCATATTGAATTACTTGGATCAAGATTTCTTTGTCAACAAACCATCAAAACTAGTAAGTCCTAATAGCGCCGCTCCTGTTCCCACCAGGAACTGACCTCTACCAGAGTATGGGATCATATCTCCCGTAACTACATAGTAAATCAGTTTTGTAAAAATTATCAGTATCCCGGAAATTAAACATATTAACCCGGATATTTTGCGCAAACAAATTTCATTTGGATTCATTCGCTCTTTTAACATTTTTTACTCCTTTTACTCTATTGGTCTTTGCTTATACGGCGTAAAGAATAAACTATCCATACCACTTGAGATAATTAAATCTCCTGATACTACATCGACAGGTTGCATTGCATCTACACCAATCTCTAACCCTAAAGCAGAGGTATTGTTGTAAACTTCTTTACCATTAACGGTCACTCTTCCCGTGTTTGCAAGTAAAGCTTTAATTCCAGCACCAGTTATTCTCCCCCCTAATTCTGAATAAGTGTCTGGAACAGTATACCCCACCCCTTGAGCTGCTGCTTCAATATCAATAACGTTGCTTAAATCTGGTTCTTTCCCTGCAAGCTGCGCACGAATATTTAAAATCATTTCTGTCAATTCAACTATCTGTGCTCTTAAAGCTTCTCTTTGAGCATATGCCCCGGCAGGATCAATCTTAAATGGAGTATAGTAAAACATCTGCGCGTTGGTTGCAGAAATAACATCTTCCCTTCTAACTAAAAACCACTTCGTTACTGGAACATTGGCAGTTAACCCCTCACTAGAATATTTTTCTTCTCCATTAACAGTTATAACGGTAAACGTACTATCTGTATTTGCGAACTTAACTCCGAATAAACCTCCATTATTATCATTAACCGTCATTCCTGTCTCAGTAGCAGGAACTTCTACATAGTTTACTTCGTCTTCTATTAACCCTTCGGCGTGTGCAGTACGAATAATACTTTCCCGCACATCGTTATAAACATCACTCCATCTAAACCTATCTGTAGACATGTGTCCATCCATCCGAACACTGAGACCTTCAATAGATATTTCTTCTTTCCCAGCCATAGTAATCATTTGAGTTTCCATCACTTCCGGATGGTCTGTACCCCGAACAATGCTAATGCTCTTTATCTTAAACCCATCTTCATTTGGTATTTGAAGATAATCTATCTCCCAGTTATTTTCACTGCATATTATCCCCGAAAGCCCTATGAATTGATACAACCATCTTCCCGCAGGACTTCCCGAAATACCTGATGGATAGATGCTTGCATTGTTTTCGAAAACAATTTCTGTGTAGTAATCAACAGAATAAGAATAAACATCTGTGTCAAAGGTTATAGTAGACCCGGCTAAATCATCCCCAACTTTAAGATCAAGCATAGATTTAGTAATCATCGCATCTGTATAGTATTTATCGACTTTAGTATCATCGGGAACTGCTGTTAACTTATTGTTCTCTGTCCCGTCCCCTAAGATAGTTAACCCGTCAGTATAAATCTGTGAGGAAATTGGTTCTAGCGGCTTTTTAATGATAGGAATTTTATTAATATACCCTTGCCCATCCGTCCAAACAGGTGTAACCGTACCATAAACTCTGAGGGTTATTGTACTCCCCTTGCTCAATTGAAAAACTACGGACGATTTAATATTTTTAGCGACACTCTCTGAAGATAGCCCATCATTCGTGTAGAATATCTGTCCATCAATAGCCACATCCACAATAGTCCAACTACTAGCTGTAGCAGCTTTACCTTGACAGTAAACGAACACATAACAATCCTCATCCGCAGTCCATGCTAAAATCATATCTTGTACATTCATATTGGGAGAGGTAGCTACTCTATGCTGGTTCACATAATCAGGAACTAAAGCGTATGCAGATGCAACATTAGAGACAACGGCTTTAGGGGGAATATAGTAACACGCTACATTTTGAAAAGTCATACTCCCCGTCCCGGAAGTTGTGCTAGTAGCTAAGGAAACTACATCCCCTTTAGATACTTGCAATACTGAACTAACGGTATTGGGCGTAGGAACTACATAAGAGAATCCCCGGTCATTAACATTAAACGCTACTACCGCCCCACCTCCCGAAGGTCTAGCGAATACGTGTACATACCCGTCTCTATCTGCAACCCAGCTTAAATTACTCAAGGATATTCTATTGATGTTTTCTGTATTGGCGTAATCAGGCGCATATGGATAACCATCATCTCCCTTAGGCCCCATCGGCCCCTGAACTATCTCAATAGCTTTAACCCATCCCTCTGAAGTATGCCTCCAAAGCGAAGAATCAAAAACAACTAACAAATCTTCAGTCAGTTCTTCTGGATGAAGTTCAAAATATGAATTAGCATCTGCTTCAGTATCAAACACATGTTTATTATCTATAGACATATTAGTCTTTTGCTCTAAAACATCTAATCTCCCATCTTGCTCGGACTGTTTAGACTGTATAAAAGGTCTATCTGCTATATAGACTGGATCTTGTTCTTTAACTGAAAGAGGACTTTCTTCTTTACCATCTCCGATGATAGTTACCCCATCGGTATAAACCGAGGATATTCCTCCACCAATTTCTAACTCATCCAGCATAGTATCTATTTCTGTTTTAGTATAAACATCTGGCAATGGATGAACTGTATTATTAATAGCATCCATAACAATTGCAGTAACCTGATCTGAAGTTAAAACTCCATACTCCGCAAGTTCTGCTTCAATCTGCTCTTGAATTTCTTCAGAAGTTAGATACTCATACCCCTGAAGATATGCTGCAATAGCATCCACAACTTGCTTTCTTTCATCAGTAGATAATTCATTTGCATTTTCGTCTATGGTTCTAGTTAAAGCAGAGCGAATAGTCATGACTTGATCTTGCGTAACATAATTAGCTAAAGAATCTTCTATAGCAGTTATCTTTAAATCTTGTGCGGCTTGAGAAGCAAGTAAAAGATTTAGATCTTCGTTTGTACTAAGAGTAGTCCAACCTCCCTCTAACCCGGTATAGATATAGAAAGCACCTGAATCATTCATGGAGTAAACATCGCCCGAAATAGGATTAGGAACATTTAATAAATCGCTAGAGCTTTCTAAACTCCCTTTGTATAAAACAACTTCATCGTCTTTATTAGTAATTAAATTTATCGCCAACTTTTCTTCACTCCTTTTCTATCTAAGCTGTGTAATGGATCCTAATAACATCTCCCTCAACTGGTGTATAGGTTAGTAGAGTAATTGTTGTCCCATTCCTACTCCAATCACTGGATTGAAGAAGCTTTAAATTAGTTTGATTGTCAAAGAGTATCATGATCAATGTAATAACTACAGGTAACTCAGGCATCTGAATAGTGTTTACATTTGCAGTTAAAGGAGATACAAAAGGCTCTTTTACTTGAGGTTGTAGTACCCATGCCCCATTTCTTCGGGCATAATATTTCCCGTCTTGTGGCGCATCTGTTTTTATTGGCCCAGTATACTCTCCTCCCCCTCCACCACCTCCCGCTTCAAGAGCATTCAAAACTCTAGTATACCAATCTCCCGGAAGGTTTGATGATGCTAATACTCTCTCAACTTCTGAATAAAAATCTGCCAACTTAACTCTCACTCCTCTCTAAAAGTTCCCATAAAATAAGTATACCAGCGACCTATATTAAAGTCACTGGTATACTTATGTCTTTACTTATTTCTGTTTTAACTTTAAAGCTTCTTCGATTATCTTTATTGCTAAAGCTCCCACCTGTGCCATTTCTTCTATCATACAGTCTATTTTCTGTGGTTGTGTGGTCATTTCTTGAATCTCATGACATACTTCCCCTACTTCTTCTGTAAGAACAACCATCCACCTATCGAAGGTATTTACCTCATCTCCGTAAATTATTTTCTGCCTATTTCTCTCCTCCATCACCAACTGTAATGCCTTTTCTGTTAAAGAAATCATATACTTCTGTGGCCTCCTTTTCTAACTTTTTCAATAAATCTTGCGCAAACTTTTTAGATTCCTCATGCAGCATTGCTTTTCTCAAGAATATAACCCAGTCATATAAGGAACTAGACATATCTACAGATATTGATAAAGATAAAGATAACACCTTTTTGGCTTCTTCAATAGGGGCACCCAGTTCAAGTAATTTCTTAAAAGCCCTCTCACTATTTCTAATAGAGTTTTCCCAAACTTCTCTACAGTCTACGCAATCAAAATTAGGCTCAATTACAAATACATCACAGGATACCCCATGAAAGAATGAATCACCCATAGTACACCTATCAATCATTCTCAACGTAGATACTAGGTCAAAAGGAAGTTTACAGTGAACATCGAGAACTCCCCCATATACTTTCCCATCCCCATCACGATAAATTTCTACATTAGAAAAAAAAATTTTCTTTTCAATAACCTGCACCTTAAAAACCTCCTTTTTTAAGCGCCCTCTCTTAAAGTATATTCAGAAGCAAGAATTAAAGCATAGTTAGCTAAGTCAATCAAGGTATCAATTACTGTCTCATCTCTTACTGCCGGACTGTTTTCTTTATCCCGCAAAAGAGTTTTTGCGCGGATGAGTTTATCGCTCATGCGGTGTACAACAGGTAAATACCCATCTTCATCAATACCTTTTCCCAATGCATCCCCATAGTCTTGATTTTTGCGCACATACAGATCATTTAATCTCCCACAAAATTCTCTATGCATTTGATATTTACTTTCTCTTGTTACTGGCATATTATTTTACCTCCTCTAATTTATCGCGTTGTTTAAAAATATTTACCCCTCTTTTAAATGAATCCTTAGCTACCTCTGTAAAAAACAACATATCTGTCTGTAAATTTTCTGTGTCTTCTACGAGACGAAACTTTAAGGATTCCTCTAGGGATCTTATTAGATCCCTAATTATCTGCTTCCCTAACTCATAGGAAACTTCTTTTGGCATACTACCCTACCTCCCTAAGTTGTGGTTTCTACTTTCGTCTTTAAAATCATCCCCACGTCTACTAACTTCCCGGCTCAATAGAAAAATGATATTTTCGATTGATTCAAGATTGTATTGAGCTACTCGCAATTTGTTTTTCGCATCTAAGAAAATCTCATATGAAGGTTTAACACTAGGCTCTGCATTCAAAATTCTCTCTTTAGCAGTTTCTGATAATTTCTTGTTGTCGGAGTATTGACGATAAAGGGGATCACTACGCTCAATATACTCCCGTCTAGCTTCATCTACAAGAATCTCAATCCTACCTATCAAAGTTCTAACATAAACTCTCTGCTGCGTGAAAGCGTTTAGATGTTCCCCTAAAGATCTAGAGGGTACTTCGGTAATGTTTTGTGGAAGAACTAAATAATCATCTGCAATATTTAATCTTCCCGAAATTAGATCAAACGTTACGATCCCGTCTTCTTCTAATTCTTTCTCTGCCTTTGTTCTATGGTCGGCAAGCATTTGCTTTGGATTAATTTTTTGCTTTTTTACTTTTAGCATTAAATCACCTCAGACAATCCAGCATTCAGAAGCAAAGCTACAGTATCGGCAGGAATAATCAGACTTACTCTTCCCTTCCCTTGCTGGTATGCTCTCTTTATTTACAAACTCATTTAACTGGGTGCATCTTTTTAGCTCATTCTGTAATAACTCTGCATTCTTAGGATCAGTAGAATAAACCACAAATTCCTTAATCTCTTGGTTATCTTTATTCTCGTAGAGAAAGATAATTTTTGTAACTGGCTTATTAATATTAGTAAGAATCTCATCTAACTCTTTATGAAGATCTAATTGGAATTGAATTTTTTCTTTTTTGGTATAAACTTTGCCAGAATTTAAATGAGAATAACGTTGTTTCAAAAGTTTTTTCATTACTTCGGGATTCCCCATCCCTACTTCTAAAATCTCTTTACGTCTTGTTTCTATGCAGTATAGATAAAGCAATCCCTGTAACTTGTGCTCTTCTTTGGCGCTCTTTAAAAGATCAAACCCTCTTGAATTTATGGACTTTATCTCTAAGATAGCGATTTCCCCATTCCCGATATCAACTATCCCATCTGTATGACCTTGGATGTTGTAATTGACATTTAAGACAGGAACCTCAGCCATCAAAAGCATTCCTTGTAGTGTAAGGTAATCTTGTAACCTTTTATGAACATAACTACCATTATCAAAAATTCTTCTTGTTCTAGGGTTAATAGGGTCACTGTGTTCAGTGTAAGTTCTTGAATAATATCTTGCGCGTAAACATCCTCCCGATGAAGAAGGGGAGTTAACATTAATCGCCCGGTTTTGATCTTCATTCAAGGAGAGTAAATAACCCTCTAACGGTTTTAATACATAGCTCTCACTTCTCTTCAATGCACTAAAGGCACTCTTTAAACTCAATTTTAGCTCTCCTCTCCTTAATTAACTCTACTGAGGTGAATAATTTTTGCATAGAGGTTTCACAGAATGAGTAATCATCTTTCTCGCAATAATCTTGTGCCCCACAATCTTTATTATCGCCTAAATATGAAGGACAATGATCACAGTCTAAATGAACATACATCATATGCAATAAAGTGTTGTACTCAGCTCTTGTTCCCCTGAACTTCAGATCCATCATAATCTATCAACCTCTTTCCGCTCTTCAATAAATCTAAAAAATCATCCCATGAAATACATGTTAAAAGATATGGCATTTCGAGGAATCTTATTCTAATTGGGCTTTGATCTTTCCGCAACAACACAGAGGAATGTTCTGAAGTAAGAATAGAAGTAGGGTAATACATAAAATTATCTCTGTACTCTGCAAAAGAGAATTCTTGATAAACCGCAAACCTACTCCCCGAGATATCTAACTGCATGAGAGGAATTCTAAACCCGTCATGTAGAGCTTCTTTGCGGATCTTCTCCCACGTCTGAATGCTTAAACGATAAGCTGGTGCTGAAGTAGTTTTAGCTTCTATTAACAACTCATCTGTTCTAACATCTCCCGGCAAACTCCATATTGCCCCACTATTTATCTGAACTCTCCCATTCAATTCTTTTGCTATTCGTTTTTCTTGAATATTACTTTTGTAGCGCGTTGTATTTTTACTAGCCATATAACTACCCCCATAAACTTATGAATTTTTCCTCCTCTTAAAAAGATACGCTGCTGTCTTCTCTTCTGTTTTGAATAACTCCCAAAAAGAGCAGTACACCCTTCCTCCGTCTACGATAATGTCATACTTTAATACTTGAGAGTTTTGACATAGTTCTTCTACATCTCCCGGAGCTTTGAAATAGTGATTGCAGTTAAAACATGACATTACGTACTTAGAAGTTCTACCCGTAGTTATCCTTTCTCGCACTGATTCAAAGCCCTTTTTAAACACATAAATCACACTTTCTTTTTAAGAACTGCGGCATTAACTTTCTCTCTTAATTCCTGCATTAATTCTTGATCATTTCGAATAGATTCTATCATCTTCTCCTGCCCCTGCCACCTTAAATCTCCATAATTAAACCAAGCTCCCCCTCTTATGATTACCCCATGTTCTACACAGAGAATTATTAATTCCTTGATGTTATCTATGAACCCGGGCTTAATCTGTGCAGAATTTTCGGAGAAATAGAAGTCATATTCACCTGACTGATGAATTCGGCCGGTCTTGTTTTTGTTGATCATGAACTTAACAACTTGCCCGACAACTTCTCTATTATCTCCCTTACCCTCAGAAATCCAATCTCCTCTCCTGATTCTGAGAGCAACTGAAGCAGTAAACCCTTTAGATTTCCCCCCAGGGGAATAAGAAGGATCCCCGTATGCCCCTATTTTTTCACGTAACTGATTTATCCCGATCAAAGTGAAAGATTCATTCCCGCTTCTCTGAAGCCCATTATTGTGCATCTGATATTTTCTAAAGAATTCCCCTAAAAGAGAAGGAGTTACTCCCATTTGAATTTTCTCGTCGAGATCTGTATCCATTTCTTTATTTGGACTTAGTGCGGCTATAGAATCCAATACTGCTAAATGCACTACCCCGCTTTTCTGAAGTTCAACTAGCATCTGCAAAGCTTCTTCAGTAGATCCCGGGTTAGAGTATATTAAATTTTCATAGTCTACCCCTAAGGATCTGATATAATCTTGATCTGTTGTACACTCTACATCAATGTAAGCACACACTAAACCCATCTCTTGAGCGTTTCTTACAATATGGAGAGCGAGTGTAGATTTAGATGAACTCTCTAGCCCGGAAATCTCTGTAAAGCGCCCTAATGGTAATCCCCCTCCCAAAGCTACATCTAACGATACTGATCCCGTAGAAACGCGCTTAATTGGCTTCTGAGAGTATTCAGGAATACCCTTGTGGATAGCATTATCCCCAAACTTTTTATTTAGAGAAGCAACTAATTTTTCAATATCTTTTACGTCTGGTTTTTCTTTAATCTGTTCTTCTGTTACTTCACGATTAATTTTCTTAGGTTTCATTCTTAGTTTAACCCTCGCTTTCTTCTAGCATATCTCGAATACCCCATTCCCCATCTGCTTCTAACTGATTTAATATTGCTCTTCTTAAAAATTCGGATAAGGACTCTTCAGTCTCTTTAAGGCGCTCGTTTAAAAAATCGTTTAAAACTGTGTCTAACATCACAGTAGTTCTTTTCATTACAGACATAACTTCACCTCCCACTATTTTGCTTCCGCATAATTGTACCCTACGTCATAATTAACGGGGAAATCCAGGTTCAACTTAACATTATCCCCAAAAGGATGTTCCATATACCACACAAGTTTTTCTACCGCTTCATCTAAATACTCTTCAGGGCACTGAACCAACAACTCATCATGAATCTGCAACAACATGAAACAGTTATGATCCTTAAACCAAGGATCCCTAGCTATACGAATTTGGGCAGACATTGTAATATCTGCGGCGGATCCCTGAACAGTCGCATTAGTAGCTAATCTCTCTTGGTAAGAGGAAATTTTTCTGTCATAGGAATTAATCTTATCTAGTCTTCTTTTTCTTCTGATTAAAGTTGAAACATACTCATTTCTATGGGCAAACTTTTTCTGGTCTTTAATGAACTTAGCTACCCCGGAATACGTTTCAAAATACTTATCAATATATACCTGGGCAACTTCAATCCCATTCTTAGCTTTATATTTCTCCAGCATCTCAGGACTCCCTAAGTCTAAAGGACTAAAGTGGTCATCTTTAAGTGTACTATACAACCCCGGTGCGCCCATCCCATAACCTAACCCAAAGTTTAAACTCTTGCCCACCTGACGTAGATCTGGATATTTCTTCTTACACTCATTAGGCTCACAATCTAGCCCAAACATATCAACTGCTGTAGCCCCATGAGTATCATAACCATTCTTAAACATCTCCATCAGGTTTTTATCCTTGGAATAATGGGCGAGAATGCGCATTTCAAGATTCTGATAATCAAGTGCTATTAACTTAGTTCCTGGATCACTCACAAACAAAGAACGAATAGAATAGGTAGTATCTTCTTCTGGACGGGGAAGCTGCTGACAATTTGGTCCCGAACATGAAAGTCTACCTGAGTCTGTAGAAGCAAGATTAAAGTTGCAGTGAATCTTATTATCGTCATAGAGCTTAGATGAAAGCCCTTCTATAAAGGCTGTGTTTAATTTCTGCAGCTTAGCATAAGTCAAAAGCAATTTACATAACTCTACTCCCTCTTTCTTTCGTGCATCTTTGAATACTAGCTTTGACAGCTTCCAGATAGAATCATTATTAGTTGAAGGAACTCCTGAAGGGGTTTTATTTACAACCTGAAACCTAAACGAATTTTTTAGAATCTTTTCTCGCATGTAAATGTCAGACTGTTTTTTCTTCGTCTTTGTTTCTTTAGGCTCTGTCCCAAACAGTAACATAGATAGTTGTTGACTACTCCCAGGATTAAACTCTACTCCCGCAAGTTCTATGATCTTATATTCTAAGTCTGCAATGTCTTTTTTTATTACTGATCTCATTTCAGACAGCCTACTTAGATCAATAGATACTCCCCTCTCCTCCATATCAAACAATATTTTTATAAAAGGCTTCTGTATCTTATGATAAATAGATTCCATCTCCTCTTCTTCAAGAAGATACTGAAAGCCCCGATAGAGTTCCCAAGTGAAAAAAGCATCGTCTAAAGCGTAAGGTGCTCCATCATCTATAGTTACTAAGTCAAATGTTACTTTATTAACGGATTTATACCCGAACTCTTTTTTTACTTCGGCAGGAACAGAGGCAGTAACTTCTTTAAATTTTTCTTGAGCAACATTTAGATATCTACCTGAATTAAATTTAAGCCCGTTTAGGGAATTCTCATCAATCAACCAAGAAGCAATGTTAACGTCGAAAATATCTTCAGTGGCTACATCAATTCCTAAACGTTTTAAAACGTGCATATCATATTTGAAGTTAGCCCCGATGAGTCTTAGATCTTCTCTTGCTAAAACCGGTTTAATGAGATCTTGAAGAATGTCTAAAGGGATATTTCTGCGCAAATCTTCTCTTCGGCGATGGTTTAGAGGAATGTAGTAATTATGATACTCTCCCCAAGAAATAGATATCCCCACACAAAGGAATTTATTATTTGGCCCATTTGCCATTAGCGAATTCGTTTCAGTGTCTAGCGCAAATTCTTCAACTTTCATTAAGTGTTGGACTAGGAATTTCAATTTAGGAATTGTATCTACTACGACACTTCTTTTTCTCTGTGGGTTATTATTGAACATCTCTTCTCCCCTCTCTATAGTTAAAGTGCTATCCCTATATAGAATAGCACTTTACAAAAATTATGCAAATCATACTTTTTAAAAAGTATGAAAATCATAACTAGCCCAACTTATTCAACCTATTTTTTAGATCCTGGGATGGGTAAAAATTAACCATCCAATGCGGGTAAGACATTAAGGATATTTCTTTATCTAAATCTTTTCTGAAGTTGGATAAGACATGGCTTTTTCTACCCTTATATCTCTTGTACAATAATGAGAATCTCCCCATAAATCTAAGCTGTTTACCCGATCCCAATATCTCTACAAAAGAGTCTAAAACTCTTAGAACTTCTTCTTTAGATTCTTGGTAGGTTAAGTTATGGAATTCCGCATGTTTCTTATAAAAATCTTTTGTATACAATGTAGGAATCTCTGGATGAAATCTTTTCCCTAACTTATTAGGCATTTAAATATCACTTCCTTTTAAATCCCAGTTTACGCGCTTTAGGTTTTTCTTCTTCTAGATCATCTATATTTACTAAAGCAGCTTCTCTTTGTGTGTTTTCTTCTTCATCTTCGGAATCTTCAGTATCTGGACGCATCATATTTAATTGCGAGATAATGATTTTCTCTATTGATTCTTGACTACCGTCATACAGCTCTTTCATTGAAGGTGGGAGTAAATTGCTGATTTCTTCTTTTGTTATGCTTGATTTATCTTCTGGATCAAAGGCATAACTGGACGCTTTCCCGGCCCCGGTTCTTGCTAGGGTATAATATCTATTCGTAAGACCATACTTATCTGCATAGCGCATTAATTGAGAAGAGACTTGAATCCCTGTTATATATAGACGAATAGAAGCATCCGATTTTTTCTTATTACCCTGACGATCTGTGAATTCTGTTTTTCGAGCATCAATAATCAAAAATGCGGATTTAAAAGACTGTCTTTCCCCTTGATTACATAGCGGGCAATCTGCTTCCCCGTCTATGCAGAGATAATCAACAAAACGTACCCCCTCTTTCATAGTGTGGGCGTAGAATGTAATAGGATCTTCATTTAAGAATCTTATCTTTGCTTCTTGCCCATCTTTAGGGGCATAAAAGTTCCATATCCTATTCCCCATGTTCTCACGATTTTTTTCTTGTCGGGACTTCTCTCTATTTACTTCCCCGAATCCTTTCTTAAACAAACTCATTTCTTATCTTCTCCTAACTATTTTTATTTAGGTTGCGCTTTAAATTTTAACTCATTTTTACTCTAAGCGCAATATCTTATTTCTTCTTAATATGCTAACTGAATCTAAAACATTAAGAGTCTCTTTCTTCCCCCATTCTTCGGGATCTTTACCCTCTTCAGGGTAATAAGAAGGATGGAGAACGGTCAGAGAATGCTTTAACATTTCATCTACTCTATCCCTCCCAAAATCTCCCCCACTATCACTATCAAAAAGGGTTATTACCCGGTTAAAGTTTTGTGATAGATATTTTGCTTGCTTTTTAGATATAGAGTTAGTCATAGGGGTTAATACATTCTTAATCCCCCACTTTCTCAATCTCATTGCATCAAAAATACCCTCAGTTAATATGACTGTATTAGTCTTCTCCACTTTATCTATCGGCCATAGTAGATCACTTTTCGCGAAATCATAAATACGATATCTCATATTCTTAGGGCGATTAGGATCAATAAATCTTCCCACTATCCCGGCTACTTTCCCATCTTCCCAAAACACAGGGATAGTTACAGTCTCATCGTCTAAGTTCCTTCCAACCATATACTCCTTCATATCATCTTTACCAAATCCCCTATCAAAAAAATACTTGTAAGTTTCTTTCCCGGATTTTAAAACTGCCAAACTTAGATTAGAGATTTCATGTCTAGGCTTTACTGTGCATTGAAATAGGTCTTCATAGCGTGTTATCTGTTTTGTTTCAGGGTTGTAATGATATTTGTAATCTACAGCATATCTCTTTTTAAGAAAAGCTAGAACTTCGTATATTCTATTGAAGTCATCGATAGATTTAAACACTAACCCGGGAATTGTACCCTTAGCGTGGCAGCTTAAGCAATTGAAGCAGTCTATAGATAAATCTGTATCTTCAGGGTTAAACTCTACAATAATCCCAGCACTAGGTCTAACTTCTCTGTGGATGGTACAGGTATACTGAAACTTATTGCCCTTAGGACTATTAACTTGTGTAGCGCCTAAAAAATAGACCAAGTCTATCGCCTGGTCTATAGATAAGTTACTCTTCATTTAAACCCCCTGACTACCAGTTCAACATCTTCTCATTTTTCTTAAGCAACTTTTGGTAATCATTATACTCTTTTTTCACTGAAGCAGGTGCTCCCGNNNCCTTAAGTTTACCTGTTTTCTTATTGTAGAAATTGCTGGTTAAAAATTTTGGTTGTTTTACATTCATCTAAACTAACCTCCTTAATCCCACCCTTTAGTTACTATACCCTTTAAACTAGAGAGTCCTACATCATCCATTAAAGTTTCAAATTTTCTTTGATATGAATTAGTTCTAGTTCCCCCAGTTACATAAGACGCAAAACTTTCGGCGAAAGCTTCTTTATCTGACGTTGTACCGTACTGTGACAGAGCACGACTTCCCTTAGTGCTTTGTGTAAAGGTATCTTTTATCTCTTTAAAATTCTTTGAAATATATTTATCAACACTATGCCCTATCTCGTGAGAAATTACAGAAGAACGGTAGGGTGCTGAATGAAAACCACTCCTAAATGAACTATCGTATACTTCAGTGTTTGATACACGTATAGTATTATTAGATGATCTATAAGTCGCTAAAGAATTACCCTCTGTATCCCCAATATCTAAAACGCGGAAAGTATTAAAATCTGGTATAGATTGTTTTATTCCCCTCATTACTTCCGCGCTAATAGCTACTGAATTTTGGTAACTAGCGCTTGATCTATCTATATTAGATCCCAGCCCTGAATATATCTCAAGGATGCGGCTATTAGGTAGATCTGAAATATAGTTGAATAACTCTGGATTAGAATCCGCTAACCTTCTAATTTCTTGGTTAATATTATCTTCTGGAACTCTCGATAAAAAGTCTATGGCTTCTTGCGGAACTCCTTGTAATGATTGATCCCCTATAGTTATTCCCAATTCTTTAAGCTCATTTTCATAATCAGATAGTTCCCCCTCATCCATGTACCCATAGTACATATCTATACCGGACATCGTAGATATAAATCCTTCCTCATCTCCTATAATCTCATAATCAGAATAGACTACGTTTTCGCTGGATCCTGATGAACTACTCCGTACATTCTGTTTTCTTCCTGCCCCCGATCCCATACACTAATCTCCCCTTAAAGATTTATTCTCAATACTTTTATTATTTACGCGTTCTCTTTTCTTTGCCCAATCACTAGGTATTATCTTAACTTCTTCTACATAGTCTGTAAAAGTTAAAGGGAAATATTCTCCATAAACCAGCAATCTATTTGGGGACAATGTTTTAATCATCTCCCCAAACCCATCACAGAAAAGCTTTCTATTCGCGCGAATTCTAGTTCCCACGGTAGATATCTCTAATGTAGAATTCTTAGGTAGAGCTGAGAAAGAGTATTCATACGTAGAAACATCAGCCCATAGAACACAGGGAATAGTGTTGATCTTATGATATTGCATGAATTTAGTCACCCATCTATTACGATAAGTATTCCATAAATTCATAGCATATGGTTGCACTTCATAAATAGAATATGTGGTAGATAGCATCCCGTCAAATCTTTGCCCTACTGAAAGTATCTTTGTTCTCTGACTCCACACATCTTCAAAAAACCTATCATCTATATTGAAATGAATCCAACAATGAGAAATTTTCTTCCCACCGCGCTTTGTTAGTGGATTATCCCATCCCATTAAATCCTCTGGCAACTTTCCTCCATAGGACTCTATCTCAGGAAACCCAAACTTATTGTTAGTTTCGAATAAAAAATCTTGATTAAGCTTTTTTATCTGAGAAGACGGTATTCCCCAGTTACTTACTCTGAAGGATGGAACTACTGCATAAGGTGTAGACATAAATAAACTCCCTTCTATCTAATTATCTGAATTTAGCCTAACTAGATTTTACAGGAGTTTATTTATATAATCATATGTGTTTACTTAGCAACCGCCCTTTTTACCGCCCTTACCTTTACCCTTCTTTTTCATTTTGCATTCACCACCCATCTCCAATTAAGATTAGGATTTATTTCCCCTTTAAATTTTAACTCACTTAAGGTCTTTTGTACACTGCAATAAGTCTTTTTTAGAAATCTATCTTCCCACGTCCATTCAACTTTTTGTGCCACTGTCATTTAAACATTACCCTCCCCACTTCTTATGCTCTTACAATTCTATCTTGAACAATATAGGTTGCGCAAATATAATTATCTTCCAACAACCACGGAATTAATTATCTATATTCTTCAATTTCTTAAGAGGATTTCGGAGATGATGAATACTCTGTTTACCAGAAACTACGCTAATAGATACTGCACTAAAATTCATCTTAAAGGGAATATCTTCAGTATGGCTCATTAAGAATCTTATGAAGCTGTCTTCCCACTTATCACTTAAGGCATATAGAATATTAGTCACTTTAAATCGCTCTCCCCGTCTTTAATGGATTTCTCTAAGAATACTACCCTATTCTCTAAATCATTTATTAAACATACTACAGCATCAAATCTAGTATCTAATTCTTTACGTATTAGCGCCCTCTGAGTGACGCAGGAAGAAAATCTTATGACATTATCTATATCTTTGTTTCTGCTGCTATAGGAGATGTAGAAATAATAAATAGTCATGATTACTAAGGATACTATGAAAACACATGCTAAAACATTTAAAAGGATATCTGACATTACTCTTCACTCGCTTTCAAAATTTTATTAACCCTATTCTAACCTCTCAATATCAATCGTATTTTCTTTCTCTTCATCTCCGGACTCTTCTTTCTCCATGTAAATCTCAGAAAAGTTCATACTAGAAAAGTCCCAGTTATTTAACAGCTTCCCTAACATACCTTCCCTCTGTTTGAGTATCTTTATCCCCATTTCCCCATCACTTCTCATTACCGCATCTTGATACAAGGCTATAACGTTGTCTGCGTCTTCCCCTACCGCCCGAGAATATCTTATTGAAGATAATTCTGGCCCGGTTTTTTTAGATGTATTTTGATCTGCTTGGGTATTCACAACAATTATTGTTTTAAGCTTCTTAGCAAGCTTTTTTAGATCTCTTGTAATATGGGCAATCTTCAACCAATCATCCTTAGCTCCTTGATCATCCTCCATAAGGTAAACCCCATCAATCAAAATAATATCAGGTTTGTGTTTTTCTATTAAGGAGGCAACATTCATTACACCTGTTGCGTTCGCAAGAATGATCTCTCCCATATCAGACATATCGCTCTCTAAGAAACTAAAGTATTCCCTCTCTTGCTTTGTGGTCAATTTACCCGAGCGAAATGCTTCATAATTTAAACTCCCATACAGCTTAGAAAATATAGCAGCTTCATATCTATCCCTCATGATATCATTACTCATCTCTGTCATTAGCTGCAATACTCTCATCCCATTAAAAGAACAATGCGCCCCTATCAATACTTCAAACCAGGATTTCCCTGTACCAGCAGTTGCTAGGATAACCGTAAGAGTAGATGGAATCAGCCCTTTAGTCATAAAGTCTAGATGTTTAAATCCCGTACTTATCCCTAGCATACCCTCATTCTTCTTTTTCTTAAGGTATGCTTCTTTGCGCCCTTCAGTGTTAGACACAGATTCTTCATGACTGAACTCTACTTCAGAATCTAAAAAAGTTAACTTATTGCGCAAAATTTTCATTGCTTCTTCTGAGTTTTGATTGTCTAATAAAGCTTTTGCAGCATCGTCTACAGCATCGGCTAATGTATTGTACTCTACTTTTCTTCTAAGCTCACTACACCAATACTCCATGCTCTCTTCGTTCCCGACTTGCTCACTCCCCTGCTCTATAAACTTATCTAGAGGGTAAGTCGGAAATCTTCTCTGAAAAACTCTAATTGTAGGAACTTCCCCGGTACTTGAAACCTGATCAAGAATAAACTGATAAGCGTTCCTATTGTCCCCTTGAAAAAATGATAGCTTAATCTGATTTTCTCTTACAGGCATCAAGTCCCGCGTTTCTAATATCTTAGTAATCAAACCTACCTCAACATTAAAACTCACGGGACAGACACACCCTCTCTATTCTCCTTCTTTTTCATACCAACAACTGTTTTTTCTAGATTGTTTACTCAACCACTCAGAGAACAAAAATTCAATTGTAACCTCAAACAGTAATGATTCCTCAACCGAAAATTCG
>QMCD01001560.1_pt1 | contig 20327 bp, 18 predicted proteins | sample 1821841 | NCBI WGS metagenome assembly QMCD01 (sample SAMN01991225, study PRJNA193472) | Termite gut metagenome, whole genome shotgun sequencing project. | isolation source: worker | host: Macrotermes natalensis
GTCGCTCCCGGCGCGAATCTCGGCCCCGACGGCGCGGTGTTCGAGGCGACCCACGGCAGCGCCCCGAAGTACAAGGGACTGGACAAGGTCAATCCCTGCGCGCTGATCCTCTCCGCCATGCTGATGTTGCGGCACCTCAAAGAAAACGCCGCCGCCGATAAACTGGAGAATGCGGTCGCCGCCGTCATTGCCGAAGGAAAAACGGTCACCTACGACATGAAAGCCGACCGTAACGACCCGGACGCCGTCGGTACACAGGCTATGGCCGATGCGATTTGCGCCAAAATGCGATAGTACACCGTAAACGGCATGACGATCCTCCCGCGAACAATCGCTTGCCGCTCGAACGATCCGCGTTAATACTTACATTAACACAAGTTGCGGGCGAGTGAGTGCGGCAGGCCGACTTGACCGAATGTCCGCTTTCACCGCGTTTCCAGTAGACATTCAATCTCGGGATCGGGACCTCGGCTTGGCCTGGATTTGGTGCGAACGAGGCACTACGATTTTAATGCACCACGATTTTAATGCACTATGATTTGATGATACGACCACGAACGATCACGGTTTCCGCCTTTCCTCGCAATTCCCAGCCGAGATAGGGGGAGTTTTTGCTTTTGCCGCGAAAACTCTCCTTGGTAACCGTCCAGCGTTTTTCCGGGTCGATCAACGTAATATCCGCATCCGCACCGATTTGCAGCGTTCCCTTGGGTATCCCGAGAATCCTGGCCGGATTTGTCGACATTTTTGCGATCAGTGTCGGCCAATCGAGAAGCCCGGGCTCGATAAGTTTGATCCCGACAACGCCCAGCGCGGTTTCAAGGCCGATGATCCCGAACGGAGCCCGATCAAGCTCCTGCATTTTTTTCTCGGCGGCATGGGGAGCGTGATCGGTCGCAATCGCGTCGATAGTCCCATCCCGCAGTCCTTCGATGCAAGCCTCAAGGTGATCCCGGCTTCGCAGCGGGGGACTCATCTTGAAATGGGAATCGAACGAACGCAACGATTCATCGGTAAGCGTCAAATGATGCGGGGTGATTTCCGCCGTTACCCGAACTCCCCGTTCTTTGGCTCGACGAATCGCCTGAACCGCCCCGCCGGTCGACACATGCATGACGTGCAACCGGCCGCCGGTCAGCTCCGCAAGTGTGATATCTTGAACGATCATCACATCTTCGGCGGCGGCAGGCATTCCTCTCAACCCGAGCTGCAGGGAGACGGCCCCCTCGTGCATCACCCCCCCTTTGGTCAGCGAAGTCACCTCCGGATGGGAAAGAAGCGGTTTGTCGAACATCCGGCAATATTCAAAAGCCCGGCGCGTCAATTCCGCGTCTTCAACGGGAGCCCCATCGTCGCTACAGGCAATCGCCCCGGCTTCGAAGAGTTGCCCAAGCTCCGCAAGCTCCTTCCCTTCCCGCCCTTTGCTGATACAACATATCGCATAGACATTGCATCGGTCGGCCCTCATCGCTTTTTGACGGACGAATTCGACCATCGCTTGCGAATCGATCGGCGGAGTCGTGTTCGGACAGCAAACAATCGTCGTAAAGCCTCCGAAAATCGCCGCTTGTGTTCCCGTGTCGATCGTCTCGTCCTCCTCTTTTCCCGGTTCGCGGAGATGGACGTGCATATCGACGAATCCGGGAGACACGATCCGGCCGGCGGCATCGATGATCTCGTCGCCCGATTGCGGTGAACCGTCGTATGACACGATTTTCACGCCGTCGGTTCGAAGGGAACCGATCCGGTCAAGGTTTTGCGAAGGATCGATCAGGCGGCCGTTTTGAATAAAAAGAGACATGAAATCAAATGAACGAAAACCCTGTGAGCGCAAACCCTTACGATACCGACAATCCCTGAAACTTCCTGAAGGGCAAACGGGCGGTTCGAAAGTCGGCTTCGGGAAATTTCAATGGCTTTCAGTTTACCCACGACTCAACCGGCTTCGGTAGAAAACCCCTTTGTCGCCATGCGTTTTTTCCCAACAAACACCATCCGGCACAATAATTGGCATTTTACCCGGGAACAAAAAAAGATACAATGGGGCCGAAAATGCTCGAAAATGTTCAAAAATGTTCTCGGAACTGCGGTTCCCGACTCGCGACGCCTTCTCGCAACACCGCCTCACATTCGATTTTCAGCCTGAAGACCCCAAAAGACATTCAACCTTTCGGATCGCGTGTTTACGATTACTTGTACCACCTGCAATGCGAAAATCGCCGTTAAAAACGAGGCGTTGATCGGGCAGATTATCGCCTGTCCCAAATGCGGTGGAATGGTCCTGGTCGAACCCCCCACCCGGAAAATCGTCGAAACCACGAATCCGCCTGACCCTGGTCATCACCGCGACGAAACCCTCCCGGAACCGAAACCGCCGGCGGAAACGTTCGCCCGGATGCCTCCGCCGCCTCCCGTCACGCCGTCGTCCGCGACCCCTGCCGAAGGGGGCTTGCCTCCTGAAATCTCGCGGCAGGAAGCCCGGTTGCGAAAAATACTGCTGCAACTTTTGGTTGTTGCAATTGTCCTGCTGTTGCTCGGGAGTGTTTTGGTCCTTTTTTTCGGAGGAGAAGCCGACCCGGCGGCCGTTCCCCTTCCACCGGGCCTCACTTCCACGGTATCCGATGAACCGGAGGATCGTGTCGACGTTGAAACCGTCCCGGCAGACGATCCGGCAGACGTTCCGGTGAACGATATGGGAGACGATAGGAACCTTCCGGTCGATCAACCAGGCTCGCAAACAACGGAGACGTCCGTCGAACCGGAGATGATCCCGGAAAGAGAGGACGAAAACGACGACAACGGTTCCGACGCCATCCCGGATGGGCCGGATGCGAAGGAAGAACCGCCTGCGGACCCCGCGGAGGAAACGGCCGATCCCCGATCGGCGCAGGAACGTCAAAATCGGCTGGTTCGATTGTTGCAACCGCGACGTGATGATACGGCCGCTTTGGTCGCGATTGCGCCCCGGCTGGAATGGATGCTGGGAAAATTCCAATTCGAAAATCTCCCGCTCTATGAAGTCGTCCGCACACTTTCCGGACTGATCGACGTACCGGTCACTTTCGATCTCGCTTCGCTTTCCACGGTCGGCGTTTCCGTCGAGGATCGGATTTCCGCGAATCTGGAAAATCGCACTGTCCGGGAAACGCTCGAATCGCTGCTGGAACCGCGGCAACTGCGTTTTTTCATTAGAAACGGAGGCATTACGATTGCCGGGCCTCCCGATCCCGTTGAGGAACACCGTTTTGCCGTCGAGGACCTGCTTGCCACGATCCCGCCCGAACGGTTGACCGACATGCTTTTTACGCTTGTCCGGCCGGATTTTCTACCGAAGCCGGTTGAGCTTTCCGCATATCCGCCGATTCACCTTCCGGGCAGGGTTGTTTCCGGTGGGCAAGTTCCCGAAAGGTCGGCTTCGGGAAATTTCAACCGCTTTCCGTATCAGTCCGATGACGGACAAGCCGTTGATACAGTACCCGTCGACGCCGGGCTCGTTGACGCGGCGCCCCAGGACGGACATCACGGGGAAATCGCGTTGTTCGACAACCGGGAAATCCGTTTGCGCGGCAATCGGGCAACCGCCGACCGGGTGCTCAAAGTGCTTGAAATGCTTCGCGTTCTCCGGGAATTGCCCCAACAATCCGAAATGAGCGGCGAAACCCTGACGCCGGAAGCGTTCGGTTGGGATACGGTTCGCCGGCCGTTCACGCTGAATTATTTTCGCCCCGTCCCGCTTGTCGAGGCGGTCGCCCTGATCGAAACGAATGCGCCGTTGATCGCCCTGGTCGATTACGACGCTCTTTCACAGTCCGGGGCGTCGATCAAGGAGCTGGTTTCGACCGTGCATTGCGACGACGGAACGCTCGACGATGCGCTCACCGGCCTGCTGGATTCGGTGGAAGCGTTTCCGCTTTCCTACAGGATCGTCGCCAAAAACATGATCGAAATCAGTACGCCGTCCGATTTGGGGACGCCTTCGAAAATGTCGCTCGAACCGCATTTGCTTCCTCTAAGCATTCGGACGCTTTCCGATCCGGAAAAAAACGACGCGATCGAATCGTTCCTCCGAATGATCCGGGCAACCTTGGAACCGGAGAGTTGGCAATCCGCCGGGAATCCGTTCGGAGGAGCGATCTGCGTCGACGAAGGGACAAAAACGTTGTTCGTCCGGCAAAGCCAGCCTCTCCAGCGCCGGCTGCGTCGTATTATCGCAGAGATGGACGCCGAACCGAACACGCCCGGAGCGGAGTAGAAACCCGCGATGCCCCCCGTTTTCGATTGATGCAAGCCGAGATCGCACCAGCGTGAAACGACCGGGATTTACGCAAAACTCCGGCCACTGCGCCGCATTCCCGGCTTTTGTTTCGGGCAAAAAGCGATCAATCCTCCGTTTCGGCGGTTTTTCGTTCGACGACCGCTTTCACGATAAGGGTGAGAACGCCGAGCATCGCGAGAATGGAAGCGACCGCGAAAGGCGCGTGGACGCCGCTGCTGAAATCCTGGTACAAACCTTCGATATGGAGCGGCAAGGTGCTGCGCACGCCCCCGGAAACGACCGCGACGGCCCCGAATTCCCCCATGGCCCTCGCGTTGCACAGGATCACGCCGTAGAGAAGCGCCCATTTCACATTCGGGAGCGTGACCCGCCAAAAGATATGCCAACCCCGGGCTCCCAACATGCGGGCGGCCAACTCCTCTTCGATGCCCTGCGCCTGCATGATCGGCAACAACTCGCGAACGACGAAGGGAAAGGTGACGAACATCGTCGCGATGACGATCCCGGGCGTCGCGAAAAGAATTTTGACATGGTGCCCGTCCAGCCAGGCGCCCAGCGAACTCTGCAAACCGAACAGGTAGACGAACAGGAGTCCGGCAATGACGGGTGAAACGGCGAACGGCAGATCAATCAGGGTCAAAAGAACGCTTTTTCCCCAAAATTGAAATTTCCCCAGGCACCAGGCGGCGGCGATTCCGAAAATCACATTGGCCGGGACCGCGATTCCCGCTGAAAAAAGCGTCAACCGCACCGCAGCCGCCGTTCTCGGATCGGTAAGTGACGCGAAATAGGCGACCATGCCGCTCGAAAACGCTTTCACGAAAATCATGAGCAGCGGCAGGAGCAGGAAGACGGTCAGGAAAACGATCGCGAAACCGATCAGCAGACAGCGAACCCAAAACGGTTCGGTGATCGGCGTGCCGGGGTTGTTCGATGTTTTTTTCATGACCGGGTAGGCGACTCAAAAATACGCGATTCAAACGACCGGGATGACGGAAGATTAGCGCGAAACCAAAAATTTGCGGTTGCCCCACATTTGAAGGAGGTTGATGATCAACAGCAGCGCAAAGGAGGTAAGGAGCATGACAAGCGCGATCGCCGAACAGGTCCGGGTTCCGTCGGTCTGGCTGAGCTGAACGAAAATCAGTTGGGAAACGATCTCCGTTTTCATGATCTCTCCGCCGCCGACGATGAAAATGACGCTCCCGAATTCCCCGAGCGCCCGCGCGAACGCCATCGCGAAACCGGTCAACACGGCCGGACGCACCGTCGGCAAAATGACGCTCCAAAAGGTCCGGCACCGGGTCGCCCCCAGGCTTGCCGCCACTTCCTCGTACTCCGCTTCCAGGTCCTCCAGGGCCGGTTGAACGGCCCGGACGACGAACGGCAGCCCGATGACCGTCAGGGCGAGGAGGATGCCGAGCCGGCTGTCCTGAATTTCAAACGGCAGGTGCGAACCGATCCAGCCGTTGCGCGAATACAGGCCGAAAAGGGCGATTCCGGTCACCGCCGTCGGCAGCGCGAAAGGGAGATCGACCATCGCGTCCAACAGACGCCGGCCCGGAAAACGATAGCGGACCAAAACCCAGGCGACGACGAAACCACAGAACATGTTGATCGTCGCCGCCAGGAACGCGATACCGAACGTCACCTTGAAGGAAGCGATGACCCGCTCCTCGGAAACGATCGTCCAGAACTCGCGGGGCGAAAGCCCCAAGGCCGTCGCGAACAACCCCGCGAACGGGATCAACACCAGCAGGCTCAGGTAAACGACGGTAACCCCCATCGTCATGCCCAAGCCGGGCAAAACGCTTTTTGAGACAAATCGCATGAAACCGTTTGCGTTATACTGGAGGCTGTTGAAATTTCCCGAAGCCGACGATTCGGGAGCCTGCCCACCGGAAACAACACTGCTCGGAGAGTAAACAGGCGGTTGAACGGAAAACGGGGCCGGCTTCGGTATAAAGGCAGGTTGTTCCCTCGCAACGCTTCGGGCTCTGAACGGGGCTTTGAAAAAACGCATCCACGCCCTGCGCTATTTCGCTTTCGCGTTTTCGAGCAGGATTTGCTTGAAAATCGCCTCGGGACCGTCAAAATGCTCCGCCTGCACTTTTCTCCATCCGCCGAAGACCTCGTCGATCGCAAACAACTCGATTTTCGGGAAAAATTCCGAATACTCGGCAAGCACCTCCGGGTCGGTCGGCCGGTAATAGTTTTTCGCAACGATTTTTTGTCCCTCCTTGTCGTAGAGGAACCGGAGATATCCCTCGGCCAAGTCGCGGGTCCCCCGTTTCTCGACGATTTTATCGACGATCCCGACCGGCGGTTCGCAGCGGATGCTGATCGACGGAACGACGATTTCAAATCCGTCTTCCGGCAGGATGTTTTTCGAAAGAAAAGCCTCGTTTTCCCAGGCAAGCAGGACGTCGCCCTGCTTGTTTTGCACGAACCGGTTGGTCGTCTCCCGCGCTCCCTTGTCCATTGAGCGAACATGTTTGAACAGGTCGGCCACGAACCGCTTCGCCTTCACTTGGGCGGCGTCCACTTCCGCCTTTTTGGCCGGATCGTTCAACACGTTCAAATCGCCGAGTTCCTTTTTCAGGGCGAATCCCCAGGCGGCCAGGTAGTTCCAACGCGCCCCCCCGGACGTTTCCGGATTCGGCGTGATAATCTCGATCCCCTCCTTGAGGAGATCGTCCCAATCCCTGATTCCGTGGGGATTTCCTTTGCGCACGAGGAAGACGATCGTCGTCGAGTAGGGACAATTGTTATTCGGAAATTGTTTTTGCCATTCCGGGGAGATGATGCCCGTATCGGCGATCGAATCGATGTCGAAACCGAGCGCAAGCGTGACCACATCGGCTTCCTGGCCCGCGATCACGCTCCGCATTTGGGCGCCGCTTCCGGCATGGGACTGTTCGACCTCGACGCTTTCACCGGTCGTCTTCTTCCAATGATCCTTGAAAAGAACGTTGTATTCCCGGTAGAGTTCACGGGTCGGATCGTAGGACACATTCAGTATCTTCCGGCCTCCCCCGCCCGGCTCACAACCGGCGAACAACCCCAAAACGGGAAGGAGACACAAAAGGCCGACCAGGGTGAAGGATGCGATTCGCATGGAAAAAAAACCTTTGGTTGAAACGGTGGATTACGGACAAAACAAGAGGAATGGAGAAGATAAAGAAAATGAAAAAGCGGACCGGTAAGCCGGGTTCTGTTCCCGATAAGGTCATGACAACCGTTTTCGGGCGACGATCATTTATCCAGGGAGCCGGTCACCCGACTCCTCCAGCGGCCCACCCGAACCTTGAAACGAGGCGGACAACCTCACCGGTCCTGTTTGGCCTTGCTCCCCGCGGGGTTTGCCGAGCCGACCGGTCACCCGGCCGCTGGTAAGCTCTTACCTCACCTTTTCACCCTTACCTCGCCGTATGACAACCCGTCCTACCGAAGCCGGGCGGTTTCCCGTTCGGAATGTCGATCATCGAAACGAAAAAACGAATAAATTCAGATAAATTCAATCGCCTTCGCCACGGAGCATACGACGGTCGGCGGTATGCTTTCTGTTGCACTTTCCCGGACCTTGCGGTCGGTGGACGTTATCCACCACGGCGTCCTGTGGAGCCCGGACTTTCCTCCCGCCGATTCCCGAACGGTCAAAGACCGTTCCATCATCGACCGGCGATCGTCTCGGTCCGCTTCAATCACTCTCAAATCAATCCGCGCAGGCAACCCGGCCACATCCGTACCCCACCGGAGTCGATTTTATCGTTTATCGGTCGTCCGTTTGGCCGGTGCGTCGAAGGAGCCCGAGCCGGGGAAACTTCGACACGTCGTTTTCCAAAGTATGCGCTTTTTTTTGGAAAAGTCAACGCCGGGCCGCCCCGCTCGCCCCCCACACCCCGCTCTACTGCACACTCCTCTGCACACACCCCCGCGTTCCGCTTTCCGAAAAATCCCCTCTTGACAGCGGGTGGGAAGCAAAATATAATTCCGGGGCACACTGGATTTCCTTCAACGTTTCGTGAAATTTTGACGATTACGAATGAGGGTGGTTTCCTTGGCGTCCTTTTTACTGATATGAACAGTTCCTTTGTCAACTTGTCGGTCGGTTTTTGCTGGTGGCCGTGGTGTTTTACCACCGCCGCTCCGGTTGTCGCCGTACCGAAGAAACCCTGACTTCGTAAGCGAATAAGCAAGCCGTGAGCGCCCGACGTTCACGGCTTTTTTTATGTCTCGCCCTGAAAAGCCGTCCCTCCGGGTCGGCTTTTTTCATTGGATTTTCGCTCCCAACCGTACTGAACACCCATGTTGTCACTCAAAAATTATCTCGAACAGGCGCGACAGTACAGTGTCGTACCCGTTGCGACACAATTGCTTGCCGACCGCCACACGCCGGTCACCTTGCTGCAACGGTTTTATAAAAACCGGGAGGGCGTCTTCCTCTTCGAGAGCGTCGAAGGAGGCGAAAAATGGGGTCGCTATTCTTTTCTCGGTACCGACGCACACGCTTTCGTCGAAATTCATGCCGAAACTGTTCTCGTCAGGAAATGCGACGACGGTTCCGAGCGCTCGATTCCGCATCACGGTAAACCGCTCGAAATCCTGCGCGAGTTGATGCAAAGCCACCGTACTGCCGAACAACCGGAATTGCCGCGATTCTTTGGCGGACTCGTCGGTTACTTCGCCTACGAAACGGTTGCGTTTTTTGAGAAAATTCCGCATCGGCTGAAAGACGAACCGTTCGGCGTCTTCGTGATTCCGAAAACGATGTTGATTCTCGACAACCTCAAGCAAGTGTTGACGGTTTGCGCGACGACATTCCCCCGGGAAACACTGTCGGGCGAGGCGAAATCAGACGAATACGAATCCCTTTATCGAAGCGCCGTCGCCGAAATTGAAAAAATCGCCGTCGAACTCGAAAAACCGTTTGTCTGTCCTGCGCCGCAATGCGATGCGGAACCGACCTTGGCGCCGGTCATGCCCGAACGGGAATATCGCAAGAAGGTCGAAACGATCAAGGAACATATCCGCGGCGGCGATATCATCCAATGCGTTTTCTCGCAGCCGTTCGTCGCCGACGAAGCGCCCGACGCTGTATCGCTTTACCGCGCCTTGCGGTTTTCAAATCCGGCCCCGTACCTGTTTTTCATGCACCTGGGCGGCACGGTCCTTGCCGGTTCCTCGCCGGAAACGATGGTTCGCCTCGAAGGCCGCACCGCGACCCTGCGTCCGATCGCCGGAACGCGAAAACGGGGAGCGACGGAACAACAGGATCGCGAACTGGCCGATGAAATGCTCCGCGACCCCAAGGAAAAAGCGGAACACCTGATGCTCGTCGACCTCGGCCGCAACGATCTCGGCCGTGTCGCCAAGACGGGGACCGTCCAAGTGACGGACCTGATGTTCGTCGAACGGCATCCGCACGTCATGCACCTTGTATCCAACGTCACGGCGGAACTGGACGACGGATACGACGGTTTCGATCTTTTCCGCGCGACGTTTCCGGCGGGAACCTTGACCGGCGCCCCGAAAATCCGCGCCATGCAGATCATCGCCGAACAGGAAACGACGCCTCGCGGCCCCTATGGCGGCGCCGCCGGGTACATTGCCTATAACGGCAACATCGATTTCGCGATCACGATTCGGACCGCAAGGATTCGCGACGGTCAATTGACCGCCCGGGCGGGTGGGGGAATCGTCTACGATTCCGTCCCGGAATTGGAACGCCTCGAAACCGTCAACAAAGCGACGGGGGTGGCCCGCGCCTTGGAAATGCTGAACCGAACGGACATTCGACCCGAAGGAGGAATGCAATGATACTCATGATCGACAATTACGACTCGTTCACGTTCAACCTCGTGCAGTATTTTCGAATGCTCGGCGCAGAGGTCGAAATCAAGCGGAACGACACGATGACGACAGCCGACATCGAATCGCTGGCTCCGGAAGGAATCGTGATTTCCCCGGGCCCCGGCCGTCCCGTGGAAGCGGGCGTTTCGCTTGATGTCGTCAAAACGTTTGCCGGACGGATTCCGATCCTCGGCGTCTGTCTCGGCCACCAGGCGATCGTCCACTCTTTCGGCGGCAACGTCGTTCGTGCCGCGAGAATCATGCACGGCAAAACGTCGCGGATACGGAGCGACGGCCAAGGTCTGTTCCGCGGCGTCAAAGGATCGTTCGAGGCGATGCGGTATCATTCGCTCGTCGCCGAACGGGAAACGTTGCCGGCCGAATTGGTCGTTACCGCGGAGTCCGAAGACGACCGCGAAATCATGGGAGTCCGGCACCGGGAATATCCGCTCGAAGGCATCCAGTTCCATCCCGAATCGATCATGACGATCATCGGCAAGCGTCTCTTGAGGAATTTTCTCGAAGTCACCTGTAAACAAGGAGCCGTGGTATGATCGCGACGCCTTCGCTGTCCGACTGCTGTCGCTGCGGCATCGGAAAATTATTGAAACACGAAAACCTGTCGGGCAAGGACGTCGAAACGCTGTTTCATTCGATTCTTGCGGAAAGCGACGCCGCGTTGTCCGACGAGGAATCCGCCCTGCTTTCAGGAATGCTCGTGGCGCTGGCGATGAAAGGAGAAACGGTCGGCGAACTCGTCGGCGCCGCCCGGGGCATGCGTCGGCACGCGAAGCGGATTCAGGTTCTCGGTGCCCCCGTCGTCGATATCGTCGGTACCGGCGGCGACACGCTCGATACGTTCAACATTTCGACGACGGCGTCTTTCGTCGCTGCCGGAGCGGGGCTCGTCGTTGCCAAGCACGGCAACCGGGCGGCATCGGGAAGGTGTGGAAGTGCCGACGTTCTCGAATGTTGCGGCGTCAACCTGGAAGTGCCTCCGGAACGGGTCGAAGAGCTGGTCGCGGAACTCGGCATCGGTTTTTTGTTCGCGCAACGGTTTCATCCGGCCATGCGGCGGGTCGCCCCGTTACGGAAACGACTTGGATTTCGGACGTTGTTCAACCTGCTCGGTCCGCTTACGAACCCGGCGGGAGCCGGTTGCGTCCTACTCGGTGTTTACTCGCCCCAACTGACGGAGATGTTCGCCGAAGCCCTGCGGGAACTCGGTTGCCGTCGGGCGATGGTCGTCCACGGTTACGACGGCATGGACGAACTGACCGTCACGACACGGAGCCGCATTACGGAATTGATCGACGGCCGGGTTCGAACCTACGATTTCTTTCCCGAACTTTATTTCGACGGCGAATTGGCCGCTCCCGAAGAACTGCGGGGGGGGGACGCCGCAACCAACGCTGAAATTCTTCGTGGAATTCTCGACGGCCGCGTTCGGGGCGGGAAACGAAACATCGTCCTCTTGAATGCCGGGGCCGCGATTTTCTGTGCGGGTTCGGCCAAGACCGTGGAAGAAGGAATTCGCCTGGCAACTGAATCCGTCGATTCCGGCGCCGCACCGGACAAACTCGACCGTTTGATCGCCCTGTCCCGTCAATCAACTTGAAACACCATGACCGATATATTGACGCAAATCATTGAGCGGCGCTTGGCCGACCTGCTTTCTCCCGGCATCCCGGTGTCGGAATTGAAAGCACGCTATCGCGACCGTTCCGATTTCCGACCGTTCCGTCAGGCCCTGCGCGACAGGGCGGACGGAAAACAGGCGGATGGAAAACAGGCGGCGATCATCGCGGAAATCAAGCGGGGCAGTCCGGCAAAAGGGTTGTTCGCCCCCCTGCTCGATCCCGTCGCGACGGCACAAGAATACGAACTCGGCGGCGCCACCTGCTTGTCGGTGTTGACGGAATCCCGTCATTTTTTCGGGTCCCTCGACGACTTGATCGCGGCGAGAGAATCCTGTACGCTTCCCGTGCTGCAAAAAGATTTCATCGTCACGGAATATCAAGTCTATGAGGCTGCGCTCCACGCCGACGCGGTCCTTTTGATCGCACGGTGTCTGGAACCGTCGCAACTGGCCGATCTGCACGGTCTCGCCACGGGACGGAAACTCGACGTGCTGGTCGAAGTTTTCGACGAAGAGGACGTCGACAAGATCGAACCTTTCCTTTTTCCGTTGATCGGCGTCAACCACCGGAATTTGCGGACGATGAGCATCGACCTCGAACGCTCCCGGCGTTTGATTTCACGATTCGGTCCCGGACAAACGATTGTCGCGGCCAGCGGCATTCGAAGCCGCGACGACATCGAAACGTCGATGCGGGCCGGCATTCGTTCGTTTTTGATCGGCGAAAGCCTGTCGACGCATCCGGATCGCGTCGGCTTTCTCCGGGAACTCGGCGGAGGAGCCGACTATGGAGACAACCATGTTGATTAAAATCTGTGGCATCACGTCGCCGGAAACCGCCGTCGCCTGCCTGGAAGCCGGAGCGGACATGATAGGGCTTGTCTATTACCCGCCGAGTCCGAGGCATGTCGACGAATCGCAAATCCGTGCAATCCTCGACGGCGTCGAACCTTTTCGGAAAATCGAACGGCGGGTCGTATTGGTCGCCGTCGATCCGTTGCCGGAGGTCATCGACACACGAATCGATTGGATTCAATCCTATGGCAAAGAACGGCCCGACGTCCCGGTTCCCCGGATACAGGTCGTCAAGGACCGTGAAACGTTCGACCGGCTTCTTGAATCGCCGCCGGAATGCGCATGTCCGCCGTTGTACGCCCTCGAAATGTCCCGCGGAATCCTGCCGGGCGGCAACGGGGCGGCATGGGACTGGTCGCTCGCCAAACCGTTTTGCGAACGATACCCGACGATCTTGGCCGGAGGAATCACGCCGGAAAACGTCACGAGGGCCATCCATCCGGCGCAGCCCTACGGAATCGACGTTTCCAGCGGCGTCGAATCGTCTCCGGGAATCAAGGACATGGAAAAAATCCGGCGTTTGATCGAAATCGTCCGATCCTCAACCATTTTATATGACAAAAAACCATGACAACCACCTACCCTGACCCTGTGCAACCCGACGAGGGCGGATATTTCGACGAATTCGGCGGCATGTACGTCGGCGAAATTCTCGTAACGCCGCTTGAGGAGCTGAACGCTTCGATGAAAGACGCTTTCACGGACGACGCGTTCTGGAGCGAATATCGCGATCTGCTCGAAAATTACGTCGGCCGCGCAACGCCGTGCTACCACGCCAAACGATTGAGTAAGCATCTCGGCGGCGGCGACATTTGGCTCAAACGCGAAGACTTGACGCACACCGGCGCCCACAAGATCAACAACACGGTCGGACAGGCGCTCCTTGCCCGGCGAATGGGAAAACGTCGCCTGATCGCCGAAACGGGGGCCGGTCAACACGGCGTCGCGACGGCGACGGTCGCCGCGCTCTTCGGTTGCGAGTGCCGCGTGTTCATGGGCGTCGAAGACATTCGCCGTCAACAACCGAACGTGTTGCGGATGGAACTTCTCGGCGCCGAGGTCGTCCCGGTCGAATCCGGTACGGGAACGCTCAAAGACGCGATGAACGATTGCGCTATTGGAGCGAGGTCGTCGACGATACGTTTTATGTCGTCGGTACCGTCGCCGGACCGCACCCGTATCCCTTGATGGTCCGTGAATTCCAGAAGATCATCGGCCGGGAAGCCCGGCGGCAAATGCTTGAGCGGACCGGGCGACTTCCCGATTGCGTCGTCGCGGCGGTCGGCGGCGGAAGCAACGCGATGGGCATGTTTTATCCTTTTATCGACGATCCCGTCGCGCTGCTCGGCGTCGAAGCGGCGGGACGAGGTTTGGAAACCGGCGAACACGCGGCGTCGTTGAACTGCGGCACGCTCGGCGTCCTCCACGGCGCGAAGTCGATGTTGCTCCAGGACGGGTACGGGCAGGTCCGCGAAGCGTATTCGGTTTCGGCGGGACTCGACTATCCCGGCGTCGGCCCGGAACACGCCATGTTGCAGAAAATCGGACGCGTCCGTTATGAAACGATTACCGACGGCGAAGCGCTCGAAGCGTTTCAAACCCTCTGCCGCCTGGAAGGGATCATCCCGGCCCTGGAAAGCTCCCATGCGTTGGCCCAGGCATTCAAGGAGGCCGGAAAATTCGAACGCATTCTCGTTTGCCTTTCCGGTCGCGGCGATAAAGACCTTCAGCATGTTTCGCGACATATCGCCAAAGAAAAGGAGGTGAGATCATGAACCGATTGATGAAAACATTCGCAACGACACGAAATGAAAACCGCGCCGCGCTGATCGGCTACATGACGGCGGGCGATCCGGGTTTGGAACAATCGTTTGAAATTCTGGATGCCGCCTGCGGAGCCGGTTTGGACGTCTTGGAACTCGGGATACCCTTTTCCGATCCGACCGCCGACGGTCCCGTCATCCAGCGTGCGGCGTCACGCGCCCTCCGTGCCGGCATGACGCTTGAAAAAGGAATCGATCTCGTTCGGCGTTTACGGGAACGCCATGAGTTGCCGATCATCCTGTTTTCGTACTACAACCCGATTCTCGCAATGGGGAACAAGCGATTCGTTGCGGAAGCCGCCCTCGCCGGAGCGGACGGGGTGTTGGTCGTCGATTTACCGAGCGAAAAGTCGGATGAAATCATGCGCCATGTCGAACCGCCGCACGCGTTTTCGTTCATTCGACTGATCGCCCCGACGACCGATCCCACACGTCGTCGTGAAATCCTGAAACGGTCGGACGGGTTCGTCTACGTCGTTTCACGGCAAGGCGTGACCGGCGTCGGCAAGATCGACTGGAACGCCGTTTCCGATGAAATGAAAGCATTACGAAAGGAAACAACCGTTCCGCTTTGTATCGGCTTCGGCATTGCGACGCCGGAAGACGTCGCCGCGGCTTCGAGCATCGCCGACGGAGTCATCATCGGCAGCGCCTTTCAAAAGCGAATCGAAGAAAATCCGGTGGCGACCGGGGAGATCATCGCCGGTTTTATCAGGTCGCTAAAGAAGTATACCGCAAACGGGCGGGAAACGCCTTGAATACCGGCCGGGAACGAAGCGGAGCGCCGTGACCGGAATACGCGCCCGAGTACGTCGTGTATTCCGCTAACAGCCTGAAACGACGGCCTGAAACGGTTCCCGCGAACAATCGCTTGTTGTGCAACCCTGTATTTGCAATCATTTTTGCGATTTGCAAGGGCGTTGCGGCGAGTGAGTGCGACAAGCCGTCTGCACCTAACCATCAATTTCACCGCGTTTCCGGTATACGTCGGGACCTTTCGTCGTTTCTTGACAATCCGGCCGGCACATCCAATAATTGGTCGGGAGGTTGATCCCCGCTTCCTGACGGGCGCGGCTCCGACCCCGAAAGTGACTTTTTGCCAACAGGCCCCTTTCGCATTCATATCATGCACAATTATCTCATCACCGGCGGGGCGGGATTCATCGGCTCGTATTTGGCGGAACGGCTTCTGCATGAAGGACATAAAATTACGGTTGTCGATGATCTTTCGACCGGTCGTTGGTCCAATATCGCGCACCTGGAATCCGATCCGGATTTTCGCGCCGTCGTCGCTTCGGCGGATGATGTGAAATTGATGGGAGACGAAATTCCGCGACACTCCTTCATTTTTCATCTCGCCAGTGCCGTCGGTGTTCAACTGGTCGTCGACCGGCCCGTCGAAACCGTTCAACGGATCGTCCGGACAACCGATGTCATCGTCGAACTGGCCGCCCGATTCCGCCGCCCGGTCCTGCTGACCTCGACCAGCGAAGTTTACGGAAAGTCCGAAGCGATCCCGTTTTCCGAAGACGCCGATACGGTGATGGGCCCCACCTCCAAACGACGCTGGGCCTACGCCTGCGCGAAAGCGCTCGACGAGTTTTTAATGCTTGCCCATTACCGGCAAACGAGTCTTCCCGTTTATATCGCCCGGCTTTTCAACACGGTCGGCCCCCGGCAATCCGGCAGTTACGGGATGGTGTTGCCCCGTTTCATCGACGCGGCTTTGAAGGGGGAAGCGATCTCCGTGTTCGGCAGCGGCGAACAATCCCGTTGTTTTTGCAGCGTCCACGACATCATCGACGGTTTGGTCGCCCTGTCGCGCTGTCCCGCGGCCGTCGGCAACGTGGTCAATCTCGGCAGCGACGAGGAAATTACCGTATGGCAACTTGCCCAGCGCGTCGTTCGCCTGACCGGCTCCCATTCCCCGATCGTCCGGGTTCCCTACGAAAAAGCCTACGGTCCCGGCTTTGACGACATGATGCGACGTATTCCCGACTTGCGGCGCGCGCGGGACCTGATCGGTTGGAATCCCGCATACCGCCTTGACGATATCATCCGTCAAATCATTGCCGATCGTACCCGGTGACGGTCTCCGTATCCGTTTTCGTTCCCGTTGCAAAACGGCTGCGCCGGGAAAACATCGCAGTGACGGGAAAACGGCGCCCGACAAAATTCGAGGGCCGCCACCTTATCTTTTTTGAAAAACATGATACAATAAAATCGCGACGATGAAGACACGGCACGATAAACCGGGGGTCGCCGGAGGTCGGTAGTGCATCCAGGGAGAGCATCCATACGCCATTGAGGAGATTTGCCCATGCCCAGAAAAGACGTTCTCGCATTGGTTCTCGCCGGAGGGAAAGGGGCGCGGCTGGACCCGTTGACGCGCGATCGCGCCAAGCCGGCCGTTCCATTCGGGGGATGTTACCGGATCGTCGATTTCACGCTCTCCAATTGCTACAACAGCGGTCTGCGTAAGATACTGCTTTTGACGCAATACAAGGCGATGAGCCTCGATCGGCATCTTTCACTCGGCTGGGCACGGTATTTTTGTCGTGAAATGGGCGAATTCGTCGACGTCGTTCCGCCTCAACACCGGATCGACGAAAGCTGGTATCTCGGGACCGCCGACGCCGTTTATCAAAACATCTACACCATTGAAAAAGAACGACCGCGATACCTGATCGTGCTGGCCGGGGATCATATCTACAAGATGAATTACCGCAAGATGATCCACCACCACATCACGACGGGGGCGCTGGCCACGGTCGCCGCCCTCGAAGTTCCGGTCGAACTGGCCCGCGGACAATTCGGAGTCATGGAAGTCGATACGAACAACCGCGTCCTGGGTTTCGAAGAAAAGCCGGACGATCCGAAAACGTTGCCGGGCCATCCCGGGAAATGTCTCGCTTCCATGGGCGTCTACGTGTTCACCGCCAAGGATATCTACGAACGGCTCTGCCGCGACGCGACCGTCAAGGGCAGCAAACACGATTTCGGAACAAATATCATTCCCTCGATGATCGATAGCGGAAACGTGTACGCGTTCCCGTTTCTCGACGAAAACAAGACGAACTCGGCCGAGCGATTCAACAGGCCCGCGTACTGGCGGGACGTCGGGACGCTCGACGCTTATTACGAGGCGAACATGGACCTGGTCAGCGTCGATCCGCTCCTGAACCTGTACGACGAGGACTGGGCAATCTACACGCACCACCCGAACTGTCCGCCCCCGAAATTCGTGTTCGCCGAACATAACCGGCGCGGAACGGCCGTCGACAGCATCATCTGTTCCGGAACGATCCTTTCCGGCGGCGAAGTGGTCCGCAGCATCATCGCCCGCAGCGTCCGGGTCAGCAGTTACGCGTTGGTCGAGGATTCCATCATTTGCTCGCACGTCACCGTCGGGCGCAACGTCCGCATACGCCGCGCGATTATCGACAAGTACGTCGACATTCCCGCGGGCACGGAAATCGGATACGACCGGGAACTCGACCTGCGCCGCGGATTTACCGTTACGGAAAACGGGGTCACCGTCATCGCCAAGGCCGACGGCAACGATCCGTTTTCGTTGTAAAGACGGCTCCGTAAAGACGCCTGCCGCTCGAACGGGAATCGGTCATCCGACGTCCATCTGGAAGATCGGGAGCAGCAGGGCGAGGATGATGCCGAAAACCGCCGTGGCCATGCAGAGCAGCATGACCGGTTCGATGAAGCGGATCAACATGTCCATCGTCCGGTCCGTCCGGCGGTCGATCGTGTCGGCGATTTTCACCAGAACGCTTTCGAGCGTGTTCGATTCCTCGGCGATCGAGATCATCGCCATCACTTGCGGGGGAACGATCCCGGTTTCCGCCAGCGGCTTGGAAAGCGGTTCTCCGGCGGAGACGTTCTCGGCCGATTTTCGAACGGCTGCGGCAAGGATCGCGTTGCCGGTCGAATGGCTGCTGATATCGAGGGCCTTGAGAATCGGAACACCGTTTTCCAAAAGCGTTCCGAGCACCCGGCAAAACCGGCTGACGGCCGTGTCCAGCAACACGCTGCCGAGCACCGGGATTTTCAGCTTGTACGTATCGAGAAAACGCCGGCCCGACGGCGTCGCCAACTGGGCCTGAATCAAGACTCCCAAGAGAACGGCCCCGAAAAGCAGGAAGACCCCGTAGCGAATCACGCATTTGTTCGTTTCCAGCAGCAAGACGGTCAAAACCGGGAGGGAACCGCCTTGGGCCTCCACCTGGTCGAACATCGGCTGGAACATCGGGACAAACACGGTCAACAGGACACCGACGATCAGGATCCCGACCGACAGCAGGATCGTCGGATAGACCATCGCAGAAACGATCTTGCCGTTGGTTTCCGCCTGTCGTTCGAGAAATTTCGCGGTTCGTCGCAGGGCGTCTTCAAGGAACGCCCCCTCGGCCCCGGCACGAATGACGCTCAACGTCAAATCGTTGAAAACCGAACCTTGTGCCGCGAAGGCGCGATCAATCGCTTCGCCTTCGGAAATCTGTTCGAGAATGTCGGCGAGCACTTCTTTGAGCACAGGGTGTTCCGTCTGTTTGACGAGGACCTGAAAGGCCATGAGCACCGGGACGCCGTTGTCGAGCAGATCGGCCAACTGATTCAATGTCGAGGAAACGAGCATCCCGGGCGGATTCCGGCGAAACCATTTGATTTCGATTTGGCCCTTGCGCGCAAGCTCGACCTTGATGGGAAAGAGCGATTGGCGCGCGAGGATGTCGAGCACTTCCCGTTTCGTGTCGGCGGCAATCGTTCCCGAGGTGTTTTCTCCGCCGATACTCCGGGCCGTGTAGGAAAAATCAGGCATTTTCTACCGAAGCCGGGCGCGCGGCGGACGGACTCGGCTTCGATATGACCGGCAACGTCTTCCCATATCATTCCCGGCTTTCCGCACACCCGTACCGAGGCCGGTCCAATCTATTTCTTTTCGCTTTTGGCAAGTTCGGCAACGCGCATCTCCATTTCCTTCCCGGGCTTGAACGTCACGACATATTTTTCCTCGACGAAAACCTCTTTGCCCGTTTTCGGATTGCGCGCCTTGCGCGGAGCACGCCGTTTGACTTCGAAAACCCCGAAATTCCGCAACTCGATCCGTTCCTCTTCGACCAATGTCTGAATGATCGCATCAAAGGTTTTTTGAACGATTTCTTTGGTTTTCAACTGGGTCAATCCGAGTTCTTCGGAAATGGTTCGTACAATTTCTTTTTTGGTCACGTTTACTCTCCTTGGAAAATGTCGGAAAAAGAGTCCGTCAAAAAGGAACCGTCGTGGAACGATTCACGGTTTTTCACGAGGATGTTCCCGGTTCTTTTTCGAAGCGGAACGGCGATAAAAAAGCCTTCGGCGACACCGGAGCCGGAAAGAGCCGGGACGGCGAACGAACGCACTGATCCAAGTCTAAGCCGCAAAAGAGGTAATGTCAAGAGAATCGCGTGTGAAATCCGTGTTTTTAGAGAAATTTTTCCCATTCTCCCGTTCACGGTTTTCCGGCGTCTGTTTTTCGTCCGCATGTTTCCGGAGGCGGCAATTTTTTAGGTGTCGCATTCGATCGCTTCCATCACGGTCCGCGGATCGATTCCGCCGACCAATTCGCAGCGACCGAGTTCGATCGGAAGCACAAAACGGAGCCGGCCGTTCTCCACTTTTTTGTCGCGATTCATTAAATCGACAGCCCGCTTCGGCTCGATCGACGCACCGAGATCCAAAAGCGACGTCGGCAGGTCAAGGCGTTGCAGCAACCGGATTTGACGTTCCAGGAACGCCGTATCGACCCGGCCGAGTTTCAGGGCCAGGCGCGCGGCGCAGACGCAGCCGACGGCGCCCGCCTGACCGTGCGGGAGCCGGTAATCGCCGAGGG
>QMCD01001346.1_pt1 | contig 20322 bp, 10 predicted proteins | sample 1821841 | NCBI WGS metagenome assembly QMCD01 (sample SAMN01991225, study PRJNA193472) | Termite gut metagenome, whole genome shotgun sequencing project. | isolation source: worker | host: Macrotermes natalensis
CTTTTCCGCGCGGGAATGGGCGAATCGCAGCGGCGATTTTCCTGCCAGAGATTGTTAGGACAACTGGGCGAATCTCTTTGCTCCAATCTCCGCCGCAGGTGCTTAGGAGAGCATTGGTGTCATCCGTCGTCAGCGGCTCGACCTCGGCAAACGCCGCGCCGCGTACGCGCTTTACGGAATATGTAGTCCCTGTGCGCACGTCCGTTAGCGTCGCTTCGGATTCGATGGGGAAAAGCTTGTCTACATCGGCCCATTCGAGGGCCTCGACGCTGCTGGTCGGGCTCGCGAGCGGTACGGGGGCGGCAACAGCATTGCCGCTAAAGAGCAGCTCCTGGGTTTCGAGCGTGGCCACGCCGTCGGAAACAAGCCCGTTTTCCTGTTGGAAGGCCTTCACGGCGTCGCGTGTAAAGGCCCCGAAATTGCCGTTAAGTTCGGCTTTATAGTAGCCCAGGGCCTTGAGCTGTTCTTGAAGACTAGCGACCTCTTTGCCGCTCATGCCCATTTTTAACGCGTTGAACGCCGGGGCGGAGGGAGCGGCGGGCTCGGTTAGCTCGATATATTCGCACTGTACGTAGCCCTTGTTTTTGCCGGATGTGATTTTGTACCAATTATCGATCTTTTCGGAGACTTCGACGCGGGTTCTCTCGTCGGTGTTGGCAAGATAGTATTCGGCCGCGTCGAACCACGCCCCGCGGAACGGAAATTCGATCTCGTGCTGCCGGAAAAACTCGATCGCCGAGGCACGTTTTTCTATCGCCACGGGGTCTGTCAGAGGCTGCATGAACATCTCCTCCATTATGCGTGCCGCGCCGCGCGTGTGGGTGGTGTTGAATATCGCGTAAACGGATGACGATTTCCCGCGTCCGAAAATGGTGAGGTCATCCAGCGTCTGTTTGTCTATGACGAAATTCATTTCTCCTGCTCCTCAGATTTGTTTTTACCCAGGATCGTGTCGACCACTCTTTCGTTGTTTATGATCATCATACCGTGCCGGTCGTCGGTGATGCCTTCTTTCAGGGTGTATGTGTAGGTGGGGCGCGTGCCCTCCATCACCGTCGGCAGATACAGGAATTGGAGATTGCCCAACCGTCGGCTCAACTCCCCGCCCGCTTCGATTATGTGGGTGGAGATTATGAACGAACAGTTTTTCCTGCGTGCGAAGGCCTCGGTTACGGCGACCGTCGCGTCGAACGCGTCCTTCACGTTTGTGCCCTTGAACAGCTCGTCGAAGATCACGAGCAGGTTCAGTCCCTTTGCAACCTCCTGCGCGACGGTTTTCACACGCAGCACTTCGGCGTAGAAGTGGCTGTACCCCATGTCGATGTTGTCGGGAACGTTGATCGAGGTGAACATGCCGTCCAGAATCGAGAACCGCATACCGCGTGCCGCCACCGGAAATCCCATGTGCGCCAGATAGACCGCCACGCCGTAGGCCTTCATCAGCGTCGATTTGCCCGCCATGTTGGCGCCCGTCAGAAAGATTATGTTCTTCTCGCCGTCGATCCTCACGTCGTTCGCCACCCCGCCCGCGATCGCCGGATGGAAAAGCTGTCGGATGTCGGTCAGATGACGGTCGGCGGGAAGCGCCTCGGGATAGCAAAAGTTATTGGTCGCGGCAACCGAGGCGACCGAAACATATACGTCGATCCGGTAGATGAACTCCAACATCCGTTCGAGCTCCCTTCTGAACGACAGCCGCAAGAGAGCGGTGAGACGAACCATTTCGACGAACCGGAACTTTCCCCCTTCGGTGGCCCGTGACATCGCACTCTTCACCGCCGCCGAGTCGAGCAGCGAACGGAACTCATCGACCGCCGCACGCAGCGCATCGGGAGCATCGCCGCCGATCCTGACCAGAAAACGATCCAACGCGGAGAGTATCCTCAGCAGCGCCGCTATCCCCTGACGGTTCTTTTCATACTCTTTGCCCGAGGCGAGAGACTCCTCGACTTTCTGGCGCGCCAACGCAGCGAAAACGCCCGCCGTACTGCCCGGCGAAAAGCTGTTCAGATAGAACTCGGCCGCCTCGAAATCGTCGCCGTCGAAGGGAAACTCCAACGCGCCGTCGCCCAAGCCCGCACCCGCGCCCACCGATCCGAAATATTCGAAAATCTCCTTCCGCCCGTTGATCTGCTCCGCGTCGTCCAGCGGATTGCGGAACATCTGTTCGAGCAGCAGTTGCCCCTGCCGCGTGCGTGTGCGATCGAAGATATTGATGATCGAACTCTTTTTGAACCGGCCCAGAAGGTTGAGATCTTCCAGAGTTTGTTTATCTGCCCCGAATGCCATTTCGCGTCTATTTTGCTTTTCGTCTCACCAACATTACCAGGGCGAGCACGGCGACCAGACCGGGGATGGCCCAGATGAACAGGATATCCATCCAGCCTCGGTCTCTGCTCGTGATGTACCGGAATTCGTTATCGGGCCCCGCCGTGCGGCTGGTGTCGACCGGAAACTCGTCGTCGGCGAGCCACCCGAACGAACCCATGATGACGGCGAAGTTGGCCGATTTCACACCCGTCCGGCTGGTCATCAGTTCACCGTTGCCAATGATATCGGCGTCGCCCAGAACGACCACCTTCTGATTTCTGGTGCCCACGTTGCGTTCGAGAGCCACGATCACCGGAGATTTATCCACGCCGCCGACAGCAATGTCGCGGGTGGTGAACCCTCCGGAGGGATCGACCCTCAGACCCGCCGCCCCCGGAGCGACTATCCGATACCCCTCGGCGGCAAACGCTCCGTACACTTTCGACTGCGCGGCGGCATCGTCGGTAATGTCGGCGATGATCAGCTCGGGCGGGAAGTTCTCGTCCTCCGAGATGAGCGCGCCCGGCATGGTACCCACACCGAGATTATCCAACACGGGTTGCAGATACTCCCGTCGGCTCGGCTTCAGGGCGACCATAAGATTCCCTCCGGCTGAGATGTAGCCGTCTATTTTCGCCAATTCTTCGTCCGAATAAGCCGAGCGCGGATCGGCCAGCACGAGTATGTCGATATCCGCCGCGATCGGGCCCGCGTCCGACAGCGAAACCGTGTCCACATCGAACCCCTGGTTGATCAGAGCGTTTCGGAATGTGAGATCTTTGGAGAAAAGATAGTAGCCCGTCTCGCCCGAGGCAAAAATGCTGCGCTCGCGGTGTCCGGTCACAAAGCCCACGCGGGGAGGTTTGACGGTCAGACGTTTGAAGGCCGCCGTGATCTCCGTTTCCGACGGGTAGGGATCCATCCCTTCGTACATGCGCAGACGCGAAGAGGTGCCGTCGCCGCGTTCGAAAATGCGCACGAACCTGTACTGTTCATCCGAAAGGTCGATCAACCCGTCTATCTCTTCGGGGCTCTTCCACAGCGACAGTCTGGTGTCGTACGACCGTGCGCGATCTTCCACCCGTTGTTCGAAAGTTTTTTCCTCCTCCCACTGCTTTATCCGATCTCCGGGTGTGTCTTTATAGTAGTAGACATACTTCATTTTGATCTCGGGTTTGAAGCGGCGGTATTGTGCGAAACGCGAAACATCCCGATTATACGATTTCGGAAGTGCCGACGTTGCGTTGCCATCCAACAGGTTTACGTAGGTCGTTATCGTGAGCGGCCCATCCAGATCCTTGAGTGCCTGCCTGCTGCCCTCTGTCAGTGTCATCGACTTCATCCGGGTTGCGTCGTAAAACGCCATCAGTTTTGGGCGGCTGCTGGCGAACCCGATCAGAAACGCGGCGGCAACCACGGCGGAGTATTTGACCGCCCGGCTCGCCGCGCGCTCCCTCACCGTCTCGAACCGCACCTTGAGCATCGTCAGCCCCAGGAACATGAATATCACCGTCAGGAAGTAGATCAGATCCTCGGACGAGATCAGCCCCGCGATGAACGTTTCGCATCGTCCCGACAGCCCGATCCAGAAGGTCAGATCGCGAACGAACGGAACATCCTGCCACACGCGCGGCGAGTAGTTCATGATGAACAGTGTTGCGATAGTTCCCACCACCGCCACGATCTGGTAGCGCGTCAGGCTCGACATGAAGATCCCGATTGCCGAATAGGCCAGCAAAAGCAGATAGAGTCCCAACAGTCCGACCAGAACCGGCTTCAGGTCGAACGCCTCGACGGTGACGGACGAAAAAACGATCACGACCAACAGCACCGACAGCATCGCCGCTCCGTAGAGCATCATTGCCACGAATTTTCCGAACACTATGTGCGAGTGGCGCACGGGCGAGGACAACAGAAGCTTGTCCGTTCCCGAACTCTTGTCCCTGCTGACGAGCCCCATGGTGATCAGGGGAATAAAAAGATAGAGGAACCCCTGGATCCTGGCGAACAGTCCGCGACTTCCGCCGAACAGGCTCATCGTCAAGTCCCCACGTATCTCCCATCCCGCCGCGATACTGCGTGTGAAAGCCCCGAAAACGGCGGTGTAGGAGGATCCCGCGATCACAAAGAACACCACGATCAACACCCACGCAATGGGAGAGTAAAACAACTGCCGCAATTCGTTGCGCGCTATATTTATTACAGTCTTCATCTTCGTTATTTAGATTTTCTCCTTACCATGATCAGCACGGCCGACAAAAGCAGCAAAAGAGGCAGCCCCACCACAAACACCAGGCGCCACACCTTCGCTTTGTTCAGATCGAGGCCAAAACCGTAGTCGGTGGTCTCCGCCCGCCTGTCGTCTATCGGATAGCGGTAGTCCGACAACCATGCGAACATCTCGGTGATGAGGTTAAAATTGATCGCGACGTAGTTCAGGCGGCCGCGCATCAACTCGCCGTTGCTGATGCAGTCGGCGTCACCGAGCACCAATATCTTCTGAACCTTGCCGCTCTCCTCCATAACTCTCGAAAGTCCCATCGCCAGGGGCATCGGCCCGATCGTCTCGTTTTCATCGTGGATGGCGATTTCGTCGGCCGGATTGACCGTCGTCAGTTCGTTCCAGCACAGCGAGTCGCTCGTCAGGAACACCTCGGCCTCGAAACCCTTCGTCGGACGGAACTCCACGCCCGTCACCCCGGGCATCGAAACCCGGGCGTTGGGCCTCTGTACGAGAATCTCTGCTATGGTCGGCACAAGCTCCTGAAGCGCCGGCGTACAGTTGGCCATGATCACACCCTGCGAGATATCCTCCGACTCGGGATTGACAACGCGGCCCTCCATGAACGAAACGCCCAGATTCTCGACCACCGGAGCGATGTAACCCGCGCGTCCGGGTTCGCAGGCGATTATCAGATTACCGCCGTTGTCTATGTACTTTCTCGGCCCGTTCGCATGGGTCGAGCTCACCGGCCACATCGGAGATCACGAGAATATCTATATGGCTCGGGATCGTCCCGCATTTGCGCAGATTGATCGGCACGGCATCGAAACCCTGATTGATGAGTGCGTTTCGGAAGGTCTTTTCGTATGCGAATATATTGTAATCGCGCTCCCGTCCGCTCATCACGTTGCGTTCGCCGTGCCCCTCCAGAAAACCGACATTCACAGGGCCGTCCGCCAGCCGCTTGAACGCCGCCGTTATCTCTTTTTCGCCGGGGTATGGATTGTTCTCGTTGTAGAAACGGAGGAATTCCGACCGACCGTCCTTCAGCTTGATCTGCATGACACTCCTGTAAGACTCCTGCGAAAGATCGGCCATTTCGGCGACCTGTTCTGGTGTTTTCACGCGATCTATGCGTATCTCGTTTATCTCGGCGATGCGTGCGGCGCGCTGTTCCCAGGTCAGATCGGGGAACCGTTCCTCCAGCGAGGAGTTTTCGACGGGATGCCAGTAATATACATGATTGATCCTGACCTCGGGCTTGTATCTCCGGTATGGCAGCCACAACTGCCGGTCGATGTAATTTTCACTGCTCGGGCTTACGACGGCCTCCGCAAGCAGATTCACATAGTCGGTCACCTCGACCCGTCCCTCGATCTGCTGCAATATCTGCCGGCTGCCGTGGGTGATGGTGAGTCGTTCGTTGGAGGTGGTGTCCTTGAAGAACATGAACCGCGGCGACGACGTCACAAGCCCCAGCGCAACGGCAACAACAATCACCGAGAGATATGACACCCACCTAGCGGTGAAGGATCGCGTCCTCTTTTTGTCTCCCATCCGCAGCACGGTCAGTGTGAGGAACGTGGCGGTTATGATCAGGAAATAGAAGAGATCCTGACTCGATATCATGCCCACCAGAAACTCCTCGACGCGTCCCGAAAGCCCCAGCCAAAAGGTAATGTCCTTGAGCCAGACAATGCTTTGGCCCAATCCGCCCACAAAATCGAGCAGCGCGAAAAGCGCGAACGTGCAGATCGCCGCCACAACCTGGTACGAGGTCAGCGAGGACATGAAAATACCTATCGCCGAGTATGTCAGCAGCAACAGGTAGAGCCCCAGCAATCCCGACACGATCGTCGGCCAGTCGAAATTGTGAATATTCGCGGCGCTGAAAAGTGCAAAAATTAAAATAACGAATATCAGGGCGAGTCCGTACACGGCCATAGTGAGAAACTTGCCCAACACGATCTGGGTGGTGGTCACGGGAGACGAATCGAGCAGTTTTATCGTGCCGTTGCTCAGCTCCTGACTGATAAGTCCCATCGTCAACAACGGAACGAACATGTAGACATACCCCTGGATCTTGAAAAACACTCCGCCGAAAATCTGGTTGGAGAAGAGAAAATTGGTCGTATTGGTAACCCAGTCGGGCCCCATCATCGTCACGGTTTCGGCAATAAAGGCGGCCGCGTCGAAGTACATAAGCGCGGAGATGACAGTGAAGACGATGAGCACCAGCCACGCAACGGGCGAGTAGAACATCATCCTGAGATCCGCTTTCGCTATCTGAAAAATGGTCTTCATCCGGCCGGTCATTTTTTCGTTTTACCCGACAGTTGGGCAAAGATCTCATCCATCGAACTCTTTTCGAGCTGTATCTCGCTCAGCTCCCATCCCTGGGCGACACTCTGTTCGACCAGTTTTTTCATGATATCTCGGTCGCCGTCGAAATATACGCGGTAGCGGCACGAAAACTCCGATATGCTCTTCACTCCCGTCACCCCGTTCATCCGCTCGATCACGTCGGGCGCGGGGCCGCGGTCGAACGACACCACGAACGAGTTGGGTTCGATGTAGTTGTCGAAATCGCCTATGCTGCCGCTGAATATGATCGTGCCGTTCTCGATCATGATGATCCGGTCGCAGATCGCCTGCACCTCGGACAGTATGTGGGTCGAGATCAGCACCGCGGTATCTTTGGCAATGTCCTGTATCAGATGGCGAATCTCAAGTATCTGATTGGGGTCGAGACCGTTGGTTGGTTCGTCCATCACCACGAACTTCGGATTGTGGACTATCGACTGGGCAATCCCCACCCGTTGTTGATATCCGCCCGAGAGGTTCTTGATCAGCCTCTTGCCGAAGTGCGAGATGCCGCACTTCTCCTTGACCAGCTCGACGGCGGCGGGAATATCCTTGGCGGCCATCTGGCGCAACTGGGCCGCGTAGGTCAGATACTCGTCGACGTTGAGGTCGCCGTACAGAGGGGGCCGTTGTGGCAGAAAACCTATGTGGCGCTTGGCACCCACGGGATCGTCCTTCAGGTTGATCCCGTCGATCGTGACGTTGCCCTCGGTCTGGGTGAGAACACCGCAGATGATGTTCATGGTGGTCGACTTGCCGGCCCCGTTCGAGCCCAGCAGCCCCACGATGCCGGTCTGGTCTATCTCCAAATTTATATCCTTTATCGCCCACTGTACGCTGTACCGGTGCGACAAATGCTCTACTTTTACGATCGATCGATCCATTGATGCGTTATTTGAGTTTAATTTTTAGTGTTGTCGTGGTTAAAAGTGCGCGCGTTTCCACTGTAAAGGCGCGGCTGCATGATAGACGGTAAAAAAAAAAATCTCCTTACAAATTTCGGTGACTTTCTTTGCGATTGTTTCTGTTTGGCGTTATTTGGGTTTAATTTGTTACAAAAAAGTTGCATTTGTGGTTAAAAAGCTAACAGTCCCACGAGCGGCGTGCGAAAACAAATTTACCGGAAAATGCGGCCGGAAAAATTATTTGTTTACATTTGCGCCGGTACCGCCTAATCCTGACTCATCATGATATCTCGCGAATACGAACGTCTCTTCAGAAGTCACTACCGCAGCTCGGTTTTCGTTGCCGAGATGATAGTGAATTCCCGTCAGGCGGCCGAGGATATCGTGCAGGATGTTTTCGTGAAACTGCTCGACAAAAATATTCAAAAAATTGATTCGCCGGCCAATTTTTTATACATGAGTGTAAGAAATGCCGCGATCGACCACTGTCGGCGCCGCGTGATCCGGGCCAAAGAGGGTGTCGATCTGTCGCAAATCCCCGACAACACGGACTACGAACTGACGGCCAACGAACTGGAGTACGCCAACGACGTCAAGAAGCTGTTCGGTGCGATCGAGAGTCTGCCCTTGCAGTCGAGGAACGTGGTGAAGATGATCTGTGTCGAAAAATACAGCTATAAGGATGCGGCGAAAAAATTGGGCATGTCGGTATCCACTGTCAAGACCCACATGTATCGCTCTTTCAAGACACTGCGCAACAGACTTAACCTATTCTTTTAATCTCTCCTGAAATATTTCCCCTCCCCCGTGTAAGGATTTTTTGTTTCCTTCCGTCTTAAACGTCGGACGGGGTGTACGTTTACGGTATGGAGAACAAAAACGACAACATGAAAAAGACATCGTCGCAATTCGGCGAAAGATTGGACTGCCTGCTCCTCAAGCATCGCTATGGCACCCTGTCGCCGGTCGAGCGCCTCGAACTTGAGGCGTTGTTATCCGTTTCACCCTATCACGAAGAGATTCTGAAACTGATCGACGGAACGTCGGAGTACGGGCCGGACATCTCCAGGATGTATTCCTACGACGAGGACAATGCGTGGGAAAAACTTCTGGCCGCCGACAAGAACAGGACGCGGCGCAGGATCCTTTCGCGCGCGGGCATTGCCGCCTGTTTCGCGGCTGCTTTGGTGGCTATGGCGGTATTCGTCCATCCCGACACCAGGGAAAGGCACGCCAACGAACTCGTCTCGGAGATAAAGCCCGGCCGGAAGTTCGTCTACGTCGAAACCTCGGTCGGCGACATGCACCTTGTCAGGGAGAGCAGCGAGAGACAGACATCGCTGATCGACAAAACCCTGGTCGATGTCGAGAACGGTGAGATGCGGATATCCGTTGCGGATGTGGACTCTCCGATGCAGACGGTAACGATGGTGTCGATCCACGTCCCCTCTGGCTGCGAGTCGATGCCCACCACACTGCCCGACGGCACCAAAGTGTGGCTCAACTCGTCGTCGAGTTTGCGTTTCCCCAGCACTTTCGACCCCGACAGGCGTGAGGTCGTACTTATGGGGGAGGCCTACTTCGAAGTGAATCCCGACCCCGCCCGACCTTTCATCGTCGAGGCCGAGGGTGAGCGGATCGAGGTGCTCGGAACATCGTTCAACGTGAGGGCATACAGGGACGATCGACAGATCGAGACGACCCTGGTGACCGGAAAACTGAAAGTGTCGAACGGTCACCGGGAGGTGGTTCTTGAGCCCGGGCAACAGTCGTTGCTCGACCGCGAGACCGGGGTGATGCAGGTTTCGGAGGTGGTTCCCGAATTCCACATGCTGTGGGTGCGTGGCGAGTTTTGCTTCAGGGATCAGACTCTCGAAAGCATCTTCAAGCAGTTCGGCCGGTGGTACAATGTCGAATTCCGGACACACGAATCGGTGAAGGCCATTCTGTACACGGGGGTGTTGAAGCGATACGAAAGTTTCAACACGCTGGCCGATCTGATGACCCAGACCGGAGATTTTTACTTTAAGGAGGTGAACGGTGTGATAAGAGTTGTCCCCCAGCCCCGATAGATACGAATTTTTCCAAATTGAACATAGTTACTAATCCCAAAAACGGAACGTGTATGAGTAAATTTTACCAGTTTTTAAAACCGATCCTGCTGGTGGTCGCGCTATCTCTCGGTTCTGCCGTTGCAGCCAATGCCGAGCAGGCCGGACAGCAGCCGCGCAGGGAGAGAATCAGCATCTCTCTGAGAAACGCCACTCTCGAACAGGTCTTGCTGTCTGTTCGCAACGAGTCGGGCTACTACGTGTTGTTCAACAGCGCCGAGGCCAAACAGATCACGGGGCTGAACATCAACATGAACAACGCTTCGGTGACGGGTGTACTCGACGCGGCCTTGCGTGGCACCAATTTGGGTTACAGTGTGGATGACGATACGATAGTGATCAGGAACAATTCGGAGCAGGCCTCGCCTCAGCAGCGTGTCACCATCAACGGGGTTGTCATCGAAGCGGGAACGGATCAGCCCGTCGCCGGCGCAACGATCGTGATTGAGGGGACGAGAACCGGCGCGATCACCGATGCCCAGGGCCGTTATTCGATCTCTTACAATCCGGACCTGGGGACGACGGTTGTCGTCCAGCACCTGGGAATGGACAGTTACAGAACGAACATATCGGGTCTCTCCTTTCTGCGTATAGAGTTGAACGCTCGTGCGATGGATATCCAGGATGTCGTGGTGACGGGTTACGCAGATATCAGCGCCAAGAATTCGGCCGGTAACATGACCGTTATCCAGGGTGAAGACCTGACCAGAATATCGTCGTCGAGCGTGATCGGGGCGCTGAATACATTCGAGCCCTCTTTCCGTCTGAAGGAGAATCTGGCCGCGGGATCGAATCCCAACGTGTTGCCCCAATTCACTCTTCGCGGCGAGGCAGCCTTCAACGGAGAGTTGAACGCCGACCTGTCGCGCCAAAGCCTGCTGTCGAACCAGAACCAGCCGATATTCATTCTCGACGGTTTCGAAACGACGATCGACAGGATCTACGACATGGACCCGCACCGGATACAGAAACTCACCATACTCAAGGACGCGTCTGCCGCGGCACTCTACGGCTCGCGTGCGGCGAACGGTGTCATTGTGGTGGAAACCAAAACTCCCCGCAGCGGAAGACTGAATGTCGACTACTACGGTACGGTATCGCTCAACACTCCCGACCTGCGCTGGTTCGACCTGATGAACTCGCGCGAAAAACTCGAAGCGGAAGTGGCGGCAGGGTTATATCCGTATGATAAAGATCATCCGCTGCTGTACCATTACGGAAACTATGTGGGATATCTGGACAAATTGTCGGAAATCAACAGGGGGGTTGACACCGACTGGCTCTCACAGGGTGTACGCAATGTGGTGAACCACAGACACGACCTGACTGTTTACGGAGGGGAGCGGAACGTGCGTTGGTCGGCAAACATGAATTACAATTCGGGCGACGGTATCATGAAGGGCTCTCAGCGCAGGACATACAGCGGAGAGTTCAAGCTCAACGTGACGCTGGGAAAATTCATCTTTTCTAATGTCGCGTACTACGGCGGACAGGATGGCAGCGAATCTCCTTTCGGCAGTTTTTCCGACTACTCCCACCTTCAGCCCTACCTTGCTCTCAGGGATGAGGTCACCGGGCAGTATCTTAATCAGTTTACCATAGAAGCTGTTGGCAGGCCCAATCCGCTCTATGAGTCGCAATACATGAAATCTTTCGACCGAAGTGGTTACAACCGATATTCGGATCAGATGCAATTGCGGTGGGATATTTCACCGAGATTCCATATCACGGGGGCGTTGAAATTGGAGAAACAGTACGATGAAGATAATAAATTCATCGACCCGAACTCCATTTTTTTCCGGATTCGTCCCAACGCTGTGGATGACCCGTCGAGACTTGGGCGGTTGTATGTCAGGACATTCGAAAGGAGTGAAACCGAGGGTAAATTGCAGTTTAGCTACAACAATCACTTCGGCAAGCACAACATCATAGCATCGGCCAACGGTTCGCTCCGGCAACTGAAAGGCGTCGAGCTGGAGTCCATGTACACCGGTTTCGGTTCGGGTTCGGTTGCCTCGGTAAACGCCGCTACAAGGATCGACGCCAAGCCGAGCAACCGAAACGAGATCCAGCGCATGGCGGCCGCCAACCTCTACGTGAGCTACTCCTACGACGAGGTTTATGTTGTCGATCTTTCTGGAGCGCTCGACGGGAACTCGGAATTCGGCAGAGACAAAAAGGTCGCTCCGTTCGGTTCGGTGGCCGGCGCGATACACTTCCACAACTACGACTTCTTCAAAAGCAGGGTCATCGACCGGTTGGTGCTGAGGAGCTCCTACGGTTTGTTGGGTCGTGTTCCCAATACGCAGTCGGCGGCGGAGAACATCTACGAAAACATCTCGCTGGACGACTGGTATGCCACGGGGATCGGAACCTCGCTGGCCGGAATGGGAAATCCCAACCTGGGATGGGAACAGACCCTGAGTTTCGACATCTCCGGAGAGATCGAAATGTGGCAGAACAGGCTCTACGCGAAGGTGACTTACTACAACAAGAACACGAACGGTCTGCTCTCCACGCTGGGCATACCCTCCTCTTCGGGTTTCACGTACTATTACGGCAACATGGGCAACCTGAGAAACAGCGGTGTGGAGATCGACTTCCACGTTGTGCCCTATCGCAACACGAATTGGGATATCGTTGTCGGAGGAAAAATGAGCGGCAACAAGAACGTGATGACCGACCTGTCCGACGCAGCCAAGGCCTACAACACCATGGTTGATAACTTCTTCAACGAATACACCGGCCAGACGGTTAACAGCGAATTTCTCAAGTACGGGCGGACCTACAAGAAATACTTCGAGGGAGGTTCCACGACCTCGATACCCGCCGTGCAGTCGCTGGGTATCGACCCGGGAACGGGTAAGGAGTTCTTCAGGCGTCCCGACGGATCGGTTGGCTATGAATGGCGTCCCCAGGATCAGATAATTGCCGGTAACACCGAGCCCACGTTGAGCGGCAGCCTCAATCTTGGGGTGCGGTGGAAACAGTTGGACCTGTTGGCCACGTTCTATTTCCAATTCGGAGCGCAGGCGTATAACAACACTCTTGTGGATTATGTCGAAAATGTGAACCTGATGGTGAACAATGCGGACAAAAGGGTCAACACGATGCGTTGGCACAAAGAGGGCGATGTGACCCAACTCAAGGACATTGCCGACATGTCGCTTCTCACACGTCCCACCACCAGATTTGTTCAGGACAACAACGAATTCCAGCACACATCGCTCGACGTGGGGTATACCTTCAAGCCGGAGTTGGTCAGCAAGTGGGGACTCAGCAATGTAAGGCTCTCTTTCAACACAGGCGAGTTGTTCTATCTGAGCAGTATCAGACGCGAGCGCGGGACGGAATATCCGTTCGAAAGAATATACTCTTTCAAAGCCCAGGTATCATTCTAACCTAATTTAACCAGTGGATAAAATGAAAAAATATTTAGCATATATAATTTCCGCAGCCATCGTGTCGTTGACGTTTGCCTCTTGCGCCAAGTGGCTCGACATCATGCAGGATGACAACGTTTCGGAAGACCAGCAGTTTGCGAGTTACGACGGATACCATGCCGCCACGAACGGCATCTACCAGGGCTTGTCCAAGATGGAGCTTTTCGGTGGTGAGTTGAACTACGGATTTTCAAGCGCCCTGTCCCAGTACCTGTCCAGCCCGTACGAAGATGAGGACAGTTATAAAAACAATAGCTATCTCTACACGGAGAGTTACAGGTACGACACACCCGAGGTCAGGTATTTAACCAAAGATATCTGGGAAGAGGGCTACACGGTGATCGCCGACTGCAACAACCTGATAAAACATATCGAATCGGCCGATCGGAGCATATTCCCGAACGCGGATCAATATTTCGAACCCGAGATGATCAGGGGCGAGGCTTATGCCGCTCGCGCTTTCATGCACTTCGAGTTGTTGAGGTTGTTCGGCCCGTCTCCCGCTGCGAACATGAACGGCCGGGCGATTCCCTATCGCGACTCCTATCCCGAGCAATTCGGGAGTATCTCCACTACCGGCCAGGTGCTCGACAGAATAATCAAAGACCTCGAACTTGCGTACAGCCTGGTGGAACTTTTCGACAATCCCGACGACCACGAAGACACCAGCCAGAGTGCTCCCGGAAGTAACTATCTTAATATGGATATGCGGTTTGCCATAAGAAACAGTGCTCCCGGTTTATTTTTCCACACCAGAGGAGTTCGTTTCAACAGTATCGCCATCGAGTCGCTTCTGGCAAGGGTTTACGCCTACGCCGGCGATCTGGAAAATGCAAACAAATACGCTTCGGATGTCTATGAAAGGGTTGTCGTGAAGAATCCTCTTTACAACTACACCGTTTTTGGAACGGCCCCCAATCAAATCATCGGAGACAGGCCGCACAAATTGATGAACGAGATCACGATCGGCTTGTACAATTACAAGCTGGCGGAGCAATATGACGCGAACATAGGTGCAGCCAGTCTCTCGAATCCGACATTTTTCATCAAAAATGTGCACTATATGTACAATACATTCAGGAGCGATCCCCAGGATGTAAGGTTTTCGAGACTTTTGGTCGACAAGGCGCCCACGTCGGCAGAGAGGAATCAATACTTCTCGATACGTAACTCTTCGAGGACGGATGCCGAGGCCATGGAGAATTTTGTCATTCCCATCATGAGATTTTCGGAGTTGCGCCACATCATGGCCGAATACCAGGCCAAAAACGGTGATATTCCCGCGGCGGTCGAGATCCTCAGCGACCACAGGTCGAAAAGAGGAGCCACCCGGGTCCTGGATCCGGGTATGAGTCTGGAGCTGTTCATGGAGGAGCTCGAATACGACATGTGGAAAGAGTACACGATGGAGGGTCAGCTCTTTTTCTACTGGAAGAGAATCAACGCCCCGAGGGTCCGCACGGGCGCCTCGTTCATCGAGATGACGGCCGACAAGTACGTACTGCCCATTCCCGATTCGGAAACCAACTTTCAACAATAATCAAGCGTGAAAAACATGAAAAAACTGATATTAACAGCCATTATAATCGGGGCCACCCTGCTTTCGTGCAACCAGCGGCAGATCCCCCTGTTCGGAGAGGAGCGGTTCATCCACTTCACCGACACGACCACGATGGTACTTTCGTTCGCGGTTCTTCCCGGCGAGACCCAGACGGAATTGAAAGTGCCTCTGAGGATGATAGGTCTTCCCCAGAGCGGAGATCTCGGATACGAGGTCGCCGTGGTTACCGAGGGCGACAACAAAACCACCCTCTCTTCTCAGTCCTATGTTTTGCCCGCGGCTCCGACATTTCGCGGCGGAAGTTACAAGGATACTCTGGTGGTGCAGTTCAACAGGACGTCCGACCTCAAGGATGCTGAGCTCCGCCTGACTTTGGAATTGAAGTCCAACGCCAACTACTCGGCGGACTATCGTGATCTTGCCCGCAAGCAGATTTTGGTCAGCGACAAGCTTGTTCGTCCCGAGTGGTGGACGAATTCTTTTGCGGCAACATATCTGGGGCCCTATTCCGACGCAAAGTACGTTGCCTTTATCGAAGCCACGGGAGAACACGATCTCAGCGGCCTCGACGTTGTGGACCTCGGATCCTATGTGAGGATGTTCGTCTATTGGTTGCGTGCCAGGGAGGATGCCGGCGAGACTGTATACGAAGCCGACGGAGTGACCAAAGTTGAAGATTCAATAACTTATGCAAACGTTTGATAGTATGAAAAGTATAATAAAGAATATAGCGAATGTCGCGGCAGTCGTAACGTCGGCCCTGTTTCTCACGGCCTGCCCGAAAGATAAGGGCAACTACGATTACAGCGTCAGGATGGATCCCAACGCAGTGCAGATCGACTTTCCGGGCGCCGTCATGTATTTTTCCCAATGGCGTTACGAGTATATTGTCGGAGAAGAGGTGGTCATAACACCCAAAATCACGGTCCACGACAAGACCCTTAAGCCCGAAAACATGAAATACACGTGGTATTTCAACGGCGAGGAGGTTTCCAATGAGACCGTGTTGAGGCTGAATGATATTCCAATCGGACAGTATACCGGAGGTCTTACGATAACGGACACCAGATACGGAGTCATATATCACCGCGGAACGGATTCTTCCTATGGGGACTTTTCATTGGTTATAACCTCGGAGTATACTCACGGTTTCGCCGTTTTGAGCAGTGAGGGCGGCGTGTCGAAACTGGGCTACATCCGGCAGCGCGACGGAGTGTGGGAAGACTTCGACTCCGATATTTACCCGCTCACCAACGGTGGCGAAGAGTTGGGTGGTGAACCTGTCAATATAGTGCATCACGCCTACACCGGTAATGACGGTGCGGTCTTCGCCACGCAGTTGAACCAGAACGGAGGTATCGGCCCCGTGGACATCGACAACAACAACGAGATGCCCATGCAGCGCATAGGTCTGATAGAGCGGGAGTTTTTGGGCGGATATCCTTCCGGGTTAAAGGTCAAGGATATGATCTACAAGAGGAACAACGTCTTCCTTTTGAGCGAGAACGGAGAGGTCTACACACGTCCTGAGATCACGGACGGCTTTCTGTCCATAGTACCTCACGGAGGACGATTCCCCAATGTTCCCATGTACATGGATGGCCGCATTACCAAATGGGTGAATCCTAAAGCTATTGAGGCGATAATGAACGAGCCCGAGCTTATCATAGCCTACGACGGTCTCAACAAACGCATGGTTTCGATCAACTCCATCACAACCCGCACAAGTGTCATGGATCAGTACAGGGATGGGGAGCATGAACCGATCAAGCCGGGCGATCCGGGCACCGACGGAAGAACCCAAAACTCTCTCACGTTCCCTTCGCCGGGAGATCTCTCGGGATATGATTTGGTTTTGCTCGGCTCTTACCTCACCAATTTCGATTATTTCTTTTCCAATGCCAATGGCAACTACAACAGTGTGGTAGCGGTTCTGAAGGGGGCCGACAACAAATACTATTGCCTGATGTTCGACTGGTACTACGAGGCCAACTACAACGAGGCAGACGGCGGCAGGGACATAGACCTCAAAAAGTTCTTCGAATTCCCGGTGCAGAACATCGACGGGAATATGAAGTACGCGGTATATCTTGCGGGTAAACCCTACATGTTCTTTACAGCCAACGGCAACAGGGATCTCTGCTTCATGAACCTGGCCACAAATCAGACGAAGGTCGTCTACTCCCACGGAGCGCCCATCACTACCATACAGGCGGGAGAAACCGATAACACCACAGCGCAATTGTATGCCATGTTGGGAATGGATGTTGAGTACAGTGCATACCACGACAAGTTGGCTATCGGTACGGAGGATGGCAAGGTGGTGGTCTTCGACATGGCCAATGTAGACGGATCGGGTCAGGCGGAGATTCTGAAAACCTACGAAACCCCCAACGGTCCCATTGTGGATATAGAATACCTTTCGTTCGACTGGAGCCAGACAACGTCGGTGGAATAGCGTTTTCCCCAAACCCACACAGAGGGCAACCGTCACAACCCCGACGGTTGCCCCTGTTAAAACTCTCGATAAAATCAAAAAACTACTCGGCATGAGAAAATTGTTGTTACCGATCATTTCGGTGTTTGCGGCCATCGGATCCGTCCGCGCCCAGGAGTTGGACATGTATGCTCGTATTCCGGCCGACGAGGCTGTGGTCGTGGGCAGGCTCGACAACGGTATGACCTACTATCTGCGGCACAATGCGAAGCCTGAGGGACAGGCCGACTTCTACATTTACCACGATGTGGGCGCCGTTCAGGAGGAGGATTCGCAGAACGGTCTGGCGCACTATCTGGAACACATGGCTTTCAACGGCACCGTCAATCTGCCGGGTAAAACACTGATCGACTATCTGGAGACCATCGGAGTGAAGTTCGGTGCCAATCTTAACGCCGGCACCGGCCACGAGTTGACCTACTACATGATGCACGACGTGCCTCTTTCGCGGGAGGGCGTCACCGACACCGCGCTGTTGATTCTTCACGACTGGTCTCGTTTCATCGCACTCGAAGACGACGAGATCGACAAGGAGCGCGGAGTGGTACTCGAAGAGCTTCGTGGCGGGCGCAATGCGGGCCGCAGGCTGATGGAGGAGAGCTGGCGGTTGCTTTACAACGACTCGCGGTATGCGCACCGGAACATCATCGGCACCGAGGATATCATCAAAAACTTCTCACCGGCCACGCTTCGTGATTTTTATCAGAGGTGGTACAGGCCCGATCTCCAGGCCATCGTCATCGTGGGCGACATAGACGTCAGGGAGGTTGAGCGCAAGCTGATCGAGGTGATGAAGGATATTCCGGCCGTTGTCGATCCCGAGCCCAAACAGATGCCCGTGATCGCCGACAACGACGCCCCGTTGATCGGAGTATTCACCGATCCCGAGCTCACCTCGTCGCAGATCTCTCTTTACATCAAGCGAGCCTCGTTGCCCGACGAGGTGAACGATCTGGTGATAGCCAACAAGATTGCGATCCTGAACACCCTGATAGCTCAGATGACCAACTACCGTCTTCAGGAGATCAGCCAGAAGCCCGACGCCCCGTTCCTTTACGCGGTGATGCAGAACGGCCGGGTGGTGAAGGCCCTCGATGCGGCAACCTTCATTGCTCTTGCCCGTCCGGGCGAAGTGGGCGGAGCGTTCGAAGCGCTCTACGGCGAGGTTGAAAAGATCCGCCGTTGGGGTTTCAACGAGGGCGAGTTGGAAAGGGCCAAAACCGAGTTGCTGCGCAGCCAGGAGATGGCGTACGACAGCCGCGACGACCGCAAGAACGGTGACTTCGTGAACTCGTATCTGGCAAATTTCAGCTCAAACTCCGCCATGCCTTCCGCCGAGATGAGTTACGAGATAAACACTCTGCTGATCAACTCCACCGTGCTTGCCGAGATCAACGGATACGCTCCCCAGATCCTGCCGCGTGCCAACGAAGTGGTGATAGCAATGGCGCCTCAAAAAGAGGATCTGCCCACCCCGACCACCGAAGAACTTGCCGCCGTGATCACCAAAGTGCAGGGCGCCGAGCTCACCGCCTACGAGGACAACACGGTACGTGAACCCCTCATCGACAGGGAGCTCCCGGGCGGCAGCGTGGTCTCCCAGGAGGCCGGCATGTTCGGTTCGACGGTATGGACACTTTCGAACGGCATAAAATTCATCGTCAAGCCGACCGATTTCAAAGCCGACGAAGTTTACCTGAACGCATCCTCCGAGGGCGGCATGTCGGTTCTGTCGGACGAGGATTACTCTTCGGCCCAGATCCTGGCCACACTCATCGGCTTCTCCGGCATAGACCGGTTCTCGGCGATCGAGTTGAGCAAGCAGTTGGCGGGCAAGATGGCGGGCATCCAGCTCGACATCAACAACTATTCGAACGGAATATTGAGCGGCGGCTCGTCGAAAGATCTGGAGACGATCCTTCAGCTGATGTATCTCAATTTCACCTCGCCGCGTTTCGACACCGACGATTTCGCCTCGATGATGGACAAGTTGCGCTCTCAATACGCCAATGCCGAGCTGAACCCGGGGGTGATCTTCGGCGACGCCGTTCAGAGCACGATCTATCCCGATCAGATGCGCCGCACTCCGTTGCGCAAGAGGCTCGATGAGATAGACCTCGAACGCATGCCCGCCATCTTCAAGGCATTGTACGGCAACTCGGACGACTTCACGTTCATACTCGTTGGCAGTTTCGATCCCGAGGCCATCAAACCTCTCGTCGAGAAGTACATCGGCTCGCTCCCGCAAACCCCCGAACGGTACACGTGGAAAGACGACGGCGTGCGCGTAAAGAAAGGAGCGATCGAAAACCGTTTCTCCTTCCCGATGGAGACGCCCAAGACGACGGTCCTGTACGCCTACTCCGGTGAGATGGAGTACGGGCTGAAGAACAGTGTTGCGATGAACATTCTTGAGCAGATCCTCGACATCCGCTACACCGAATCCATAAGGGAGGAGAAGGGCGGAACGTACAGCGTCGGCGTGGGCACCCAGCTCGTGAACGTGCCCGTCGAAACCTACTCGGTGACGGTACAGTTCGACACCGATCCCGAAATGGCCGACGAACTCGCACTTCTGGTCACCGGCGAGATCGAAAAGATCGCCACCGACGGCCCGCTGCCCGGGGACCTCGCCAAGATCAGGGAGTATCTTGTCAAGTCGCGTCCCGAAGCCCTGCGCGAGAACGGCACCTGGATGGGATATCTCCAGACATATTACGTCGACGGCTACGACTACTTCACCGACTACGAAAAGGTGTTGGAGCAGATCGACGGCGACTTCATCAAAGCATTGGCGGCCAAGATCATCTCGGACGGCAATCTTGCAAAAATAATAATGGATCCGGCGGCAACGGTAGCTGCTGCGGCTGTGGCAGAGGCTGCTGCGGCGGCTGCCACGCCGACCGG
>QMCD01000851.1_pt1 | contig 20281 bp, 21 predicted proteins | sample 1821841 | NCBI WGS metagenome assembly QMCD01 (sample SAMN01991225, study PRJNA193472) | Termite gut metagenome, whole genome shotgun sequencing project. | isolation source: worker | host: Macrotermes natalensis
AGCAATCCTACGAGGAAGCATGCCAAGCTCGATACGACGTCGCCGAAAATACAAAAGCTTAGGAACCGCCCAAAGCAATCGAAAAAAGCGAGCGCCAACAGCGCAAGAAATATAAACGTCAGGCTATCTAGGCGCAGCGCTTTTGCGGTTTCAGGCTTTGACCGGCGCATCAAGAGTCCTCCGAACCTAAAATTAATTCGTATATTAGGCCGTTGATATTATAACACGTAAAAAAGCACGATCCAATAGAGAACAACGCCGCCGCCCAATACATGCCGCTTGAGCGCGCGTTGCGCGCCGCGAAGCGTCATGTTATACTTTATAGGGAAAGCTACAAATGGAAATGGAGAGACAAGATGCAGCGCATAGCCGTTCTTATTCCTTGCTACAACGAGGAACTTACGATCGCGAAGGTCGTGCGGGATTTTAAAAACGCGCTTCCCGAAGCCGCTATATATGTTTTCGACAATAACTCGAAGGACAAAAGCGCGGAGCTTGCCGGAGAAGCCGGCGCCGTCGTCGTGCGAGAGCCCCGCCAGGGTAAGGGCAACGTAATACGCAGCATGTTCCGCCAAATCGACGCCGAGTGCTACCTTATGGTAGACGCGGACGATACCTACGACCCAACGTTCGCGCGCGCGCTCGTAAACGAGGTTTTGGACAACCAGGCGGATATGGCCGTCGGCGACAGGCTATCAACGACCTATTTTACGGAGAACAAGCGCCTGTTCCACAATTTTGGCAATAAACTGGTGCGTACGCTTGTTTCTTGGCTCTTTGGATCCGACATACGGGATATCATGACGGGCTACCGCGCGTTCAGCTACGAGTTTGCCAAGAGCTTCCCGGTGCTTTCGCGCGGCTTTGAAATCGAGACCGAGATGACTATACACGCTCTCGATAAGAACTGGGTAATACGCCAGGTTCCGATTCAATACAAGGACAGGCCCGAGGGCAGCGAATCAAAACTACAGACCGGGCGCGACGGCGTGCGCGTACTGAAGATGATATTCCGCTTGTTCAAGGACTACCGGCCGCTGGCTTTCTTCGGAGCTTTCGCGGCTGTGATGCTGGTGATCGGCGTGATCGGGTTCATCGTGGTTTTAGTCGAATTCTTGAAAACGCGGATGATTTTGCATATGCCAACGCTCGTTGTGTCCATGTTTCTCTTTCTTGGCGCAATGCTCTCGTTTATCTGCGGCCTTATTCTGGATACGCTTCGCAAGCAGCACAGGCAGGATTACGAGCTGTATTTGAATCAGCTTGAACAACATAAAGCGAAAACTTCAAGATGACCATGCGCTCAGGGCGCTATATAGCGTCGGTCATCTCGTTTGACTTGGAGTTTTCCTACTGCTATAATGTGCTTATTTCACTGTTCGCTTGGGGGGATTTAAAACGATTTACACTATTCTTCATATATTTGTGTATTTACTCTGCTCCAGCGGAGGGATGATATTAATCAAGCTCGGCTCCGCGGAAAATAGGCTATCTTTTCAGGGCCGCTTTATGGATTTCCATTTTAGCTACATATCTCTTTTAGGCATGGTTTTATATATAGTCAGTTTTATATTGTGGATGATCGCGTTACAGAAATTTCAGGCGAGCTACATAATACCGATAGCCGTCGGGCTTAGCCTTTGCGTTACGGTGCTGCTGTCGCTAATTATATTAAAAGAAAGCATCGGTTTATATCAAGGCGTCGGCATGTTTTTGATTATCGCCGGTGTGGTTCTGCTGAACATAAAAAAATGAAAGCTAGGAGCTTCTTATAGATGAATGTGGGAATTATCGGCATGGGAAAAATGGGAATGCTGCACGCCGCGACGCTCGGCTGTCTCGACGGCGTCAAGGTTGTGGCGGCTGCGGATAAGTCGCGCTTTATTCTAAGCGCGTTTAAGCGGTTTCGCAAGGATATGCGCTATTATACTTCATACGAAAAGATGCTAGAAAAGGAATCGCTGGACTTTGTCGTGATTTCGACGCCGTCTTTTTTACATGCTCAAGCGGCAATTAGCGCCGCGGAAAAGGGCTGTCATGTTTTCCTTGAAAAGCCCATGACCGCAACTTACGAGCAGGCGGAGCAAGTGGATAAAGCCTTGGATAAAAATAATGTTAAATGTATGATTGGCTTTTACCTGCGCTATGTGCCGCAGTTTGCTAAGGCGAAGGCAATCCTCGAAAGCGGCGATTTGGGCGTTATAAAAGCGGTGAAAGCGGAGATATATATCGCCGACGTATTTGGCGAAGCGCCCGGATGGCGCTACCAAAAAGCAATATCGGGCGGCGGCGTCGTGATCGATTTCGCCGTGCATTGCCTAGATATGCTGTATTGGTACTTTGGCCCGGCGAAAAGCATAAGCGCCCAGCTCCGCAGCCCGTATTCAAAAGAGGTAGAGGACGAGGCGGAAGCCGATATCGAGTTTGCGAGCGGGGTAAGCGCGCATATGAGCGCATCCTGGAGCAAAAAGGAATACCGTAAAACTTACCTAAAGCTATATATCGAAGGCGAACACAAGTCGATGACCGTCGGTGAGCATTCGCTGATTGTCGAGTCCCCCGAAGGTAGGGAGGAGTTTTTTCTGCCGGATTTGTTCCACGGATCCTTTGTGGACATCGGAGGCGGAAATATGTATTCGGACGAAATATTGGAGTTCGTTTCGGCGATTCGCGAAGATCGCGAGCCGGCGATTTCCGCAAAGGACGGTCTGGAGGTGATGCGTATGGTAAACATGATCTACGCGTCCGCCGAATCCGGACAAACCGTATTTAGGTCTCAAGGAGCGCGCATATGACAATCGACAGCGTTATTCTAGGCGATAATCAATTTTTTGGCGTAAACCATATGTCCGAGGACATAGGCATGGAGCGCTACGAACAGTTTAAAGATCTTACCGAGATAAAGCGGATCATCCATATGGCGATGGACTACGGCGTACGCGGCGTTATGTTCTCCACGCACCCCTCGGTGCCCCAGATATGCGAGATGCTGATTAAAGACGCGCGTATACGCGGCGAAATGAATTTCTACGTCAATATTCCCTATATTCTGAAATACGTCCGCATGGCAAGCGAGATGGGCATCGCGGGGACGGTCGCCCATACGCTGTACGGCAAATCGCTCCTTGAAAAGCTGAAATTCGGCGCGCTGAGCGGGCTGAACGCCTTGAGCGCGAACTATCTCGGCATGGTTAACCGCATGATCGATTTGGAGCTCGCGCCGTTTAAAGGCCTCCGGGTCAAGGCCGTATTTTTGCATAACGTCCTGTGCGACCTGATAATGGGGCTCAACGTGCCCGGCGTATTGCAAAGCTTCGACAGCTACATACGAAAGGCTTACGGAGCCATTCCGGCGTATGGTACGCTGAATTATCCCAGATTTGCTCAATTTTTAAATAACGCCGGCTTAAATGAATCGCTCGTTATGACCGCTGTGAATCAAAAGGGCTTTTATATGAACCCAGACAAGGCTTCCTACGAGAGAGCTATCGCCGAAAACAAGCACACGGTATTGGCGATGGCGACGCTTGCGAGCGGCAGGCTAAAGCCCGACGAAGCGTACAAGTATTTGTTTACTGAGACGAGCGTAAAGAATCTGGTGGTCGGGCTTTCGTCGCAAAAACACGCGGAGGAAACGTTCGGAGCCATCAGGCGGCATAGAGAGGATGAATAGAGCGGCGTGAAACGGACGACTGCGACCTCAAAGGAGCTTGACAGCGCGATCGGCAGTACCGAAATAGCCTTGCTTATCAAGCAAAAGCGGGGCCTATACCGCAATTACCAGCAAACGTATGGGCTTATGCTCGACGCGCGAAAAAAGTATATATCGGCGCAAGACGGCGTTCTTTTGGAGATTGGAACCGGAGGCGGGTTTTTAAAAGAGCTGCTTCCGGAGCTGATTACATCGGATGTTATCGAGAGCGATAACGCCGAGATGGTTATAAACGCTCAGCGCCTGCCATTTGAAGATAACAGCGTCAGCGTAATTTTCGCTATGCACGTGCTGCATCATATACCGGATATCCGCGCGTTTTTAGACGAGGCTTCGCGCGTACTCGCTCCGGGCGGGGGCATAATATGCGTGGAGCCATATTGGGGCCCGTTTGCGTCCTTCCTATTCAAAAACTTTCACGAGGAGCCGTTCGACAAAAAGGCGGCGGCGTGGGAATTTCCGTCAAGCGGCCCTATGTCGGGCGCGAATCAGGCGCTGAGCTATTTACTGCTCAAGCGCGATAAAGCCGTATTTGAAAGAGAATACCCTCAATTCAGCGTTATGGGCCGGAGGACGTTCAACTGTCTGGCGTATATCGCGAGCGGAGGCTATCGCTACAAACAATACGCTCCGGACGCCCTGTTTCCGCTGATACGCTTTTTCGACGTGCTTCTTAGTCCGCTCATGCGAATATTTGGCCTTCACCATCGCTTTGTACTGGTTAAAACCGATTCATCATCGTCTTTAGCGGATTAATATTATTCCCTTCTTCTCGACGGCGAGCACTAATTTGAAAGCGCCGTCAGCTCCGGCTGGATGAGCATAACTGACCAGGGATAATCGCTAAGCGCGCCGTTTATCGGGCGAACGGCGAAGCCGATAGTATACTCGCCTTGCGGGATATCCAGCTCGAATTCTATTTTGGACGGCAATTCGCCGGGAGGTACTGTATACGACGCAATAAGCTCGCTTGCGCCGCCCGCGTTTAGATGGACGTCCAATATAACGGACTCTGCGGCCCCGTCCCATTGCGGCATATCTATACAATGCCCTAAAAACGCTTCAAACGTACTTTTGCCGGAAGCGCCGGGCGCAGTCCATTCGAAGGAGGCGTTTCCAGAGCGGAAATGCGCCGTCAAAATATCCACGGCGGCGGGCTCGCCGCTTTTTAGCGGGCGAAGCTCAAGGGCGTACAGCCAGTCCTCGCTGTTTAGAAAATTGGCCTTCGTCCTGCGAATTTCGCCGCCAAGCTTATAGCCGGAGTTATTCAGGCCGCCTAATATGCCTTGCACGGCGGCTCCGCTTGTCATCAGATAAAACCCGCTTCCGCCGTTTAGCCGCAGCATCTCGCTTTGCGCCTGCTCGCTATAGCTCGGTATAATGCTGATTAGCGGCGTTTCGTCCATACCTATAAGCGCGGGATACACGGTAGTACCGCCGCCCATCGCAAGCGCTTTTATATCCCCGTAGAAGCTTTCGTCTACGCCGGAGTCGATATCGCGGAGTATATAGGCGGCGTTGTCTTTGTATACGGACGGCATATTGTCTTCAAAGATTGGCTCTATCGCCGCCCAGTTGCGGTTCGTCAAAAGTACCGTGCCTCCGACGAAGCACAGGTTCAAGAGAAAGGGCAAGCATACCGCAGCCAAGCCAATCCGCTTATATATCCTTTTGCCGGAAGCGGGGAGAACCTTGATTCTATGGACGATCTCCACCGCCGTTTGGGCGGCCAGCGCGCCGGAAAGCGGCGCAAGGAATATGATATAGCGCCAATAGCCGACCATCAGGAAGCTATTAGCTAAATGCATTATGACGATTATTGCCGGTATTAGCCAATGGCGGCGCTCCGGGCGCTCGCGCCGGATAAACCGGCGATACGCCGCGCGGGCAAGCCAGACGATTGCGAGAATATAGCCAAAGCCCAGCGACAGCTCCGGGGTGCGGAATTCTCCGATTCTGGTTCTGTCGATCATGCCGTATACCGGCCATATCAGCCCTTGCCATGTGTTTTCCGGGCCCCAGCGGTCGTCCGACCAAGCTATCGGCGCAAAGTATTCCGACTTAAAGATATTGTTGGCAAACGGAAACGTAGGGCTGCCCGTTTGCACATAGGCGTTTATCGCGTATACGGCGATAGGGAAGACGAGCGAGGCCGCGCCCAACAGCACCTCGCGAAGGCGGATCGTTTTATAGTTCAGAGCGATATAGAGCGCCGCCAATACGGCGACGAACAAGCCGTTGCTAATTCTCAGCGCGGCCATTATTCCCGAGAGCCAACAAAGGTATATAGTCACGGCCGGGCCGCTTTTCCCGATCAGCAGCAGATATACAATTTCTAAAACGAGAGGTATAAGCCAAAGATCGCTGTTGTAACAGTTTATGAGAAAAAAAGCGTGCAGCGACGCGAAGCCTACCCCGGCGCACAAGGCCAAAACGGGCGCGCGGAGCTTATGGCCGGCGAGAAGCGACGCTATGATACGCTTTGTCTGGAAATAGAAGAGAATTATGACGAGCGGATTCGTTACCGTACCGAGGCGGTAGCCCAAAAACCGCCGGAATAGCGTGGACAGACGATCCCCCAAGGGATAGGCAAAGGATTGGATATCCGTCGCGGGCATGTAATTATATGAGATATTGTTTTCAAACGGGTATTCCTGAAAAAAAACGTGGCAATGGTCGCCGTCGGACCAATGGTTCGCAATGGGCAGCCTATACGCGTACAGCGCTAAGCATGCGGCGATTACCATGATATCGGCCCAACAAACGGCGTCTTTTTCGATTTCAAAATATTTTCTTAGTAAAAAAGCGAGGCCGAGCGCAAGCAAAGCCGCAAGCGCATACCCCCACAGCGGCGCGCTGAACAGCTTAAAATAAGTTATATAGTCGTTTAGTACGATTGCTGTTATATATACGATATAACACAGCATCGAGCGCGTTATCGGGATTTTTGACATAAGCTTCATGGCGTTAGCTCCGGCTGGATAAGTATTACGGACCAGGGAGCTTCGTAAAGCGAGCCGCTGACGGAACGCACGACGAATTCGAGCGAGCAATCCCCTTTGGGGATATCAAGTCCGAGCCGAATCTTTTCCGGCAGCGCGCCGGGCGTTATCGGAAAAGACGCAAGGGGCTCGCCTTCTTCCCCGCCTCCGCCGCGAAGGAAGACGTCCGTTATCACCTCTACGAAGGAGCCTTCCCATTGCGGCAGATTCATCCCCGGCCCAAGATACGCTTCGAACGTACGCTTCCCGAGCGCCCCTTCGGGCAGCTTCCACTCGAAGGAGGGGGCTGCGGACAATACGTTCGCGGACAAAACCTCCATAGAGACGCTTTCGTCGTAGGACGGTAGCGGAGTAAGCTCGAATGCGTACAGCCAATCGTCACTGTTTATAAAATTGGCCCTGGTCTTGCGTATGTCGCCGCCGAGCTTGAAGTTGGAGCCGTTGAGATATTTTAGCAGCGCTTCGGCGTGCTCGCCGATCGTCATATAGTAAAAACCTCCGTCGCGATACGGCTGTAGCAGCGCGCGTTGCCGCTCGGGAACGGTTCCGGCATAGACGCTGATAAGCGGCGTATCGTCCATCCCGAGCAGCGCCGGAAGGGCGGACGTTTCGTTAGCCATGGCCAGCGCCTTGATATCTTTTATAAAGCTTTCGTCTACGCCGCTCGTTTGGTCGCGAAGCAAATAAGCCGCGTTTCTTTCGTGCACGTCCGGCCATAGCGTCGCGGGAGCCGCGTAACCCTGGTTATGGCTTGTATTAAGCGCCAAATTGACCATCAACGCGAAATTTATAAGGAATGGGACGCAAGCGGCGGCTATGCCCGCGCATAGAATTATTTTTTTATTAGAGGCAAGGCGTTCCTTCTTTGGCCGCTTCTTTTTTAGCTCCGAGTATATTTCTATAAACGTTTGCGCGGCCAACGCGCCGGAAAGCGGGCAGAGGAAGATGATATAGCGCCAATAGCCGATCATCAGGAAGCTATTGACCAGATGCATAGAGACGATCATGGCCGGCAGCAGCCACGCTTGGCGTTCGGGGCGTTTGCGGAGGATAAAAAGCCGATAGGCGGCTATAAAGAGCCATACGAGCGCAAGCAGATAGCCCGCCCCAAGCGATATATCCAGAAAATCCATTCCGGAGGTTCTCGTAGTATCGAACATGCCGTAGATCGGCCATATCAGGCCCTGTAAGACGCTTTCGGGGCCCCAGCGCGCGTCCAGGCCGGATCCAAGCTCGAAAAATTCGGATTTGAAGACGTTGTTATAAAACGGGAAGACGGGATTCCCCGTTTGCAGGTAGACATTGAGCGCGTAGACGGCTATGGGAAGGATGAACGCCGCAACGCCGATAAGCACGCTCTTTACGCGCAGCGATTTATAGTTGAACGCGATATAGAGCGCCGCCAATATTACGATAAACATGGCGTTGTTAATTTTCATGGAGGAAGTCAGGCCGCCGAGCCAGCAAAGGTAAATTGTTGTCGCCGGGCCGGAAGCCCCGGAGATCAGCAGGAAGACTATCTCTAAAATGAATGGAACATACCAAAGATCGCTGTTATAACAGTTCAGGATAAAATAGGCTTGCAGCGATACGCTGCCGACCGCCGAGCATATCGAAAGAAGGGCGCCGTTAATTTTGTTGCCTGCCACAAGCGCCGCTATTATCCGCTTTGTCTGATAATAAAATAAAATAATCAAAAGCGGATTGGGCAAAGTGCCAAGCCGGTAGCCTAATATATGGCGAAAAGGCGTTGAAACCCTATCGGCCAGAGGGTAGGTGTAGGTTTGGATGACAGTAGCCGGGAAGTAATTGCGGGAAACATTGTCGGCGAAGGGGTATTCCTGTAGATAGATATGGTAGTTGTCCGCGTCAAACCAATGGTTCGGTACGGAGACCTTTAGCGCGTATAGCGCGAAGCACGCGGCGATGACGGCGATATCGGCTAAGTGAACCGGCGTTTTTTCGATTTTCACAAACTTTCGTAAGGCAAAAGCTGCTCCGAACGTTATAAGCGCCGCGAGGCCGTAACCCAAAAGCGGGGCGTTGAAAAGCCTGAAATATGTTATGTAGTCGTTTATAAGGATAAAGGAGACATAGACCACATAACAAAGCATCATGCGGGTAATCGGGAATTTAGCTTGTGCGCCGGCAAGAATCGTTTTTTTCATATATCATTCCCTTTTGAAAATATACGGGCGCTAAATAGCCTCGCGCAGCGCCCTTTTGCGTAAAAAGCGTATACCGCGCGATACGAGAAGCGACGTTAACGCGCCGTAGCGGGTTTTGTAGTGCTTATTGTAAAATAGCTCCATCGCGTCGTAAAAGTGGTTCACCACGGCTTTGGAGCGCGTTTTTAAGCCGCTTTCGCCTTTCAGGTGCGTCATTTGGGATCGGCCGTAATACACCACCGAGCGCCCTGTAAGCTTGATACGGAAGCAGAGGTCGAGATCCTCGCCGTACATAAAAAACGCTTCGTCGAAGCCGCCGATTTCGGTAAACGCGTCGCGGGAGGCCATTAAAAACGCGCCCGACACGGAGTCGACGCCGCAAACGGCGTCCTCCGGAACGAAGGTTTGGCGGTATTGCCCAAACGCGCGGCTATGGGGAAAAAGCCTGTCCAGCTTTGTAAAATAGCAAAGCGACGCCCAAGGCGTAGGGAAGCCCCGCTTGCAGCCATGGTCGAATGCGCCAGATTCCAAGCGGGTTTGTATACCGAGCGCCCCCGTCTCAGGATGCGCCAGCATATACGCGCTGCACGCGTCCAGCGCGCCGCCGTGTACGAGCGTATCGGGGTTTAGAAAGAGCAAAAGCTCGCCGCGGGACGCTTTCGCGCCAATATTACACGCATGGCCAAAGCCCTTGTTTTCGGCGATTAGCGTTTTCACGCGCGGATCGTTTGAATGAAAGCGGAGCGCCTCGCCGCCGTTGTTGACGACGATGATCTCGAAAGCGGCTTCGCGGGTATTGCGTACAACCGAAGCGATAGCCGCCTCGGCCAAGGATGGCGTATTATGATTGATGATAACAATAGAAATCATATGTTCATTATAGTCCATTTTGTTGGATTTAGCTATAAGCGGCGTACCGGCTCACGCCGCCCGGTAAACCAGATAGAGCGGCTGTCCGGCGGCGTTATCTATGGTATGGATCAGTTCGAAGGATTTATCGGGGAATTCCTTTTGAAAAGCCTCGAAGCCGCCGGCGACGGCCGGGAAATTAAACATACCCTCGCCCTTCGTAACCAAAAGCACGTCCTTGCCATAGAAATATTCGTTGTAGCGGAGCTCCTTTTCCGATTCAGGCGTTTCGCCGTATTCGTCGAAGAAGCCCTTCAGCTCGATATAGCTCTTGGCGTCCCGCTTAGTATCGAACGCGTAGAGCTGGTTATTGGTACCCCAGTCGACGGAATATATGTTGGTTATCTCCGACGCCTGTACATATTCGGCAAGCTCGTAGATATGCGGATCCCAATTGGCGCTGTAGACGTTATCCTCGTTTGAGACATAGCCGGTATACCAAAGATCCGCCTGTAGATTGAGGCCGGTAACGGCGGCGAGCGCCAATGCGCATGCAGCCGCGGCGGCGATCTTTAGCAAATGCTTGCTTTGAAAAGCGTTTATTAAACAATAGCCGCACAGCGCGATAAAGAGCATCGCGAAGGGGAAGAGCATGATCGTGTGGTGCGGCCCGCCCGCTTCTTTTGTTATCGCCATCTCGAGGAAGATTATTACCGCCGTGGAACAAAGGACGGCATAGTTTAGCATGCGTTCTTTTGGCAGCTTTGAAAATACGCAAAAGGCGGCCAGCCCGATTAGGCACGCTATCGATAGATAAGCCGTAAAATAGCTGAACTCCACGGGAGCGAAAAACATATAGCCCGTGTAGCTCGCGCCGGAAAGCGTATCGCGGTAAAGCGAAGAGATCAGCGCCAATCTTTCCGTAAAAGTATAGCTGCCTTGCGAGACGCCCATGCTTGTAAGGAGCGGAATCGCGACGGCGGCATAGACGGCGGCGATCCCCAGAAACGTAAGGAACGGAGCGCGAAAACGCGCGCCCTTTTCTTTCCATAGCTGTATAAAAAATTCGCGGTGGAATATGAGCGCGCTTACGCCAAACGCCGCTCCGAACCAGATAAAGCTGCTTTTGTCGTACATGCCGGCCAATATGGACAGGAAGACGACGTAGGCGTATACGAGCTTTTTCGTATCGAGCAGCCGCAGAAAAGCCCAAAGCGTTAAAAAGATCAGGAACATCATAATGCTCGACGGGCCCCAGTCCATCTTTGTGGAGATGATAAAGCACAAGCTCGTGGACATAATCAGCGCGAGGGCGTTGCCAACCCATAGGCTATTGGAGAGCCGCACGGCGACCCTATACCCTAGAAAAAGCGTAAAGGCCGCCAATATGATCATCGGCAGGCGGATCGCTAGCGCTGAAACGCCAAACAACGCAAAAACCGGATAATACAGATAAGCTTTTAAAGCGCCGATATAAGGCATAACCATGATAGGAACGCCCAATATATCGAAAGAAAAATGTTCGGCCTTCGAGCCGAGCGCTATATTGGAAAACGTTATTTCGTCGTATTGTACGCCGGGATAGGCGATTTGATAGGAGCAAAACCCCAAGAACGCCGCGATACATATAAATAAAAGCGCGTATGATATGGCGCGCTGCTTTTTCGCGGCCGAATCGTTCGCTTGCATGGAAGGATCAGCCCTTTCTATAGAGGATCAGCTTTCTCGCCGTAAAATTCCAAGCGAAGACGAGCAGCGTTGCGATACACTTGGATATTAAAAAATGCAAGCCGGCCGTTTCCGTGAAAAACCACAAAAACACTTCCGTTAAGCCCAAGCCGACCAGCGATACAACGACGAATACGGCGATCTCGGCCGATTTGCCCATGGGAGAGCGCACGAAGAAGATAAAACGGGAGGACAGGGCGTAGTTTACGGCTACGCCGAGGATAAAGCCCAGCGCCGCGCAGACGAGGTAATGTAGGCCCGTTAGCGATACGAGCCATAAGACGCCCGCGTCGGCGACAAACGCGATAACGCCTACAAAAAGCGCCCTAAACGCTTGCAACGCCGTGTTCGACGTCGGTTCCGTTAAAAGGGCCCTAAGCTTAAACCCCAAGATTAGCCGTATTAGCTCGCTCATATTCGCGCCCTAAGCGGCGGTTCGCTTGCCGCCGCCCCCATACTCAAAATCTGCTTCATTATAATCCATCGCTCTGGAGAATTCAACGGAGGCGTAAAAGCTACTGCACCTCGGCCGGCCCAGCCGGCTCCGCCGTTAACGGCTCGATTACGTCGGCCGTGCTGGCAAGGCCCACCTCGATCGCCTCGAAGATCACATAGTCGATCTTGTCCGGAAGCATGTGCAACAGGCCGGGTTCGTCCTCGTTGTAGTTCACGAAGTAAACTTTTTTGAAATAGTCGATGATGCCGGAGCTTGTTCCATTTAAATCGTAAAGGGCCGGCGGCGTATAGGAGTCGCCGATAATCAGGGCCGTTCCCAGCGGCGCTTCGGCCTGGTTCGTCCAAACCGTCATCGTGGGGATACTCCAATCCGGCCCGGACGACGTTATCGGCGACGCTTTTTGAACTGTCGGCGCCGTTTCATAAATAGGCGTCAGGATGCTTAGGCTGTTCAGCTGGTTGCCATTCAGACCGCCCATTGTGAACTCGGAGAGCGCGAGATCGTTTACGAACGGCGGCGCGATACCTTCCAATGCAGCCAAATGATTGATAACATCGCCGTAGGCGAGCGCCGCGCCGTAATCGTTCCAATGGAAGTCCGTCTTATAAAATACGGGGATTTCCTGTGCGCGCAGCGTTTCTATTACGTTGACAAAATGGCCCTCCAGCCTCGGATCGTTTTCACAAGCCGTGTAAAACCGCTCCAGCGTGACCGGTGTGGGCCGTTTTACGGGAAGGTCGGGCTGGTAGACGGTGTTTTTCTGGGGCGGATAAAAGAATACATATTTTATATCCCTTGCATCGCAAAATTCGGCAAGCTCGGCGTGACTGTCGAGTATCGGAGTAAAATCCTCTAGCCTTTCGTTATTAATTAGCTGATTGGAGACGACGTTATAGTAGTACATATAGCCGTTATCGTCAAAAAACAGTTCAGAGTTATAGCGGAAAAGCGTATAGTTCAGCTGGTTTTTTATACGAATAAACAGGTCGCGGGTGCCGAAGCCGTCGTTGTAATAGCGATCCCATTGCTGGAAGTATTCCCCGGTTCCGGAAAACGCCTCCGCCGCGTCCAAGGCAGGCCTCTCCAGCCTGGTGCGGTTTTCGTCGATCGTGATATCGGGTATCGCTTTTGCCAGGCCAAATACAGTGGCCAGCGTAGGCGCGGCGAGGAGCAGCGCCATCAGTGCAAGCAGGACGAGCTTCGAGCGCTCCAGCCTTGTTTTGGAAACATGCTTTTTTTGCGTTTTGCGTTTATCCATAGCGCTTATCGCCTCCCGCTAAAACTGGAAATAGATGAATGGAGAAAAGCTAGCGTCCGACATGTACGCCAAGCTTATACCCAAAAGCACGGCGGCGCATATCCCGTGCGCGAGCGAGCCGCGGTACTTATCGCGCAGCTTTGAAAACGGCAGTATTGATATTGCGAACGCGAACGCGGCGAAAACGATGGTTTGGGCGTTAACGTAGAACCAATACGTAAAATATTGAAAACCCTCCAGGCGGGTGTTTCCAAACATCACGCCTAAATAATCGATAGCGCCGCCTATATCGGGGCTGCGGAAAATCAGCCAGCCGAGCATGACTAGTAGAAAGGCGATAATTTGTCCGATTACGCCGCGCGTTTGAAAGTTGAAGCGATGAAAAAGCACCCGCTCGATTACGAGCAGCACGCCGTGGTAGAGGCCCCAGATTACAAACGTCCAGCTTGCGCCGTGCCAGAAGCCGCACAGCAAAAAGACGATCGCTAGGTTTATATAAGTCCTCAGCGCGCCCTTGCGGTTGCCGCCAAGGGGGATATATAGATAGTCCCGGAAGAACGTTGAAAGCGAAACATGCCAGCGCCGCCAGAACTCCGTGATGTTTTTTGAGAGGTACGGGAACAGAAAGTTTTCGTTAAAGTGAAACCCAAATACGCGAGCTATGCCTATGGCCATATCGGAATACGCCGAAAAATCGAAGTAGATTTGCAGCGTGTATAAGAATAAGCCCGTCCAGGCGAGCGGCGTCGTAAGCTCGCTTAGCCCGAGCGCGAATATCTTGTCCACAACCGTGCCAAACGTATTGGCAAGCAGAACTTTTTTTGCGAGCCCGAAGCAGAACCGGCACGCGCCTTCGTATATATCCTGTTTTGTGCTTTTGCGGCTGCCTAGCGCCTTTTCCACGACGCTGTAGCGGACGATCGGTCCTGCGATTAGCTGCGGAAAGAACGAGATGAACAGTGCGAGCTTTGCGACGTTCCGCTGTACGCCCACCGTACCGCGGTATACGTCGATAACGTAAGAAAACGCCTGGAACGTGAAGAATGAAATGCCCACCGGCAGGACGATATGTTGAAGCTCGGGCAGTTCCAGACCGAAGAGCGAAAAGAGCGGCGCCGCGTTTTCGTATAAAAAATTGAAATATTTGAAGACGATCAACAGGCCTAGGTTGAAAACAACATTGAATACAAGCAGCAGCTTTTTATGGCGGGAGGATCCATGGATACCCAGGCCGAAGAGATAATTTCCCAAAATTGATGCCGCAAGCAGAAAAAAATAGTAGCCGCTGCCCCATAGATAGAAAAAGAGGCTGAAAATGAGCAGGATAACGTTTTGGGCAGTGACGATCCTCTTTTGGGTACGTAATCGCGCTCTGCCGGACGCGGCGGCCGTAACCCCGGATAAGCGCGTCGCGATATAATAGCAGAGCATGACCGCCGGTAAAAAGCAATAGACGAATATATTCGAATTAAAAAGCATGGCTCACTTCCCGCGCCCAATGTATTTTGTCAAATCCAATACATATTATAGCCGCGGGCCATTAATAACTCAATCTATTTTTCTTTGTGCTTCTCCACTGTATAACGCTTGGAAAGAGGATTGCCGGCCATAGCCTGCGATAAGAAAAGGCTTCCCACGTTGACAAAACGCTTTTGGCGTGGTATAAATAGACCCGTCAAGTAAAAGACCTTGGCAGAGAATTGCGCGGCGTATATAGTTACCAATACGAAACGGGATTGGAGCATGGCATGGATAGATTCGAGCGCAATGTGGAAATGGGCCTGTTGCTCGATACATATGGCTCGTTCCTGACAAAGCGGCAGTACGAGATTATGGACTTGTTCTTCAACCAGGACATGTCCCAGTCCGAAATCGGCGAACAGACGGGCATAAGCCGCCAAGCCGTACACGATTCCCTCCAGCGTTCAATCGCGCAGATGAACGAAATGGAAGAGCGCCTCGGCGTTTTGCGCGTCGAGCGCGAGCTGCCGCGCCGCTTGCAAGCCTTAGCGCTGAGGGTTCAGATGCTGCCGGTGCCGACGGAATCGTACGCCGTGCGCGCGGACGTAGTGGACGATATATTGGCGATTTGGCCGCTGCCGAAGCTCGAAAAACATGAATAGGACGTAGCAATAATGGCATTTGAGGGTATATCCTCCAAACTGCAAAGCGTATTCAAAAAACTGACCGGCCGGGGCAAGCTGAACGAAAAGGACGTCAAGGAGGCGATGCGCGAGGTCAAGCTCGCATTGCTTGAGGCGGATGTCAGCTTCGCCGTCGTGAAGGAGTTCATAGCCAAGGTTTCGGCGCGCGCGGTAGGCGCGGAGGTGCTCGAAAGCCTTACGCCAGGGCAGCAGGTCATCAAGATCGTAAACGAAGAGCTGACGGCGCTTATGGGCGCATCCCACGCCAAGCTGCGGTTCGCTTCGGAGCCGCCGACGGTTATTTTACTAGCGGGCCTTCAGGGCGCTGGCAAGACGACTATGGCCGGCAAATTGGCGCTGCACCTAAAAAAACAAAACAGCAAGACGCCGCTCCTGTGCGCTTGCGATATCTATCGCCCGGCTGCCATAAAGCAGCTCCAGGTTGTGGGCGAAAAGGCGGGCGTGCCCGTATTCGAGCGCGGACAAAGCGATCCGCTTGAAACGGCGAGGCTCGCCCTTGAACACGCGCAAGCAAAGGGCTGCGATGTCGTGATCGTCGATACCGCAGGGCGTCTGCATATCGACGAAGAGATGATGGCCGAGATCAAAAAGCTCGCCGAAGGCTTAAACCCCACGGAAGTCCTCTTGGTCGTAGACGCCATGACGGGCCAGGACGCCGTAAACGTCGCGAAGACGTTTGGCGACGCGCTGCCGCTTACGGGCGTCGTTCTTACGAAGCTCGACGGCGATACGCGCGGCGGCGCGGCGATTTCCGTCCGCGCCACGACGGGCAAGCCCATCAAATACGCAGGCGTCGGCGAAAAACTGACGGACATTGAGCAGTTTCATCCGGATCGCATGGCCTCGCGCATACTCGGCATGGGCGATATGCTCTCCTTAATAGAAAAGGCGCAGACCGCCTTCGACAACAAAAAAGCCGCCGAGATGGAAGAGCGCCTTAAGAAAAACCAGTTCACGCTGGACGATTTTCTCGTGCAGTTCGAGCAGATGAAAAACATGGGCTCAATCCAGGACGTGCTGGGCATGATTCCCGGCATGAACAAGATGAACGTTTCGGACGCCCAAATCGACGAAAAGCAGCTCGCGCGCATGGAGGCGATTCTCAAATCCATGACTCCGCAAGAGCGGCAAACGCCGGATATCCTAAACGCCTCGCGGCGCAAGCGCATCGCGCGCGGCTCCGGCACGACGATCCAGGACGTAAACCGCCTCATGAACCAATACGAATCGACCCGCAAGCTGCTCCGGCAATTTACCGGCGGCGGAGGCGGCAAAAAAGGCAAAAGAGGCCGCATGGGCAGGATGCCTTTTGGAATTTAGATTAATTTTTATTGGCGCTTCGCGCCAATAAAAATTAATTATATAGAAACACATTTGGAGGAAACACATGGCAGTCAAGATCCGCCTGCGCCGCATGGGCGCAAAGAAAGCGCCGTTTTACCGCATCGTCGTCGCCGACTCGAGGAGCCCGCGCGACGGCCGTTCGATCGAGGAAATCGGCTATTACAATCCGCTGAGAGACCCGGTCGACCTCGTCGTGGACGCCGAGAAGGCGAAGAAATGGATGCAGAACGGCGCGCAGCCTTCGGATACGGTGCGGGCGTTGCTGAAAAAAGCCGGGGCGATCGAGTAATCGCCTGAAAGGGGATATCCGAATGGATGAGCTCGTTCGTTATATTGCGCAAAATCTCGTCGACAACAAGGAAGCTGTGCGAGTCGAGAGCCATAGGGGCGATCGCGTCACGATCATCGAGCTACGGGTGGCTCCCGAGGATATGGGCAAGGTGATCGGCAAACAGGGGCGCATCGCGAAAGCGATACGCGCCGTCGTAAAGGCGGCGTCCTTGAAGGACGGGCGCAGATATTCGCTTGAGATAATATGAACACGCTCCGCGTGGGTTATGTGCTGCGCGCGCACGGCGTCAAGGGCGCGCTGAAGGTTCAGCCGCTTACGGACGACGTATCGCGTTTCAAGCGAATCAAGGAATTGTATATCGAGAAGGGCGGTTTACGTGGGGGCGGTTTATCTGAAGGCGGCCTCACGAAGCGCGCCCTTCTTGGAATCAAGAGCGACAAGGATTTTCTTACTATACAGCTTGAGGGCGTGGATACGCGCGACGCCGCCGAGGCGCTGCGCGGCGCGTATCTCGCCATAGAGCGCAAGGATGCGATCACCTTGCCCGCGGGACGGCACTTCATATGCGATCTGCTCGGCTGTTCCGTAGAAGCTCCGGGCGGGGCGCGCTACGGCGTATTGCGCGAAATCTATCAAAACGGCGCTGCGGACGTATACGCCGTAACGCTTGATAGCGGCGGAGAACTACTGTTTCCGGCGCTAAAACGCGTACTGCTCGATATCGACACGGCGCAAAAGCGCATTACGGTCGATCCCGAAGCGCTCAAAGAGGTTGCCGTCTATGAAAATTGACGTTATGACGCTCTTTCCGGACATGTTTCCGGGCGTACTCGGCGCAAGCATCATTAAGCGCGCGATCGAGAAGGGCGTTCTTTCCGTCAGCGTACACAATATTCGCGATTTCGCGGACAACAAGCAGCGCCAGGCGGACGATTACCCATTCGGAGGCGGCGCGGGCATGGTGATGATGGCGCAGCCGATCATTGACTGTTTGATGGACGTTGAGGGGGATGGGCCCAATGCGCGGCGCATCTATTTATCCCCGCGCGGGCGGACGCTTACGAGCGCCGTCGCTCATGAGCTGGCGGGGGAGGAGAGGCTTATATTGCTGGCGGGGCACTATGAAGGCGTCGACGAGCGCGCGCTTTCACGCTTCGAACATCTTTCGATAGGCGACTATGTTTTGACGGGCGGTGAGCTGCCGGCAATGGTGCTGATCGACTGCGTCGCGAGGCTTTTGCCCGGCGCGCTGGGAAACGAAGAATCCGCCGTAAACGAATCCTTCTCGAACGGGCTGATTGAGCATCCGCATTATACGCGCCCGGCGGAATTGCGCGGCGAGGCCGTTCCGGAGGTCTTGCTTTCCGGGCATCACGCCAATATCGAAACGTGGCGGCGGGAGCGTTCACTTGAGCTTACCAAGGCGCTCAGGCCGGAGCTGCTTAATGGGATCGAGCTGAGCAAAAAGGACAAAGCGTTTATAGACGGGCTGGACAGCGTGGAGGACAATTAGCCTATTGTTTTATCGTGACATATGATGCAAAGGGTGTTGTCATGCTTTCGGCATGGGCTTTTACTTTATCGGCTTTCCGGTTATCCCGTCTTTTACAAGCCGTCCGTGGGCGAGCCCGACTTCTTGCGGAATTGTTTGCTCTGCCATCCAGCCGCGCTTTGGATATTCTTTTGTACGTTCGTAATCGCCTATCATCAGAGTAATCAGCCTTCCGTGTCCTCCGTAGACGCCTTTATCATATTCATAATAATTTCGTAAAGAAGTTTTTATGCTGGTTGAAAAGAATTCCGGCTGCGGCTTCGGCCAATAGGCCAATGCTGTAGCGAAAAACCGCCTTGTCATGTACGGTTTGTGGATTAGAATTACTTTTTTAGGGTTAATCCCTCTTTCTTTTAAAAGCTCTGCTGAAAAAGTTATGTTATCGGCAGTATTTGAGGCGTTTGGCTCCCGCAATATGGCTTCTTGCGGAACGCCATGACTGACAAGCGTTTCACTAAGCAGTTCGGCCTCGGTTTTTGTGCCGCTTAAGTTTGGATTGGCAAAGCCGGAAACGACAATCAACGGGAAAACGCCTGTGTTGTAGAGTTCTGCGGCTCGATCCGCTCCGTCAACAAGACTTCCCGCGCCGCCAACGATACCGACATCAGCTTTAGCTGGTAAATCATGTTTTATGTCCATGAAATCCCATAGTATTTCCAAATCGCGCCAGTTTTGTTCGGAGATATACATGCTGCTATTATACAACAAAATAGTTTTATGGATACGTATAAGTTAGCCTCAATCAGAGAAAATTTTCAAGCCTAGAAGCTTAAACTCAAGCTATCAAAAGCTTTGACGCTAAATAGTCGATGGAAGCATCGTAGAATACAAAATCCTCTATGATACCTTCGTGCTTTGAGTCTATGACCGCTGCTATGCTGGATTCATCCTGTTCAGGACACATGACCAGCAGCTTGCAGCTTTGGATGCTTTCATGCAGCCCTTTACATAACGATAGGCAGAATCCGGCGTCATATCTGCCCGTTTCCGCAATCTCAATTAGGGCTATATTCGCGCCGATTACATGGACGAGACTATTGGCTTTGGCATAATCGCTCTCGTAACACAAACGGATAGAAGGCCGTTCAAGTTTTTTTATCAAGCCCTGAGCAACGGGCTTGCGCGTCATCAATAAGGCAATAGTATGCATTACAGCCTGCTTTCGAGCGAGATAACAGATGATTAATTTCGAAACCCTGTAGGGGCGAACTGTGTTCGCCCGTGGTACATTGCGGGCGAACACAGTTCGCCCCTACATCAATCATTGATACCTAGAACTTCCCGCTTCTTCCCGTCGAGCCGCTCGACGACGACCTATGCGTTCCGCCGGACGACGAGGACTCTCTTTCGATTTTCCGTTTTGTTTCTGTCCTATAAAGGAAAGTATCCGACTGGTTTGTGAGCGCGAATCCGCCCTTGGGAATATAATTGTGCGCCGTTTTCGCGGAAACCGCCGTCTTCATCTGCTTCTTCCACCTTGAGCATATGAGCCACGCAATAAGCGCGGGAACGAGCAAGCATACCGCTAGCTTGATAATAAGCACCAGCGCTATGTTGAAAGGATCGCTGCCCCAGTCATAGGGCTTGTCGCTCCTCGCCAGGCTCAGGTATTGCTCGCATATATCGAGATATTTAGAAACGGCCTCGTAGTATTTATCGCCTGACAGCAATGGCAGCAAGTGCGTTTCCAGCAGCTCGTCCCTGCCATACTCGGTAAAGGCCGTATTACCGAAGCCGTGAAGCAGCAGCGCGTA
>QMCD01001296.1_pt1 | contig 20277 bp, 14 predicted proteins | sample 1821841 | NCBI WGS metagenome assembly QMCD01 (sample SAMN01991225, study PRJNA193472) | Termite gut metagenome, whole genome shotgun sequencing project. | isolation source: worker | host: Macrotermes natalensis
GAGTACTCGCGCTGGACGCTCGGCGTGAACGCGGGCGTGCCGTTCTTCCACGGCGACATGGTATCGTGGGAAGCCAACAACCACTTCTATGTAGGTGTCATTGCAGGGTTGCAATTAGGCTACCAGATCTCTCCCGCATTCGGCCTCTCGCTGACAGCGGACTACGGCGCCAACAAGGCAGGTTCCCGCATCCGCGACAAGAGGTATTATCTGACCCCCGAAGGTATTATGCACGAGCGTTTCGAGACCGCTCCCGATAATGCCAGGGAATTCAACGATGTCTATCAGAAGTCTTCGTTCATAAACGCAGGCCTGCACCTCGACATAAACATGAACCGCATCTTCACTTCGCGCCCCAACAGGCTTAACGTTATCCTCAGCCCGGGTGTATACGGCCAGAACTTCACGACGGAGATCTTCAATAAGAGCGACGACAAGAAGTTTACGACCAACAAGTACAACGACTGGAATATCGGTTTTGGCGGCGACCTCGCACTCCGTCTCCGCGCAAGCGACCTGGTGGACTTCCAACTGAAGGGTACGGGTATCCTGATCGACTCCGACAAGTATGACAACATAAATGAGAACGGCATCAAGAAATACACACACTGGATGTGGGGTGCCCAGGCAGGCGTCATCTTCAAACTCGGCGGCAACCAACGCACGAACATTCTGTACAAATAACAAAATGTGTGCCCATACGGAAAGCGGGACCTTCGGGTTCCGCTTTTCTTATGGACGCGCTCCATGAATCTTTACTGTCAAACTTGCACGATTGCATTCATCTTTGATTATCTTTGCAACAGAAGTTTAGAACGAACGTATGATGAAAAGAATCGTATTGTGCCTGATGATGTTGGCGGCGTGTGCGGTGGCTACCGCACAAAGGCGGCTGACCCCGGCCGAGTATATAGAGAAATACAAGCACCTGGCGATCCTCGATCAGGATATCTACGGTATACCTGCGAGCGTCAAGATGGCGCAGGCGCTGCTGGAGTCCGACTGCGGGAACAGCCGTCTGGCGCTGCAGGGCAACAATCATTTCGGGATAAAGTGCAAGAGCGACTGGACCGGCGAAACGATGCTGCATGACGACGACGAACTGCAGGAATGCTTTCGCAAGTACCCCTCCGTCGAGGAGTCGTTCCGCGACCATTCGGAATTCCTCGACCGGTCGGCGCGCTACCAGTCGCTGTTCGAACTCGACCCCACAGATTACCGGGGATGGGCGCGCGGACTGAAAGAGTGCGGTTACGCGACCAATCCGCGCTATGCAGAACTGCTTATCGACATGATCGAGCGGCGTGAACTTTACCGCCTCGACGCAGAAGAGCCTGGTCGCGAGACCGCCGGGCACATACTTCGCGATCCCGCCCGGGAAGAAACGGAGACCGGCGCATGGCCGAAAGTGGATGCGGACAATTATATGGTCTCGACCAAAAGGCTCGGCAACCGTCAGGTCTATTTCAACAACGGCTCGGAATTTGTGATCGCACGACAGGGCGAGACTTATGAGACGATAGCCTCGTTTGCAGGCAAAAAGGCGAAGAAACTTCGCAAATATAACGATGCCGCGGCAGGCTACCAGCCCGCAGCAGGCGAACAGGTATATATCCACCCCAAGGCCGCGCGTTCGAAAAACGGCGGGTTGCTGCATGCCGCAAAAAAAGGCGAGACACTTCGTTTCGTATCGCAGATGTACGGCGTGAAACTCCGCCGCCTCGCCCGCCTGAACCGCATGGAGACCGATGCCGAGCTAAGGGAAGGATTGCAGATAAGATTGAGATAAATCGTTTAATCATAAAATACCATGGACGACCATCCGCAACTGAGGGACCGGATCAAGGAGACCCTCGTAAGCAAGGGAAACCTGCAACAGAAAATTTACGACAACACATTCAACGTGTTCAACGAACTCAAGGAAGCTCTGAACGAAATGTCGGCCGAACTTAACGACGAACTCGACGGGCTGTTGGACAAACGCGTCAGGATCGAGTACCGCGACCGCGGCAAGTTCGAGTGCCAGATACAGGTGGCGGGCGACATGGTTATCTTTATTATGCACACGGATATATATGAATTCAACCGCGAGCACGAGATATGGAAAAACCAGTACGTCAAGGACGACCCCTTGAACGCCTATTGCGGGACAATAGACATATATAATTTTCTGGCCGATTCGTTCAAATACAACCGCGCTTCGGACGAGGGGTACCTGATCGGCCGGATATTCGTCAACCGCGATATGCAGTACTGCATGGAAGGCAAACGCCAGATCTCGGTACGCCACGACGGGTTCGGCAGCCGGCGCATAGACAAGGAAGCCCTGCTCACGATCGTCGAGACGGCGATACTATATTCCCTTGAGTTCGATTTACTGGTGCCGCAGTACGACGACGTGAAGACGGTATCGGTCGATCAGATGAACACCAAGTTCGAACACACCAGACTCCAAACCTCGAAACGCCTCGGCTACAAATTCAACGCCGACGATATATAGAAAGAAGAACCTGCCCCAAGGCAGGTTCTTCTTTTTTTGGGGCCATTGCCTTAATTATCGAACATTTCGGGGTCGACAGTGAATTTTTCTTCGATATGCCCTCCCCCTTTCGGCTCGACGTGGACGACGATGTCGTAGATGTTTTCGATCGTCGCTTTTATGCTGTCCTCGACTTCATGGGCGATGTCGTGGGCTTTTTCGAGGGTTATCCGTCCGTCGACTTCGATATGGAGCATGATCATGTACATTCCGCCTATCTGGCGCGAGCGTACATGTGGGTTGGCGGCGCCGGGGACGCGCTCGACGGCTTCGAAAATCTTGCGGTAAACACCCTCGTCCTGCACGCCGTCCATTAGTTCGACGTTGGAACCCATGAATATACTTATCGACGATTTGATAATGAACAGGCTTATTATCAAACCTGTTACCGAGTCGAGGATGGGCAGGTCGAATATGAACGTGAACGCAAGCCCCACCAGAACTCCGATCGAGATGAGCACGTCGTTGCGCATATTCACGGCATTAGCCGTCAGCATCGGACTGTTCACCTTGCGGCCCTGACGGTATTGATAGAGCGCGAGCAGGAGTTTCCCTGCGATCGAAAAAACAGTCACCCAGATCGTAAGCATCGAGGGCAGAGTGCGCAGCTCGTCCGAGATCATGCTCTCTATCGACGAGATCAGCATTTGTATGCCCGCGTAGAATATCACGAGCGAAAGTACCATGGTGGCGACGCTTTCGGCCTTCTCGTAACCGTAGGCGTATTTTCTGCTCGGGGGGCGGTTCATGATCCCGGCGGTAATGATCATCACCACCGATATTATCACATCGGTCGCCGAATCGATCCCGTCGCCGAGCACCGCGAGGCTGCCTCCGATAAGGCCTATCGCGATCTTTGCCGCCGAAAGTACCGCATTGCCTATGGTGCTGACCCACGAGGCGCGAACTATCACCCTGTCTCTTGAATCCTTATTCTTCATTCAGAGTCTGTTTAAATTTTCTTACCGAAGTTATTTGCGAGCTGTTTTTGTTTCTGTTTTTCACGATCTTGAGGCGAATAGCGGCTCCTATTTAACGAGACGAGAGATCGGGGAAAACAGAAGCAAAAACAGCCGCAAAGAACGAGAGTGAGAAAGTTTAAACAAACTCTTAGTGTTTCATTGCGCGCGAAATTTCGCGTTTCGCGTCTTTATCCTTAATGTATTCGCGTTTGTCGAAGCGTTTGCGGCCGCGGGCGAGGCCGATCATGACCTTCGCCAGCCCGCGTTCGTTTATAAACAGGCGCAGGGCCACGACCGTGAGGCCGTTGTCCTGAAGCGCACGGGATATTTTGTCGATTTCGCGGCGCTGGAGCAGGAGCTTGCGGTCGCGTTTGGGTTGATGGTTGTTGTACGTACCCCAGTAGTATTCCGAAATGTTCAGCCCGCGGATCCACATCTCGCCGTCGACGACGTAACAATAGCTGTCGGTGAGCGAGGCCTTGCCCAGGCGCAGGGACTTTATCTCGGTCCCGGTGAGCACGATACCGGCCATCCACGTCTCGATTATTTCGTAATCGAACGTGGCCCGTTTGTTCTTAATCGATATATTCCGGTAGTCGGTCATCGTGCGGCAAATTGCGGGCAAAGTTAGAAATAATACCCGAGATTGAAATAAATCCCCATCTTTTTATCGTAGGTCGAATAATCGATCAGGAAATCTATCGGCCCGATAAAACTGCGATACGACCAGTTGATCCCGACTCCGAGTACGTCGTCGCCGCCCAATATATCGAAGAAATTGTTATCGTGTCTGGCATAGTTCGCCTTGAGCGACACAAAATTGTTCTTCCATACCCTCAGCCGTGCGTCGAGCCTCACCCCCGTCACACTTCGGCGGAAGCGCTCGAACTCACTTAACCCGACGAACGGGATCTGATGCGCCACATAGCGCCCCGCCACGGCCCCGCCCATGAAATTATTGAAGATATAAGCTATCTTATCGCCGATTATCACGCGCGCGAAAGCGCCGGGAATGATAGTCAGGCGCTGGCTGACCGACCAGACACTGAACCAGTCGAATTGGAGCGCCGAAAAAGGTATCCCGCCGGCGTATCCGATGAAATTATCGGTCTCCAACCTGTAAGCCGCCGAAATAGACGTCCCGCTCACGGGGTACGACCGGCTGTCGAGCGACTCGAACTGCGCTCTGGCGTAATACCCCACCAAGCCATGCGAGCGAACGTCGTCCTCGGTCTGCTCCCTGGATATGAACGAGCCGAAATCGTAGTAATCGCCGCGTACACCGAGCGCCACGCTGAAATTACGCACCCGGATATTCGAAAAACTCAAATCGAACGTACTTTGCATATAATCGACATTAGCCACCCTTTTGCCGCGGCTGTACAGCCCCAGGTCGTTCGACCGGAGGGTGAACGAGGCGTTGAACACCCTCTGCATCCGGTTGCCGTAGACGAACGATGCCCGCCCGTAGGGATTTTTGCTCAGGCGGGCCGTGAGGTCGAAATAGGAGTTGGTCATACCCGGGGTCGCGTACCGCATGTTCAGCAATATGGCAGCCATCTCCTCCGTGTCGAACCTCAGTCCGGCGCTCAGGGTATTCCGCTGTGCCTCGACGACGGAAAAAACGACGGAATGCACCGAATCGCCCTCCAGGCGGTATTGCACATCGGTGAGCGTATTGGTCCCCATCAGCCTGTTAACCCCCTGGAGCAGCTCCTCCCCCGTCACCACGCTGTTAGGCTCGATGCCGCTGATCCTTCGCAGCACCCTTTCGTTCTCCGATCGCAGGCCCTCGAACCTGATCTCGCCGATCGGGAACGGCGGGTTGATCCTCGCATGCGGGCGCCCGACAGGCCGGTAGTCGGGACCTATGCCTATCTTCGTCCTCAGTGCGAGTATCTTGTCACGATTATCCTCCATCGCCACGCGGCCACGGTTGAGAAGCGTATCAATCGCCTCCGGAGAGAAACTTGTCGCGCTGTAACCCGTTATATCAGGATGTATATAAAGATCGACGAGCTGCAGGTTGCGTTCATAGGTGTCGAGCGCCGTGAAACTCGTTATCTGGTCGAAGATGTCGGCGAAGCTCGTGAGTTCATCCTTGGTTTTGAGCGGCGCCGAAACGTCGATACCGACGACGATCTCCGCGCCCATTTGCCTCACTATATCGACAGGAAAGTTATTGCCCATCCCGCCGTCAACCAACACCATATCGTCTATGTTCACCGTATGGAACGCTCCGGGGATCGACATACTGGCGCGTATGCACTCGGGCAGCGAGCCGCTCGTAAGCGGTACGCTTTTACCGCTCACCATATCGTAGCCCATGCAGGCGAACGGTATCGGAAGCCGGTAAAAATCCAGCGAGTCGTGATAATCGAACGTCAGTTCGTAGAGCAGATTATAGACGTTGCGGCCGGTGATGATGCCCGAAGGAAGGTTCACCGTGCGTCCCGGCCCTATTTCCACCGTGGCCAGATATTTCTCGTCCTGCTGTTTTGCGATGAACGACAGGTCGCGGCGCGAAACACGGTCGTAGATCAGCGAGTTCCAGTCCTGGGTGCGCACCATCGAATCGAGCGTACGGCTGTCGTAGCCGATGGCGTAAAGCCCGCCTATGATAGCGCCCATGCTTGTTCCCGCGATGTAATCTATCGGGATGCCCGCCGCCTCCAATGCCATGATGGCCGATATATGCGCCACCCCTTTGGCCCCTCCCCCGCTCAGTACAAGCCCCACGCTTTTGCGTCCCTCGGCCTGCGCACGCCTGCGCGCCCTCTCCAACCCGCCGCCGTCTATCGTCTGCGCCACCGCCGGCAGCAATGCGAAAAGCACCACCGATATGCAAATAACAGCCTTTATTCTCTTCATATTGATAATCTCATCGACAAATGCCTGCGATCATTCCGATAATAAACGTCGAACTGCTTCGTAGACGGCGTCTAAATCCACAATCATCCCGGGGAAAACGCATAATCCCGAGAGCATTTTCTTCAGTTTGCGCATTCCGTCGGCCTTAAGCGCCTTTACCGTGGCGACGGTGATGCCCATCTGCTCGCCGATCTGTTCCTGCCGCACCCCGTCGAGGGTGAGGCGTATGACGTCCGAGGTACGCGGGGGCAGACAGTCGATGGCTTCGGCCAGAAGCCGCGAAGTCTCCTGCTCGATGAACAAGCGCGAAAAATCGTCGTCGAGAGGCTCCGTGTACCCCGTTCCGGGATGCCTTACCCGTTCGGAGCGAAGATGGGAAACGGCAAAATTGCGCACCATGGTGTAGAGATAATTCTTGACGTACTCCACCTTCGAGAGTTTACCGCGCCTGATCCACAGGCAGACCAACGTCTCCTGTACCACATCCTCGGCCGCGGCGAGATTACCCACGATCTGGTTCGCGAACGAGCACAGGGCATCGTAATAGCGGTCCGTCAAAGCGTCGAACGCCGAACGGTCGCCACGAGAAATGCCTTTTATGAGTATCAGGTCGTCCACTTTCCAAAAGCGCAAATATGTTTATAATGCAAAGTTATGCCTAATATCGTAGCTCAGCAAATTAGTGGCCAATATACAATTTTTTTCTTCTCCCACCTATACTTTTTCCGAAGTCGCGCGTCATCTGATTAATTATTAACATTCGCATATCCTCATGAACTACGCCAACGAATCCGAGATCGCCGACATAATAGTGCATTCGATCACCGGCGAAATAACTGACAGTGACCGCATTAAACTTAACGAATGGATTGCCCGTTCACCGGAGAACGCCGCCTCGTACGAAAAGATCGTTTCGGGCGACAGCTATCGGGCATACCGCGCCGTGAGCGACAAAATCGACAGGCCTGTGGCGCAGCACAAGATCGCAGTCAGGATACGGCGGCGCATTATGGGGCGCATAGCGGCGGTAATGGGTGCGGCGGCGGCAGTAATTGCGGCGGTCCTCGTATTTATTCGCCCGACGATAGAAAGCAGCCTCTATGACGGAACCATGGCGCAGGAAGGGCTTTTCGTCGAGGAGAGCCGCCAGGCGGTGCTTTCGTGGGGCGACGCCAGCGTGACGCTCACCGAAGAAGAACAGGAAGCGGGATGGAAAAAATATGTGGAACCTGACGACACGCCGGCAGAAGAGCATGTAGAGCAGCAGGTACAGCGCGTGAAAATAGATATACCGTTCGGCGGATGCTACAAGTTGCTGTTGGAAGACGGAACGGTGGCATGGCTCAACTCGGGCAGTTCGCTTGAATATCCGCGCACTTTCGGCGAGGACGTGCGCAGGGTCGTGCTGCGCGGCGAGGGCTACTTCGAAGTGGCCGAAGATCCGGCGAAGCCGTTCGAGGTGTCGATGCGGGAAGGCTTGGCGGTGAGGGTCCTGGGAACGAAGTTCAACGCAAGCACATACGACGATCTGGACTATACGACCGTGACGCTGATCGACGGTACGGTGGAACTTCTGAGCCTTAAAGGCATAACGAGGCTGGAACCCAACCAACAGGCGCTTTTCAACCGTGCGACATTGGAAACGACCATGCGCGAGGTGCCAGACGCAATGGCCCACGCCGCATGGATACACGGCGTGTTCGACTTCAAGGCCGAGCCGCTGAACGAGATCATGGATGCGTTGGGACAGTGGTATGGCGTGAGTATTACATACGACAACAATATGGACCTCGAGGCGCTCGGACACTTTACGATGAAAGTGGGGCGCAGCGAGGATTTCTATTCGATACTCAAAAGGCTCGGCACGGTAACGGGCTTCGACTATAAAGTACAGGGGGGCGAGGTCTACATATCCCAGTGACCGCAGACCAACCCAGAGGTTAAATACAATTTTCTCACGAATTTATGAATATGCAATATCCCGAAATAACAATGTCAATCACACCTCCAACCACACCCAACATAACTACATATATGTTAGTCGATTGCGCCACAGGGGAGGTAGAATCCCGTCTAGGAAACTGCAATTACCGCCGCAAGGCGTTCATATTTGCCGTACCGGATCATTGTGTTCCGGCGCGGCTTTTTCATTTTGACGCTTAAAGCGTATTTACACACATCTCCCAATATAACCTAATTTAAAACCATCAATGTATGAAATGTAATCTACTATGCGAAAGCAAGTACAGGAACAGGAACGGCGCATGTCGTGCCCTCGTTGTTCTTGCCTTATTCGTTGGCGGTTTGTTCCTGCATGGCTCAGCCGTAGCCGCACAGGTACAGGCCGGACAACGGATCACTCTGCAGATGGAGCAGGCGACCGTGGAACAGGTCATCTCGCACATCAGCGAAACCACTAACCACAAATTTTTATACCGTGTGGAAGACCTTTCAGGCATCCGGTTGCGCGATTATTCGTTCAACGGAGTAAACCTGGAACAGGTTATGGATAACCTTATTGACGGCACCTCGCTGGTGTGGAATAACGACGAAGGTACGATCGTCATTTCGCGCGCGACACCGGTGCAGCAGCAGCCCGCACGGCGCACGGTGACGGGTGTCGTTAAAGACCATGCTGGCCAACCGGTTCCGGGAGCGACAGTGGCCGTTCGCGGCATGGCGAATATCGGTACAGCCACCGACGCCCAGGGCCGTTACTCGATCGCCGTGGCCGGCGACGTGACACTGGAGTTCTCGTTCGTGGGTATGCAGTCCCGCCAGGAGGTCGTCGGCAACCGTACGACGATCGACGTCACTCTCGTTGAAAGCGAGACCGAGATCACCGAGGTCATAGTTACCGGTGTATTCGACAGGCCGATGGAATCGTTTACCGGTGCGGCGAACCTGATCACCAGACAGGAACTTCAGGAGAGTAGCTCCCAGGGCCTGCTCACCAGTCTGGCCAATATCGACCCGTCGTTCAAATTCGTTCCGAGCAACCTGTTCGGGTCGGACCCCAATAAGCTCAATCAGGCCGCCATCACAATGCGCGGCGGTACGGCGCTTATGGACTACCAGAACGACTATGCGAACGCCGTGGCCGCAAACCGCCCGATCTTCGTGATCGACGGTTTCGTTTCGTCGATCGACCAGTTCCTGGCGCTCGACGAAAGCCGCGTTCAGTCGGTGACGACGCTGAAAGACGCCGCTGCGACCGCACTCTATGGTACCCGGGCGGCGAACGGCGTGGTGGTCATTACAACGATACAGCCAGCGGAGGGAAGACTTCGCGTTGCATATAAAGGGACCTTTGCACTCGAAGCCCCCGACCTTAGCTCCTACAACCTGATGAACGGCAACGAGAAGCTGCAGTTCGAGTTGGAGTCGGGACTGTACGACAGCGAAAACGTGATGACGGACAGGAGTTTAAAAAACCTATACTACTCCCGCAAATTGTTGGTAGCCCGCGGGGTGGATACCGACTGGCTCGGATTCCCGCTGCGCAATGCATTCAGCCACAACCATGCGGTGACCCTCTCGGGCGGTGAAGGCGCGCTCCGTTATTCGCTCGACATAGGCAACAACCGCAAGTCGAACGTTATGAAGGGGTCGTTCAATAACACGTTCAACGGCGTGATGTACCTCAATTACAGTATCAACAACTTCGTTTTCTCGAACCGCCTGAGCGTCACCACATCCTACGGTCCCAACTCGCCCTACGGCAGTTTCAGCGACTACACGAGGCTCAACGCCTACTATCGTCCCTACGACGACAACGGGAACCCGATCAAGGTAATGGACCGCACCAACTACGAGATCGGACGTGACAGCGCACCCGGCCAAGCGATCGCACTTGGCAGCCCGAGCGACATCGAGAGGAACAGCCGCAACCCGCTCTACAACGCACAGCTGGTAAGCAAGAACGAATCGCGCAACACAACGCTCCGAAACGATTTCAGGGCTGAATGGAACATAACCGAATTCCTGAAAGCCACCGGACAGTTCTCGATAACGAGCGTGACCGGCCGGTCTGATGTGTTCAAATCGCCATTGCATACCGATTTCGAAAATTACGGCGGGGCCGACGCGGCACGCAAAGGTACCTATTCCTACTCTCCCCGCGAGAGCCTCTCCTACGACGGGTCGATCAGGCTCCAATACTCGCGTTATTTCGACGCCAAGCACTACCTTATGCTCGGTATCACCGGCGGGTTCTACGAAAACTCATCCGAGAGCTATGTCATAGAGGCCGAGGGTATCACGGTGCCCTATCTGGATTACTACGCGGCCGCCACGCAATACAAGAAAGACGGAAACCCGGGCGGCAGCGAGGGTATCATGCGCAGGATGAACACCTCTTTCCTTGCCAACTACATGTACGACGAACGCCTGTACATCGAGTTGAACGGCTCGCTCGACGGATCGTCGGAGTACGGCTCGGCGAGAAATGCCGCCCCGACCGGGACCGTCGGTGTGGGCTGGAACCTCCACAAGGAGAATTTCATGCTCGACCAACAGCTTCTGAGCCGTTTCAAACTGCGCGCAAGCTACGGTATACAGGGTTCGGCGGGCAGTTTCAATGCCTACGACGCACTGCGCCTGTACGATATGATCGGCACGTCGTATCGCGGACATCCGGGTATGACCCTCGCAAGCCTCGGCAACCCCGACCTGAAATGGCAGTCGACCCATCAGTTGAACATAGGTACCGACCTCTATTTCTTCCAAGACCGTCTGTCGGTAGTCTTCGACTGGTATAACAAGATCACCAACGACCTCGTGACCTCGATCAACATACCGACGGCATCGGGTATCTCGGGCTATAAGGCCAATATCGGCAAGGTGCGCAACCGCGGTTGGGAATTCCAACTCTCGGCCAAATTAATTCAGGACCATGAGCGCAGGTTCGACTGGACGGTAATGTTCAACGCCAACCACAATAAAAACACGATACTCGAGATCGGTGATTATCTCAAGAAATTCAACGCCGATATGATCTCGGAATCGGGTAAGACCGCCGAAGAGATCAGGAGCATGCGGCGCAACCCGGCATACTTCCTGCGCGAAGGCGAATCGCAGCAAACCCTCTTCGCGGTTAAGTCGAAAGGTATAGACCCTGCGACCGGACGGGAGATATTCATCAAGCTGGACGGTACGGAGACCTTCGACTGGAGCCAGGACGACTATCAGGCGTTCGGTACCACGGACCCCACGCTCTGGGGAACGTTCGGCACCACGGTGCGCTGGCAAAACTTCTCGCTCACGGCATGGTTCTATTTCACCACCGGCGCGCACCAGTTCAATAACTCGCTGATCACAAAGGTCGAGAACGTCTATCCGTACTACAATGCCGACAAGCGCGCGCTCTACGACCGTTGGCGTCAGGCAGGCGACATCTCGATGTTCAAAGGTGTGAAGGAGTACAGGAGCGACACCCGGGCCTCCTCGCGTTTCATCGTGAAAGAAAATGTACTGCGCAATACCAGCCTCAGCCTTCAGTATACGGTCTCTCCGGCATGGGCGAAGCGCTATCTCGGCGCCCAGTTCCTCCAGTTGCAGGCCCAGACCGAAGACCTGTTCCGCCTGACCACGCTCGAAGACGAACGCGGTATCGGCAACCCCTTCGCGCGTAACGTATCTTTGACCCTGCGCATGACATTCTAAAACAATAAAGACTATGAGAAATATAATAACAATAAAATCGGTTTCCCTCGCGCTCGTATGCGCCGCAGCGCTCGTGCTTGCAGGATGCAGCCTTTTGGATGTCTCTCCGCGCGACCGGGAGGAAAACAAGGACCTCTTCGCGCGTGAGGATGGTTTCAGATTCGCACTCACGGGAGTATACATCGACCTGGCTAACACGTCGCTTTACGGCAGGGCCATGACGTATGAAATGCCCGAGTGGCTGGTACGCCACTTCAACATCTCGGACAACAATACATACGGGAACTACATCTACTCGAACTACGACTTCGTAAACGACCGCGGTGACGACAGGGTCAACGGTGCGTGGACGCGCTTCTACCACGCAATCGCCCAGGTGAACGACATGCTCGAAGCGCTGAAAACGGCCAACAATGCAATGTTCACCACTCCCGAAATGCGCGGCATTATCGAGGGCGAGCTTTACGGGCTGCGCGGATTTCTCCACACGGAAGTACTCCGTTTCTGGGGTCCGGTGCCCATCTCGAGCGTGTCCCAGTCGACGTCGGCTATCCCCTACATGATTGAGCCGACGCTCGAAGTCTCACAGTTGAGCAACGACACGTGGAAAACCGTCATCGACGGCATTGTGAGCGACCTGAGCCGTGCCGAAGAACTGCTCTCGGAAAATGACCCCCTGCTTTTTGACGCCGACCCGATGGAGAAGAACGATACCGGCAGCGATGCCGACGCCAACCCCGACCAATGGCTCCGTTTCCGCCAGAACAGGATGAACTACGCCGCCGTTATGGGCACCAAGGCACGCTTGTACTCATGGATCGAAAAAACGGGCTACGCCCCCACCGACCCGGTGACGGATAACGCGGATGCCGTAGAGAACGCCATCCACTATGCACAGACGGTGATCGGGCTTACCAGAATTGATCCTCTGGGAGAAACAGAGTACACGACCCCCATCATCTCGCTCCTCACCCAGAACGATCTTGCGGTCAGCGGTTTCGTGCTCTTCAACGAGTGTCTGTTCGCATTGGACGTCCAGAACCTGCAGGACAACCAGAAGGACTTCAACACCACCGTCGAATCGTCTTCCGGCAATATCAGGCGCCCCGAAAGGTATATGGACAAAGAGCCCCTCGACGAGGTCTTCGAGTACAATGAAGTCTACGCCAAGAACGACATGCGTTACGTGGCAAACAACCTGTGGATAGAATACAACCCGCTGGCGGTCAATGCCGATAAAGACATGATATTCCGCAAGTATTACGACTATGTCAATCCGGAGAATACCAACCTGAAGATAGGTAAGAACGCCAACCAGGTGCCGCTGATGCGCCTCTCGGAGATGTACCTTATCCTGATGGAGTACCTGCCTTTCGGTGAAGCCACCGAAGCCTACAACACGTTGAGGGTCGCCAGAAACCTCGACATACTGATAATGGACGAGTTCACCGAGGCCACACGCATGGAGCGGGTACAGAAAGAGTATGAGAAGGAGTTCTACGGCGAAGGCCAATTCTTCTTTTTCTGCAAACGCAAGGCGTTGACCAACATACCGATCGATGATTGGGCACTTCCTCACGGGATCTCCGACTACGTGATGCCCAAGCCGCGTTCACAGAGTGATTTCGAAGAGTAACCATTAAGCATAGACGAAATGAAAAATAGATTATATACAGTATTTGCGATCGCACTGTGCGCATTGGCGCTGGGTGCCTGCAAAAAGGAGATGCCGCCCGTGTATGACAACACCCACGGCGTTTACTTAGACAATGCAGCGAGTGGCGCCGGCATGCTTGCCGAGGGTGCGGGCAGCCGTTTCAAGGACTCCATCACCGTGTCGCTCCTCACCACCACCGAGGAGACGATGACGGTGTGGGTCAGGGTCATGACCAAGGGACGTTTGGACTTCGACCGCGACCGCCATTTCAAAGTGGAGGTGATCGACTCGCTGCCCCTCGACAAGGCGTATGTCCTTGCCGCCGATGGCGAATACGAGATAGGCGAGACGGTGGTCAAGGCCGGTATGCAGTATTGCGACCTGCCGATCACACTCAAGCGCTCCGACCGCATTATGAACGATAACGTCGCCGTGCAGATAATGTTCAAACTCGTTCCGAGTGACAATTTCCCATATGTCGGTACGTGGCACGTAACGGGCAGCACGCTGGAAGAGTACCTCTATTTCAAGGTGAAGTGGTCGAACCTCGTCCAGATGCCCAGCACATGGGGCCTGCCGACCGACGGGAACACGTCGAATTACTGGAAATATTACTTCGGCGAATGGGACCCGGTCAAGTTCACATTCATTGCTAACACCCTTGAGGAAGCGACTCCCGACTGGATCGCCGACGCCCCGTCGGGCGGTACGGCGTACAGGGATATGGCCGCTGCTTACAAGACGGTACTGAAAAACGCACTTGCCATCTATAAGGTTAACAGCGCAAGCGACTCTGTGACTTACCCGCCGCTCTACTGGCCCGTGGACAGCACAGACTGGATCACTTTCCCTAACTAAAAAAGCGACGACAATGAGAAAATTATTATATCTGATCCCCGCCCTGTGCCTGGCGTTCGCCTCATGCGACCTGGCGGAGGATAAATTGAAGCATTACGCCGAAGCGGATGAAGTATTCCCCGTCAAGATCAAGACATACCAGGAGGGCGATTTCGAGGTCAACGGTATCGACAAAAAAGGCGATATGGTATTGACGCCGCAAATTGCGACATACGTTCCCGGTGAGACCTACGTTTTGGAACCGGTGTTCGAAGAAGGCTTCGCCCCCACACCCGGCAGCAAGTTCAAATACACATGGTACATGATGTACGAGGCTGCGATCGGCGTACGGGTAAGGGTCGATCTGGTCGTGGACTCGGATACGCCGACTTTCGAGGCTGCATTTCCCGCAAACCTCGATCCAAGTAAGAACTACACCGTCTACTTCGAGGCTTTGGACACTGAAAAGGAGTTGCGCGCCAATGGATATATGATCCCAAATTTCCATAAAACGGAAGTCGACTGGAGGGGGATTTTCATACTCAAGGACGTGGGCGGCAAGACCGACATCGACCACTACTTCACCAGGTCGCTGACGAACATCACGACCACGTGGACACTTCCGACCAACCAACAGCTTCAGGACACGCTCCACGCCAATGTTCTCGGAGATCCGAAAGGCCTGGGCGAACCGTTGGACGGCTCTCCCCTCGCTTTCCTCTCCCTGGAGGACAGATACTGGTGGTACGATCCGGTACAGGGGACAAACGTGAACAAGGGAGGTGCATGGCAGATCGCCACCACGGCCAACATGTATACCACGACGCGCGCTTTCAATGAGGTATTGGTGCATTTCGAAGATAATTTCTTCCCGTTCTACACTCCCGAGCGCAACAATGTTCAGGGATTCAATTCCAGGAAAGATATGTGGGGCGGTGGTTTTTTCCGCAATGCCATGTATATGTGGATGCTCAACGACGGCCAGATATGGGGAGCCCGTATCCAGATGGGGCTTAACGCGGTGATGAGGTTCAATACCTGGGCCACTCCCGACGACGGTTTCCCCGCCTTTAACACCTCGCACTGGTTGGGATCGAGTAGCGGATGCCTGTTCTGGGACACCTCCCGCGGACAGCTCTGCTACATGAACGGCAGTTTCGCCACAACCGTCTACGCCCCGACTGCCTACGCTACGGCCGAAGGCGACGACCTGTTGGGCGGTAAAAAGGTCGACCTGCTGGCTATGCTGCCCGGCGGCGGCGACGTAAGGTCCATGACGGCTAACTGTGCCGACGTTAACTCGCACATGATCCTCAGGAACAAGGAGAACGGCAACCACTACCTTATGAAGTGGATATCGGGTGGTTCGGGCGTAGGCGACAAGTGGATACGCGACATACCGGCAGGCGCTGATATCACCGCAACACCCCAGCCCAAAATGGCGTCGTCGTTCTACAACGAGGTAGTCTACTACGTGAAAGGCAACCAGATATGGGCCTACGAAGACCGTGCGCAGCCCCTCGGCACGACCCTGCAACTCAGCGACTACCAGCGCGACACGGGGATGAGGATCGGCGAAGGCGAAACCGTAGTGCAGTTCAAGACGTTATTTTTTGAATATTCGGCATTTTTGGACCGCTCCTACTTCGCACTCTCGGTGCTCACGAGCAAGCCGGGCGGCGGGTACAAGTACTATATTTTCAAGGCTAACGGCCTGATCGACGAATTCAATCCCACGCCCATGTACGTCCTCGAGGGCGAAGGCACGCCAGTGGATGACTTCGCACGGTTCGAGTACATGATCGGCTGGTAAATCCTTCCGGCACCAACAGGTACTAACCACACTACCGCCTTACTCCTTTTATTCCGGGAGTAAGGCGGTTTTTTGGTTCGTGGTTTTTCAAGCAGTATCTCACGCAGTGTGTCTTCCCGCTCAGGACCGGAGCGTAGCGGAGTGTGAGGGATCTGCCTTATACCAAAAAACACAACGGTAGATTCCTCACATGCGTTCGGAATGACAATATTATAACCGCTTCGCGGCTCCCAACAATCCCGTAAACGCGGGCGTACCATGCAAAAGCCTCCCGCTGCATTCGCATACGGGAGGCCTCCGCTATATTTTCATCGAGATTATTTTTGATATACCGTTTTACCCCATTCCGTCTGCCAATAATATTCATTCAGGTCGCCATATTCCGCGATCGGGATGTATGTACTGACCCCGCAATAGCGCTCTTCGGGAACGGCCAGGGCGGCCATATAACCGTATCTCGCAAGCAGTGCCCCCGTCGTTTTCTTGTACTGTATGACGGCTTTGAGTGCCGCGTCGAACTCCAGAAGCATCGCATCCTCCTCATTCTCCTCCCCGCCAACGGTCTCCGGTTCGTACAAATAATCGACGAACTCCCGGAGGTCGATCATGGTGCGGCGCGGGTACCGGTCGAGGGTCTGCAATTCCCGAATGATATAATTATTGGTCAATTCGCCGATCCTGCTCTCCTTAAGTCCCACTATCTCCCTCATCACGTCGGCCAGGGCTTCCAATTTCGTACAATCGTACAGCGCTATGGTTGCGAACTCATTCCCCCCGTCATAGTCATTAAGGTAGAATTTGTGATACTCCTCGCACACACCTCCCTGCCCCAGTCGCGGGGTCGCGGCAAAGATATGCGACAATATTCGGTCGTACGGCATTCCGTGCGCGAGTACTTCGGCCGGAGAGAGCACCAGTTGCCTGGCATTATGGCGCATTGCATAGGCAAATTCCACACCCCCCATCAGGCACAGGTCCATGATAACGAAGTCTAAAACAATATCTTCCGGCAACGCAGCCACAAATTCGTCCATGTCCATATAAATCCCCTGCTCACTGAATAACGCCCTCGTTCCGGCCCCTTCCCAGTAAGGTTCGTGGACGGGCCATGATTGCTCGTCTGCCGCGGCACGGAAAGTAATGTTTCCGGTATATTTCGACTGCATCGCAAAAGGCATCCAGCCGACACCGTGCGAACCCGCCGCCAACACCCACGAGTCTGCGTCGAGCAGTTCCCGCGTCTTTGCAAAAGCCGCCTTGAAAGTCTCCGGATCTGACGAATCGAGGTTTTCACCCCAATCATAAAGAACGGTATGCTGCCCTGCGCCGTCCTTGCCGGGCTTGATGTACAACAACTGAGAATTGGTCGAGGGCATGTCGTAGAAGACGACTATCGCGCCATTGTTCATACTCTCCTTCGTGGCACCCTTCACCATATCCGCGACATTCTTCCTCCCGTTCGACGACAGGTTGTTGTCCATGGCAAGATAATGGAACATAATACGCGAATGTCTCGGCCTCACCGGCCCGAAGTCGCAGTCGTTGCACTCATTGCTGCACGATCCCAACGAAAGCGCAGCGATTAACGGCAAAAAATATAACAGTCTCTTCATCTAACTCACGTTAATTTACCACTTGGGTTTCAATCCTTTAGGTTTTTCGGGCAACACGGTCGGCGGTTTGGAATAGGCCCTGCTGAAGTCGAAAAAATAACCTTTATCCTTACCGTTCGGCTCCGTCAGCGTCGCGTACTCTACTGATTGGCTCACCACCCGCCGGTCGCGCGCCACGAGCCCCTTCGAGGCGAGGAAATCGTTGACATGTGAAAAAAATATCACATCCCATGCCGTTTTTTCGGTTTTCCCGTCTCCCGATGCCTCTATTGTATCCAATATCCCTTTGAAGCGTGCCGCGCTGATCTTTTCACGCCCGGCATCACCGATAATGCCGTAAGCATACGTCATAAAATTGATCGTCAATGGGCTGAAAGGATCTTTTGCCATGATCTCCTGCGCATAAAACAGCAGTTTTTCGGCACTTTCCTTTGTGAGTTTTCCTCCATTGCGCTCGATGATCGTCAGCATGTCGGTTTCGCCCGGGATCGGGTCCAACGGCACATATTCGTCCTGCATGGCGAAGCCATAATAGAGGTAATGGTAATCCGCGGCGGTGAGCGTGGTGTCGCCCGCCATATATCGCGTCATCAGCGGCGGATAATAGTACTGCGACGCGGGGTTGAATATCTCCGCGCGTATCGCACCGTCGTCTGGCGCCTGTCCCATCGAAGAGATCGCACCCAACGCCATTATTACAGTCAAAAACACTTTTTTCATCATCCGTCAGTATGGTTTTACACCATTATATAACGGCAAAAGTAAGAAAAAATTGGATATGACCACACGATTATGGCGATGACAATATTATATGGCCGCGCTTTGAGCGCGGCCGTAATTCCGAGACCGGCAGGCGTTCCCGGCCCGCAGCCGGCGATGGGACGTGCGGCATGAAACAGAGCGCCGCCCTACAACCCTCCTTCTATCAACCGCCTGAACGTTTCGTGCAGTTCCTGAGTTCCCGGCACGAGCGGCAGGCGCAGGTTGTTGCGTATGATACCCAACGCCGACAGCGCAGCCTTGACCCCGGCCGGACTTCCTTCGGCGAACATCGCCTCGATGGCCGGATAGAGCCGCCGGAATATTTCGGCCGCCGCATCGTATGCCGCCGACATCGCGCCGCACAGCAAATGGGGGAATGCGTTGGCCGCGACAGAGATCAATCCGTCGCCTCCAAGCGCGGCAAGGGGCAGCGCCATAACATCGTCGCCCGAGATCACCTTGAATCCCTCCGGGCGGCCGCACAGGAGCTGCATCATCTGCCCCACCGTCCCGCAAGCCTCCTTGACCCCCAGCAGGTTAGGCACTTCGCGGGCGAGTCGCAGGGTCGTTTCGGCGGTCATATTGACACCAGTGCGCGCAGGTACGTTATACAGAAGTATCGGCACAGGCGATTCACCCGCTATTTTCTTATAATGTTGATACAGGCCCTCCTGCGAAGGCTTATTGTAATATGGCGTCACGCTCAGCACCGCACTCACCCCGTCGAGGTCGAGCGCACCGATGCAATCCACCACATCGTCGGTATCGTATCCCCCGCATCCGACGACCACAGGCAGCCTCCCGGCGTTACACTCCTTTATGAACGCGAGCACGGAGCGTTTTTCGTCGCGTTTGAGCGCGGGGGTTTCGGCCGTCGTGCCGAGTGCGACCAGATAGTCCACCCCGCCGTCGGTCACATGGTTAACCACCCGTGCGAGGGCATCGTAATCGACCGCCCCCCGATCGTCGAACGGCGTGACGAGCGCAACTCCCACACCCCGGATCTCATTATTTGTAACTGCATCCATATGCTTTGTTTGATTTTACACTGTTTTTAGTAAAAACATACAAAGTTATCCAAACTTCCCATAAATCAACCACTCTATATGTTAAAATTTCACGATCGTCAGAACAATTTTTGCTGGACCGGCTCCGGATCCGCCCCCAGGTCGTCCGGCACTCCACCCTCTCCTATCATCTTTTCGAACTCGTCCTCGCCGATGATCCTCACACCCAACTTATTTGCTTTCTGCAACTTGGCCGGGCCGATCTTGTCGCCGGCAAGCAAATAGTCGGTATTCGACGACACCGCCGAAAGGTTTTTACCGCCATGGAGTTCGATCATCTCTTTCAATTCGTCACGGCCGTGGCGTGCGAACGAACCCGAGATCACGAATGTCCGTCCCGCCAGCGACTGCGAAAGGTACTCCTTCCCGTCGGCCTCGAACTTCAACCCCGCCGTCCGCAGGCGGTCGAGAATAGCCCGGTTGGTGTCGTTCTTGAAATAGTCGACGATGCTCGCGGCGATCCTGCCGCCGACCTCCTCGGCCTCGGTCAGC
>QMCD01000852.1_pt1 | contig 20274 bp, 19 predicted proteins | sample 1821841 | NCBI WGS metagenome assembly QMCD01 (sample SAMN01991225, study PRJNA193472) | Termite gut metagenome, whole genome shotgun sequencing project. | isolation source: worker | host: Macrotermes natalensis
TGTTGGCTTGGGCGGCGGCTGGCGACTTCGCGGCGATGGCGACTGAGCAGCTTGCCGAGCGCGCCACATACGGTTACCCGCCTTATACTCGCCTGATTTCCATACTGTTGCGCCATCGCGACCGCGATACTCTCGCTGCCGCTGCCGCTCGATTCCGCACTGAACTCACATCCCGTATTGCGCAGCCCATACCCCGTATTGCGCAAAAACCCGCCATCGAGATCCTCGGCCCGCAGCCGCCTGTTACTGAACGCGTTAAGGGTGAGTTCGCCCTCTTGTTTCTCCTCAAGATCCCTCGCGCCATACCCGCCGCCACTCCCCGTGCCGCGATCGCCGCCGCCGCTGCCGCAACAAAATCCGATCCCGCCTTCCGCCGCGTCACCATCACCGCGAATCCCGACCCGCAATAAGATTTTTTTCGTACCTTTGCACTCCTATGACGATTCTTCTTTTGGGTAGTGGCGGTCGCGAGCACGCGATCGCTCGTTCGCTGGCGGCCAGCCCTCGTTGCGCGCGCCTTTTCATCGCTCCGGGGAATGCCGGAACTGCCGCATGCGGTACTAATATCGAGCTGGAAACCGGCAACTTCGCGGCCATTCGCGCGTTCGTTCTTTCGCACCATATCGGTCTTGTTGTTGTCGGGCCCGAGGAGCCGTTGGTGAAGGGTTTGGTGGATTTTTTCGAGGCTGACACTGAGTTGAAATTCGTTCCCGTTGTCGGGCCGTCGCAGGCCGGGGCGCGGTTGGAGGGTAGTAAGGATTTCGCTAAGGCGTTTATGTCTCGCCACTCGATTCCGACGGCTGCTTACCGTACTTTCGCACGCGAGGAGTTGGCTGCCGGACGGGATTTTTTGCGCACTCTTCAGCCACCTTATGTGCTTAAGGCCGATGGACTTGCTGCTGGTAAGGGGGTTGTGATTTGCCCGTCGTTGGGCGAGGCGGAGGCGGAACTGGAGGCGATGTTGGGCGGTAAATTCGGTGGGGCAGGGGCGAGGGTTGTTGTGGAGGAGTTTCTCAGCGGGATCGAGTGCTCGGTTTTTGTCGCCACGGACGGTGCCGACTACCGCATACTGCCTGTGGCTAAGGACTATAAGCGCGTGGGCGAGGGCGACACCGGGCCCAACACAGGCGGTATGGGGGCTGTTTCGCCTGTTCCGTTTGCTGACCCGCGTACCGAGGCCGGGGCCGGGTTTATGGCCCGCGTCGAGGAACGCATAATTAGGCCGACCGTAGCCGGGCTTGCCGCCGAGAAAATCCCCTACCGCGGGTTCCTCTTTATCGGGTTGATGAATGTTGGCGGGGAGCCGTATGTGATTGAGTATAACGTCCGTATGGGTGATCCGGAGACCGAGGTGGTCTTTCCGCGCATAACGAGCGACGCGGTCGAGCTGATGACCGCGATCGCAACCGGAAAGCTCGCCGACTACCAGCTGGAAGTGTCGCCGCAGGTCGCCGCGACTGTGGTTTGCACCTCCGCAGGCTATCCGGGCGAGTATAAAAAGGGATATCCTATCTTGCTGCCTGACGCTGCTCCCGGGGCTCTCGACGCGGCGGCCTCCCCCGCGACCGACGCGATTGTGTTTCACGCGGGCACTGCCGCCCAGGAGAACCGGATTGTTACCGCGGGCGGACGCGTTCTGGCTGTGACGGGACTCGGAGCGACCCTCGACGACGCTCTGGCCGCCGCCTACGCCACCGTCGGCCAAATCAGCTTCGAAGGTATGAACTTCCGCCGCGACATAGGCCAGGATCTGATGCCGACCCCGCAACCGGCCGCCCGATGAACGCTTCGAAACAGCCCTTTGTGGTTAGCGCTCTGCTTTGCGTGGCGTTGGCGGGGTTGTTTGCCGTTCGGTTCGTGATGTTGCCTCTGCCTGTCGAGGCACCCGACGTGTCCGGTATGCCGCTCGCGTCGTTGCTTACCAGCCTGACGATCGTTTACCCGAAAATAGCTGCCGGGCTTGCTGCCGCGCTCGTAGTTTGGATACTGTTTCTTGTCGTCAAGCTTTCGGCACGTTACGCTCCCGTCACCAGTCGTAATTATCTTCCACCCCAGATCTTTCTCATCGCCGCGGGCGGCACCGTCCTCTCGTCCCAGACGTTGGCGTCTCTCCTTGCGGCACTCCTTCTCGTCAGTGCTCTGTGGCACTTTTGCGCGTCGTTCGGTAAGGGACTTCGACTGGAGGATGTTTTTCGCGGCGGGTTGTGGCTCGGGATTATACCTTTATTATACGCTCCCGCGGCGGCGATCGTTCTGTTGCTCGTGCCGATTCTTTTGGGGATCTTCCAGCGCGGGCCTCGCGAGTGGGTGGTTTGCCTTGTCGGACTTTTTATGAGTGTTCCCGCTGCCGGGTTTGTCCATTGGGCGATAGGTGCTCCGGGGGATTGGATCTACCGCGAGTTGTGGCGCCTGTGCGTGGAGGCTCCGGGGGTTCCTTATTATATGCAGGTTCCGCAGCAGAACTGGCTTCCTGCCGCTGGGGTTTTCCTGATGGCTCTGGTCGGTATCGGATGGGCGTCCGGTAATAAAATGGAGATCCGTAAAAGTTCTTACCGTTATATGTCGGCTGTCGGGGCAACTTTTTTCGTGTTGCTCGCTTCGGTTGCCGTTCCCGGCGCATCGTTTTCTGTTCTTCCTATGGTTGGGGTTGTTGCTGCTGTGTCTGTTCCGTGGTCGTTTTCGGGGCACTGGGCGACTCTTTCCACGCTGATCTACTGCGTGATCCTTGCTTCGGTGCTGGCTCTCGACCTTGGGTCGTTGTTGATGATTTTTTAGCAGGCGTATCAATTTCGTCTCCCATCGTGCGTGTTTTTGCGCGCAAACATATCATAATAATATTTTATTGTATCATTTTTGGGGCCACCAGTTGGTAAATTAGGTGCAGGGTATTGCAAATTACAATACAATGTTGTATGTTTGCATCAAAACCTGAGGAACCTATGAAGTCCGCCGAAAAACTACAGCCCGCCGAAAACGTTCCCGAGGCCGACACGGTCGAGCCCATCCAGCCTTCGGGTCGTCCCGCCACCATCGCGCGTATGGTCGAAACCGGCCACAGCGGCATCCGTTCGTTCGAGACGTCGCGTTACTGCATCGGCTACCTGGTCAGCGGCACCAAGCACCTTTACCACGGCGACCAGCCCACGACGGTCACTCCGGGCGACATCTTTTTCATCGGCCGTGGCACCCACTACGTCGAGGATATTCCCGATTCGCGCACCCGCCGCTTCGAGCAGGTGATGTTTCTCTACACGCCCGAGCAACTGGGCCGCATCATCGCCTCTATGAGTATCGAGCACGGCGTCGACACCACCGTCCGCCACTCCTGCCCCCAGTGTATGGCTCGCGACCACGTTGTGGCTCCCGGTTGGCGGTCGTTGCAGACTTTGATGGGCGCCGCGGTGCAGCTTCTGCGCGACGGTTTCTATGTGGACAACCCCGCGGGCGAGATGCTCACTCTTGCTTCGTTGGTTCAGCAGATTGTTGCCCGGCCGGAGTGTTGCCTGCGGTCGAGGGTGATGAGCAGCACCGATCCCGAGAAGGAGCTGATGGAGCGGCTGGTGAACGACTTTGTGTTCGAGGGGATCTCGCTGTCGGAGTATGCCCGGCGTAGCAACCGTTCGCTGAGTTCGTTCAAAAAGAAGTTCAAGGAGTACTTCCACGAAACGCCCCACCGCTGGGTCGTGAGGCGCCGGTTGGCTCACGCGCGGCTGGAGTTGATCCAAACCACAAAGCCGGTGATCCAGATCGCAACCGAGTGTCTGTTTAACAACTCGTCCCACTTCATCACCTCGTTTCGCAAGGAGTTCGGGATGACGCCGGTGCAATTTCGCAAAAATTATCGCTCCTGAGTTTGGTTTTCTCAAATTTTTCATAACTTTGAGGGATGGAATCCAAACTTGAACAACTGACTCAAAAACTCTACGACGAGGGGCTGGCGAAAGGAAAGGGAGAGGCGGAGAAGATGGTGAGGGAGGCGGAGGTGCGGGCGGAGAAGATTGTGAAGGAGGCGCGGGCGAAGGCGGAACAAGTAGAGGCAAAAGCGGCTGCGGCTGCGGAAGAGATGCGAAAGAACACCCTCACGGAGGTCACGTTGGCCGGCCGGGGAGCAGTGGCTCGTATCAAAGAACAGATCGAGAGCCTCATCGTGGCCTCGGCAATCGACAAAGGGGTGCACGCCGCGGCGATCGACCCCGAATTCATCAAGAAGATCCTGCTGGAAACAGCCCACGGTTGGAATCCCGCCGGTGGTAAGGTCTCGTTGGAGGCCCTGCTGCCCGAGGCGCGACGTGGGGAGCTCGACGCAGCCCTGAAAGGCAGTGCGGGTGAACTTCTCGGCGCCGGTATCGAGGTGGGTTACTCGCCCGAGGTGCGTTCCGGCGTTCGCGTCGGGCCCAAGGGTGGGGGCTACTACGTCTCGTTGGAGGAGGATGCGCTGAAGGCCCTGTTGACCGAATATCTTCGTCCTCGCATCGCAAAACTTCTGTTCGAATAGTTCTATGTTAGGCTTGGGGGCTGAGCTATGTTAGGCGGCGGGCAGTATTATACGCTGGTTGCGGGTCTGCGTAATCTGGGCGCGGGAGCAGGAGCGGCGGGGGCGGCGGGGGCGGCAGGGGTCGTGGGAGCAGGAGGGGCGTCGGAGATTGCTGCGCAGAAAATCACAGAAATTCGTGACGAGATTCTGGGCGAGCTTCGTCCGGCGGATCGTCGTGCGGCCGATATGTTGTTGGCGCTGGGTGCGTTGGCCGACCTGCCACGCGAGGATATCGAGGCGCTCTACGCCGTGTGTGCTCACTCTTCGAACCGCTTCCTGCGCGAATGGGCCGCGTTCGACTACGAGTTGCGTACCCGCATCGCCGACGGAACTCTCCCCGAAATGGATATCGCCGACTTCGTGGCCCGCGAGAGGGCTATCGACAGCCTGCGTTGGGCCCGGGCGGAGGAGTTGTCGGAGTTCGACACTTTCGGCTCACCGACCGTACTGGCCTACCTGGTTAAGCTTGGTATCGTCGGCCGTTGGGCGGCGCTCGACCCTGCAACGGGGCGCGAGATGTATGATAAATTGGTAAATTCGATGGAACAATGACAAAGGGAAAAGTATCGGGCATCGTAGCCAACCTGGTGGTTGTGAAGGTTGACGGGCCGGTGGCGCAGAACGAGATATGCCACGTCTCGGCAGGCGGGGCTGGGGATGGCCGTGGTGGCGACCGCCTTATGGCCGAGGTGATCAAGGTGATCGGCGATGAGGCGTACATTCAGGTTTTCGACTCCACGCGCGGATTGGCCGTGGGGGCCGAGGTCGAGTTCGCCGGCCATATGTTGGAGGTCACGCTGGCTCCGGGGATGTTGTCTCGCTCGTACGACGGGTTGCAGAACGACCTCGAGAAGATGAGCGGACTGTTCATCGAGCGCGGTACGACGACCGATCCCGTGGACTTCGAGGCGCAGTGGGAGTTCACTCCGTTGGCTGCTCCGGGCGAGAGAGTTGTTGCCGGTTGGTGGTTGGGCGAGGTCCGCGAAATCAACATCGTGCACAAGATTATGGTGCCGTTCGCGCTGGAGGGAACCTATACCGTCAAGAGCGTCGCCCCTGCCGGAAAATACAAAGTCACCGATACCGTTGCCACCCTCACGGACTCTGCCGGGGGCGAGCACTCGGTCTCGATGGTTCAAAAGTGGCCTGTGAAACGCGCTGTGAAGGCTTACACGGAGAAGCCCCGCCCGGCCAAGGTTATGGAGACGGGGGTGCGGGCGATCGACACCTTCAACCCCATCACCGAGGGCGGAACAGGATTTATTCCCGGGCCGTTCGGGGCTGGTAAGACTGTGTTGCAGCACGCGATTTCGAAACAGGCCGATGCGGATATCATTCTGGTTGTGGCTTGCGGCGAGCGTGCGAACGAGGTTGTGGAGATCTTCGCCGAGTTTCCCCACCTGGTCGACCCGCAGACGGGCCACAAACTGATGGAGCGCACGATCATCATCTGTAACACATCCAATATGCCCGTTGCGGCTCGCGAGGCTTCCGTATATACAGGTATGGCGATCGGGGAGTACTACCGTGCGATGGGACTGAAGGTGTTGATCCTTGCCGACTCGACTTCTCGTTGGGCCCAGGCGTTGCGCGAGATGTCGAACCGTCTGGAGGAGTTGCCTGGTCAGGACGCATTCCCGATGGACCTTTCGGCGATCATATCGAACTTCTACTCCCGCGCCGGACTCGTTCGACTGCCGGGCGGCGACACTGGGTCGATCACTTTTATAGGTACGGTATCTCCCGCGGGCGGTAACCTCAAGGAGCCTGTCACCGAGTCGACCAAGAAAGCCGCACGCTGCTTCTACGCACTCTCCCAAGGTCGTGCCGACAGCAAAAGATACCCGGCGATCGATCCGCTCGAAAGCTACTCGAAATATCTGGAATACCCCGAGGTGCAGCAGTACCTGGACGCGACGGTCGAACCCGGTTGGGTGGATCGGGTGATGAGAGGCAAGACGCTGGTGCAGAGGGGCAAGGAGGCCGCCGAGCAGATCAACATTCTTGGTGACGACGGCGTGCCGGTGGAGTACCACGAGCGGCTGTGGAAAAGCGAACTGATCGACTTCGTGATCCTTCAGCAGGATGCCTTCGATGCAACGGATGCCTACACCCGCTTCGAGCGCCAACGTTATATGTACAATATGGTGCTCGACATCTGCGAGCGTTCGTTCGCCTTCGCCGGATTCGAGCAGTGCGCCGAATTCTTCAAGGAGCTCATCAACCTGTTCCGTCAGATGAACTACACCGAGTTCGAGGGCGCGGAGTTCCACAACTATCGTAAACAAATCGAAGCCAAACTATGACACGGGCATTTCAGAAGATCTACACCCGGATAGACAACATCACCAAGGCGACCGTCACCCTGCGGGCCGCCGGGGTGGGGAACGACGAACTGGCTACCGTTGGCGGCCGCCTGGCCCAGGTGGTTAAGATCTCCGGCGAGGAGGTCACGTTGCAGGTTTTTGCCGGCACAGAGGGCGTCGCCACGGACGACGAGGTTGTGTTCCACGGCGAACCGCCTACCCTGCGCGTGGGGGACGACCTCGCTGGAAGGTTCTTCAACGCATACGGACAGCCTCTCGAAGGTGGTGCCGCACCCGAGGGTGAGCCGCGCCAGATCGGGGGGCCGACGGTGAACCCTTTTCGCCGCCTTCAGCCTTCCGAGTTGATCGCGACCGGTATCGCGGGTATCGACCTGAACAACACCATCGTCACCGGACAGAAGATCCCCTTCTTCGCCGACCCCGACCAGCCGTATAATCAGGTGATGGCGACGGTGGCTCTCCGTGCCCAGGCCGATAAGATCATCCTCGGCGGGATGGGCCTGACGAACGACGACTACCTGTACTTCAAGAACGTGTTCGAGAACGCCGGGGCGTTGGATCGTATCGTCAGCTTTGTGAACACGACCGAGAACCCTCCCGTGGAGCGACTGTTGGTGCCCGATATGGCCCTGACCGCGGCCGAGTACTTCGCCGTCGACAAGGGACAGAAGGTGCTCGTGTTGTTGACCGATATGACGCTGTACGCCGACGCGTTGGCGATCGTGAGTAACCGTATGGATCAGATCCCCTCGAAGGACTCGATGCCCGGTTCGCTCTATTCCGACCTTGCCAAGATCTACGAAAAGGCGGTTCAGCTTCCCAACGGCGGCTCGATTACCATTATCGCGGTGACGACCCTGAGCGGCGGTGACATCACCCACGCAATTCCCGACAACACGGGCTATATCACCGAGGGACAGTTGTTCCTGCGTAACGACTCCGACACGGGGAAGGTCATCGTCGACCCGTTCCGTTCACTGTCGCGCCTCAAGCAGCTCGTGATCGGCAAGAAGACTCGCGAAGATCACCCGCAGGTGATGAATGCCGCGGTTCGCCTGTTTGCCGACGCGGCAAATGCAAAGACTAAGCTCGAGAACGGATTCGACCTGTCGGATTACGACGAACGCGCCCTGGGCTTCGCACGCGAGTACTCGTTGGAGCTGTTGTCCATTGACGTGAACGTGGCCATCGACGCGATGTTGGATACAGCTTGGAGGTTGCTGGCAAAGTACTTCACCCCGGCCGAAACGGCAATAAAACAAGAACTGGTCACCAAGTACTGGCCCCGCAGTGGCAATTAAGTTTCAATACAACAAGACGTCGCTGGGCGAGCTGGACAAGCAGTTGAAGGTTCGCCGCCGGGCACTCCCTACGATCAAAAGTAAGGAGAGCGCCCTGCGTATGGAGGTCAAGAAGGCGCGCGCCGTGAGCGACGGGTTTCGCTCCGAGCTGGACGAACTGACCACTTCGCACGACTATATGATGGCCCTGTGGGGCGAGTTCGACCCCGAGTTGGTGCGCATCGAGGATGTCCGGCTGGGCGAGAGTAAGGTCGCGGGGGTGCGGGTGCCGACGCTGGAAGGGGTGGAGTTTGCCGAAAAGCCTTGGGACGCATTCGCGCGACCCGCTTGGACTGCCGACGGGGTGGAGCTGGTGAAACGCATCGGGCGACTGCTGGTCGAGAGCGAGGTCTACACCCGCCGCAGCGAACTGCTCGACCGTGCACGCCGGAAGACGACCCAGAAGGTGAATCTGTATGAAAAGGTGCAGATCCCGGGCTACGAGGAGGCGATACTGAAGATCAAGCGCTTTTTGGAGGACGAGGAAAACCTCAGCAAGAGTGCGCAAAAAATAGTAAAAACCCGCCAACAACAGGCCGCCGTATGATAGTTAAGATGACCAAATACACCCTCGTGGTGTTGGCTTCGGGTCGCGAGGGCGTGCTGGAGCGGTTACAGTCGGTCGGGCTGGTGGACATCACCTCGTCGGACTGGAGCCCCTCGGAGGCCGACCGGGCGTTGATCGCGGCAATCGAAGCCCATCGAGAGGCGCTGGATTCTCCGCTTCTTGCCGAGGGCGCCTCCTCCCACGCAACTCCTTACTCGACCGGCGTGGAGGCGATGGAGCACTTTGTTGCTGCCCGCCGTGAGTTGGGCGTGGTGGAGACCGAGCTTGCCGCCGAACATCGGGCCCTTGCCGATGCGTTGCCCTGGGGCGATTTCGATCCCGAGAAGCTTCGCGCACTGTTGGACGCCGGGGTTGGCGAGGAGGAACTCCTGCCGATGGTTTTGCCTGCCGATGCCGAAACTTCGGTCGCCGCGCAAGCCCAAGCCGCTGCCCTGCCGACCCGTTCCGCCCACCAGATAGAGTCGCACATCGCCGCCCTCGAGGCCGAACGCACCAGTTGGAAACAGGTCCTCGGGCGCGTTGCTGCTTCGCGCGATAAGATCGAAAAAGACGGTGCGGCGTTGGCCGACCAGCTTCGGTTCAATCAGGCTCACTCCGGCGGCACTCCCGCGGCGGATGACTCGTTGGTCGTGATGGAGGGTTGGGCTCGCCGGGCTGACGAGGAGCGGGTGGAGGCTGCACTGGACGCCGATCCGAGCCTTATCTACCTGAAAGCCAGCCCCACGCCCGACGACATTACACCCGTCGAGTTACATAATTCGAAGATCGCTCGGCCGTTCGAGTTTATCGGCGACCTGTACGCCAAACCGCGCTACGGGACGATGGACCTGACTCGTTGGTTCGCGCCGTTCTATATGTTGTTCTTCGGTTTCTGCCTGGCCGACTGCGGTTACGGGGCGTTGATCACCGCCGGGGGTATCTACCTCGCCCTCAAAGGTAAAGGTGGTATGCGCGCAATCGGTACGTTGAGTATCTATTGCGGTGCGGCGGCTGTTGTGTTCGGGTTTTTCGCCGGGTCGTTGTTCGGCATCGACATCAAGGCGTGGTTCCCCGGGGTGCAGAAAATATTCTTCACTTCGAACGTTTTATTCGCCGGGGCGTTGGCTCTGGGTGTGTTCCAGATCCTGTTCGGGATGATCCTGCGCGCGATCACCACCGCCCGCGCATTCGGCCTCAAGTACGCTCTGGCGACCATCGGTTGGATCACGGTGATCGTCACCGGGCTTGCGATGATGGTTCCGCCCGCACTCGGGCTCGACCTCGGCATCCCCAAACCTGTGTTTTACTCGGTCGGCGGCGCTGGGCTGTTCCTGATGTTGTTTATGAACAACCCCGGTAAGAACCTGTTTGTGAACCTCGGCGGCGGGTTGTGGAATACGTACAACGACATCACGGGCCTGTTGAGCGATTCGCTTTCGTATATCCGATTGTTCGCTATCGGCTTGTCCGGGGGCGTTCTGGCAGCTGTGTTCAACGACCTTGCCTTCGGGCTGAGTCCCGACATTCCCGTTGTGGGCCAGATCGTTACGCTGATCATCCTCGCCATTGGCCACGGGCTCAACCTGTTTATGTCCACCCTTTCGTCGATGGTGCACCCGTTGAGGTTGACGTTCGTCGAGTTCTATAAAAACGCGGGGTTCGAAGCCTCGCCTCGTGTGTTCAATCCATTAAAAAAATCTGATAAACTATGACAACAGCAATTCTCTTGGGCTACATCGGCGTTGCGATAATGGTGGGCTTTGCAGGTCTTGCAAGCGCCATCGGCACGGCGATCTGCGGTATGACGGCCGTTGGGGCGATGAAAAAAGACCCCTCGAAGTTCACCTCCTATATGATCCTTTCGGCCCTTCCCGGGTCGCAGGGTCTGTACGGATTCGTGGCTTACTTTATGATTTCTGGCTTCCTCACCGCCGACATCACCCTCGTTCAGGGGGCCGCCATCTTCGCCGGCGGTATCATTATGGGTATCGTGGGGGTTCTTTCTGCTTACTTCCAGAGTAGGGTTTGCGCCAGCGGTATCGCCGCCATCGGTGACGGTAAGGACGTTATGACGCAGACTTTGATTTTGGGCGCCTTCCCGGAGCTTTACGCTATTCTCGGTCTGGCCACTGTGTTCCTTATTAGTGTGGCTATTTGAGGTTATTGAGTATTATCGCCGGATGTTTGGCGGTTGGTTTGGGGGTTGTGGGCATCTTCGTTCCGATGTTGCCCACAACTCCTTTTTTGCTGCTCGCCGCCGCGCTTTTCGCGCGTAGCTCGCCCCGACTTTACGACTGGTTGCTCGGCCACCCCCGCTTGGGGCCTTATATCCGCGCTTTTCGCGAGGAACGCGCTATTCCTCTGCGCGTTAAAGTCTGGTCGTTGGTGCTCCTTTGGGTCGCGATCCTGTTCTCGATATTTTGCGTTGCTGCCGGGCGCTTATGGTTGCAGATCCTTCTTGCTACGATTGCTGTCGGCGTCACCGTCCATATCCTCTCGTTCGCCACCCTTAAAAGGAAGTAGATTTTTGTAGTTCCAACAGGACTCGAACCTGTATTTGAAGTTTAGGAAACTTCCGTTCTATCCCTTGAACTATGGAACCAGAACTATGTGTGCTCCCCCCTCTCTCGCCCTCTCTCTCCCCTCTCTCGCCCCTTGGTTAGGCTAACAGCCCCTTGATTTGGGCGACGAAGCCGCTTCTGATGGTACGTTCGGTTTGTAGAATCATATTTCGCGCTGCCAGTGGGGTTGAGCGGCCGTGACCTACTGTTACTACCGCGTTGACTCCCAGTACCGGGGTTCCTCCTATGTGCTCGTAGTTGAGTCCCTTGAAGAATTCGCTGTCGACCGGTAGCCCCAGTCGCAAGGCTATGTCGTACATACTTTCGGCTTGCTTGAGCACGATGTTTCCCACAAAGCCGTCACACACAACGACATCCGCAACTTCGCCCGTGAAGATATGCTTTCCTTCGACGTTTCCCACGAAGTTGTACCTCGGCGAGCCGTCCATAATTTCGTAGGCGGCCTTTGTTGCCAGATTTCCCTTCTCTTTCTCCTCGCCGATGTTCAACAGCGCGACTCTCGGGCGTTGAATTCCCAGTACTCGTTCGGCATAGATGCTTCCCATAAGTCCGTACTGATCAAGTACATCGGGCTTGCAGTCCACATTCAGCCCCACATCCAACAGCAGCGCCGTTCCTCCTCCCGCGACTGGTATGTGGCTTGAGATTGTCGGTCGGATGATGCCTTCGATTGCTCTCACACTGTGCATCGAGCCCACGAGCATTGCTCCCGTGTTTCCCGCGCTGGCGAAGCCGTCGATCTTTCCCGCCTTCAGATAGCCGAAGCCTACTGCGAGTGATGAGTCGGGTTTTTTGGAGAATGCTTGCGCCGGGTGGTCGCTCATCGTGATCACCTCGGTTGTCGGTACGATGTCAAACAGATCGCCGCTATCAGTCGCCACCCTCGCCGCCCTCGCCGCCCCAGCCGCTGCTCGAATTGCCTCCTCGTCTCCGAAGAGTACGATTCGCGCATCTGCTGGCATCATTCCGGCTGCTTCGATGGCCCCTTTTACGATTGCTTCTGGGGCATAGTCTCCCCCCATCGCATCCACCCCGACGCGAATTACCTTGTCAGCCACGCTTCCTCCGCCAGCCATTCCGCCTCTCATTTCCGGCCCCATTCCGCCCCTCATTCGGCCCCTTACTCGGCTTTGTCGATTGCGAGTTTTCCGCGATAGAAGCCGCACTCGGGGCATACGCGGTGATAGAGTACCGGCGAGCCGCAGTTGGAGCAGGTTGCTACTGTCGGGACGGTTGCTTTGTAGTTTGTTCTTCTTTTGTCGCGTCTCGTCGAGGAGACTTTGTGTTTAGGATGTGCCATATCTTTAGTCTGTGTTTATGCGTTTTATCATTTCCGGGTTGCATTGGGCCCTGTCCTCGTGGACTCTTAGTATCGGCAGACCCAGTATTATGCTCTCGTAAATGTGCTGCTTCAGGTCCACTTCCCCCTCCTCATACGGTACCACCACCTCGTCCTTGTACGCTGTCGGCAGTTCACACTCATCCAGGCACCTGTCGCACTCCACCACCACTCTTCCTTCCACCTCGACTTCCAGCCTCACCTCCCTCTCCCCCTTTACCTCTGCTTCCACCCTCACTTCCACTCTCCCTCTCAGCACCCCTCCCTCCGGATACTCTCTCCACAGTTCATCTCTCACCTCGAACTTATATTCGTGCGTTCCGGGCTTTTCGCCTCTCCACCTGATGATGTAGGTCGGTTGCATAGTTTGCACGGGGGTGCAAAGATAGATAAAAAATATTAACTTTGCAACCGATGAAGAGTTTTGCCGTCGATGTGCGCTGCGATTACGCGGAATGGGGTCGTTACGACCTTTTCGTTACCGCTGTTTGCTTCGACGAGGCGGACGCTGTGGTAGATTACGTTAATTCGACCGCCAAGGACACACCCCTTGTCACACCTCCCTGCGCCCGTGCGGAGATATATATCTACGTTATTGCCCGGGAGTTTCCTGCTTCGGATGTTGTTGCCGCGTCGCCTCCGTTCGATGTCGAGGTCGTCGTCACCTCCTCGGACGCCTCTTCTCCTCAAAGCCCCGGCCCCCCCGGCTCGCAAACCACCGCCACCCACCCGGTTAATCAGTGGGGCGGATTATCATTGAGGCTGCAATGCTCGTAGCCAGTATTCCCGCTATTATCGCCAGCGAGAGTCCTGTTCCTATCGGGACGTGGAATATTCCGTGTAGCAGCATCTTTGCTCCGATGAATGCCAGCAACACACCCAGGCCCGTTTTCAGATAGCGGAACCTGTCCATAAAGCCGCTGATGACAAAGAATAGCGACCTCAGCCCCAGGATTGCGAATATGTTGCTGAAGAAGACGATATAGGGGTCGAGCGTGACGGAGAAGATTGCCGGGATGCTGTCCACGGCGAAGATCACATCCGAGCCTTCGATGATCAGCAGTACCAGCAATAGCGGCGTGATGAACCTGCGCCCTCGCAGTTTCACCGTGAACCGCCCGTCGTAGTCGTTTCGCGTGATGGGGAAGAACCTTCTGGCCAGCCTCACTATCGGATGGTGCCTTGTGTCGATCTGTTCGCTCTCCGCTCCTTCGCGCCCTAACAGCATCTTTCCCCCCGCGTAGAGCAGTAGCGCCCCGAAAATCCACAGCACCCACTCGAACCTCTCCACCAGCGCCACTCCCGCGAAGATGAACGCGAATCGCATAACTATTGCTCCGAGGATTCCCCAGAAGAGTATTCGGTGGTAGTGTCGCGGGTCGACCCGGAAGCTCTGGAAGATGACGATCATCACGAAGATGTTGTCGACCGAGAGCGCTTTTTCGATCACATAGCCGGTCAGATATTCGAGCGAGATTTGGTTCCTGTACGCGGTCAGTTCCGCCGCCCCCACGTCGCTCAGACTCGCCACTCCGAACGCTTCGGGCCCGTGTAGCAGTTCGCCCCTCATCAGCAGAAAGACATAGAACAGCAGCGCCATTCCGATCCACACACCTGTCCAGATGAGCGCCTCGCGCATCGTCACCACGTGCGCCTTTCGGTTCACCACTCCGAGATCGACGGCCAGCATCGCCACCACCAACCCCAGAAACCCCAGGAAAAAGATTAGTTCAGAACTCATCGCGCGGCCTCAGAACTCACTGAGCCTCGCCACTCAACACGGTGCGATACAGTTCGATGTCGTCCCACTCGGAGGCCATTGCGGCTGCGTGTGCTCCTGCGACTGCTGCTTCGGCCAGCCTCACGAAGGTTTCCAGCTGTTGGGTGTAGTCTTCGGGCTTCACGGCTGCTTCGGCTGCCAGCGTCCAGGTCATAATTATGTAGCCTGCTGTTTCGACGAGCCTCCTTGCGTGGAAATCCTTGAATCCTTCGCCTTTGTGTTCGGCTTCGATTCCTTCGACCCGCGCGACCATCTCCGCGAAGCGCGTCTTCATTGCCGCCAGCCTCGCCCGCACACCGCTCAACGTAGCCGGTAGCTCCATCGCTTCGTATGCTTCGATCTGGCTCAGGTATGTTCCCTTGGTCACGTGGTTGATTGCTGCCACGACTTGCAGTTGACTCGTTCCCTCGTAGATGTTGGTGATCCTCGCGTCGCGCACGATTCTCTGGATCGGGTAGTCCTTCATATAGCCGCTTCCGCCGTGGATTTGCAACATATCGTATGCGATGCTGTTCGCCCACTCGCTCAGGAAGAGTTTTTGTAGCGGGGTGAATGCGTCGGCCAGGCGGTTGTAGAACTTCATCTCGGCGCGTTCCTCGGCCGTGAGCTCGCGTTCGTGCGAAATGTGCTCCCACTGCTTGTAAATCTCCACGAACCTGGTTGTCTCATATAGTAGTGCCCTTCCTGCTGCGATCTTCGCTTTGGCGTTGTTCAGCAGTTCATACACGGCCGGGAAGTTGATGATCGCTTTTCCGAACTGAGCTCTCTCCTGCGCATACTTCAGTCCCTCTCTGTAGGCGGCTTCGCACAGTCCCAGACTCTGCGCACCGATTCCCAGTCGGGCGGCGTTCATCAGCGCCATCACGTACTTGATCAAGCCCATCTTCCTGTCACCCACCAGCTCTGCCGGGGCGTTCGTGAAGACCAGTTCACAGGTCGGCGAGCCCTTGATTCCCAGTTTGTTCTCGATTCTCCGCACCTTGTGGCACATCGAGCGTCGGTCGTACACCAGCATCGACAACCCTCGGGCGTCTTTGGTTCCATCCTCGGTTCGCGCCAGCACCAGCGAGATGTCTCCGTCGCCGTTCGTGATGAACCTCTTCACGCCGTTCAGCAGCCACGTTCCGCGCGCCTCGTCCCAGTGCGCCTTCAGCATCACCGCTCCCAGGTCGCTTCCCGCATCGGGTTCCGTCAGGGTCATTGCCCAGGTTGCTCCTTCGGCGGTTTGGGGCAGATACTTTGCTTTTAGCTCTTCGCTTCCGAATTCGTTCAGGGTTTCGGCGCAGTCCTGCAAGCCCCACAGGTTTTCGAATCCTGCATCGGCTCGCGCGACCATTTCGTTGGCCATCACGAAGGTCACCAGCGGGAAGTTCAGCCCGTTGAATCGTCTCGGCAGTGTTATCCCTCCCAGACCCGCGGCTGTGATTGCGTCGAGGTTTTGGCGCGTTCCGGTGGCATACACCACGTGGTCGTCCACCACTCGCGGTCCTTCCGTGTCGACATCTTCGGCGTTCGGGGCTATGACCTCGGCGGCCACTTCGCCCGTGATCTCCATCACCCTTCGGTAGCTGTCCATTGCGTCCTCGAAGTTCCTTGGCGCAGTGTCGTACTTATCTTTTTCGGCGAACCATCGCTCCTTCAGCTCCACGATCTTGCGCATCAGCGGGTGTTCCAGCTGAAACTGAATATCCTTATTGTCTGTAAAAAAGTTTGCCATTACTTAGAATTTTTGTGGTAAGCTTTTATCATTCGCGGGATCACGTCGTTCACATCTCCGATTATGGTGTAGTCGGCTATGTTGTTGATCGGAGCTTCGGGGTCGGTGTTGATTGCTATGATCATCGCCGAGTCTTCCATTCCCGCGGTGTGTTGTATTTGTCCCGAGATTCCGCAGGCGATGTAGAGTTTCGGCCTCACCGTTACTCCCGTCTGCCCTATCTGCCGTGCGTGCTCACAGAATCCCGCGTCGACCGCTGCCCTCGACGCACCTACTTCTCCACCCAGCGTTTCGGCCAGATCGAAACAGAGTTGGAAGTTATCCTTGCTGCCCATTCCGTATCCTCCGGCGACTATGATTCCCGCTCCCTTGATGTCTATCTTTCTCTCTTCGATGTGTCGTTCGATGATTCTCACGACGAAATCTTCCGGCCGCGTCATCTTCTTCCAGTCGACCTTTGCCACCTCACCCGCTCCGGGCTTTGCTGCATACTCTTTCTTCATCACGCCCTCTCTCACCGTCGCCATCTGCGGCCTGCAGTCGGGGTTGATGATCGTTGCTATGATGTTTCCTCCGAAGGCCGGGCGGATTTGGTAGAGTAGTTTTTCATACTCTTTTCCCGTCTTTGGGTCTTTGTGCGGCCCGATCACCAGGCTGGTGCAGTCGGCCGTCAGCCCGCTGTGCATCGCGCTCGAGACTCTCGGGCCCAGGTCGCGACCCACCGGAGTTGCCCCCATCAGGCAGATTTGTGGTTTCTCGGCTTCGATCAACCCACACAGTATTGCTGCGTGCGGTAGTGTTCGATAGGGTGCCAGTTCTGCTCCTTCGGCCAGCCACACTTTGTCGGCGCCATACTTTGCCAGTTCCGGAGCCAGACCCGCAACGCCGTCGCCTATCAGTACGGCTTCGAGTTTCACGCCCAGTTCGGTGGCCAGTTCGCGGCCTTTGGTGAGTAGTTCCAGGCTGACATCGGCTACTTTTCCACCCTCGGTTTCTATGTAAACAAACAGATTATTCATACCTCTATCCAAGTGTGTGGGTTTCCAAAAGTTCTACAATAAGGCTATTGATTTCGTCGTCGGTGCATCGCAGACACTTCGATTCTTTCAGGGCGAACACCACGCTGTCGATCTTCTTGACCTTCGTGGGCGAGCCTTCGAGGCCGAGTTGTGTCGGATCGGGGTCTACTGCGTCGGCACCCCATTCTGCGATTTGCAGATAGTCGTGCTTCGCGGTCATTTCGGCGGCGAGCGATTCGGGGTCGGCGGCCACTTCTGTGGGTATCATCGCGTACTTGTACTTCAGTATTCGCCTTGCGTTCTGCGGGCGGCACGGGGCGGCGCTTCCGTTCACCGTCACCACCAGAGGTAGCGGAGCCTCCACCACTTCGATGCCGTTTTCCAACCTCCTCTTGATCGTCATCTTTCCGCCGTCCAGTCCGAGTATCTCTTCGGCGTATGTCACCTGGGGCCAGCCCAACTTTTCTGCCACCTGCGAGCCTACTTGTGCCGTGTCGCCGTCGATTGCCTGACGACCCGCGATGATCACATCGGGCGCCAGTTTCTTGGCCGCACACGACAGGGCGTAGGATGTTGCCAGCGTATCGGCTCCGGCGAACTTGCGGTCGGTCAGTAGTACTCCGCCGTCTGCCCCGCGTAGCATTGCGTCGCGGATTACTTCGGCGGCCCGGTGTGGTCCCATCGAGAGTACCGTCACGGTCGTACCCGGGAAGCGGTCTTTGAGTCTCAGCGCCTGTTCGAGTGCGTTGAGGTCTTCGGGGTTGAAGATGGCCGGTAGTGCGGCGCGGTTGACTGTTCCTTCCGGAGTCATCGCATCCTTGCCCACATTTCGGGTGTCGGGCACCTGCTTGGCCAGTACAACGATTTTCAGTTTTTTCATCTTATAACGGTTTCTTCGCGATCGGGCCCGACGGAGATAATCCCCAGGGGCACTCCCGTTTCGCGCTCTATAAATTCCACATAGTTTTTCAGCTCCTGCGGGAAATCCTCCCACCGGCGCACCTTGCTTATGTCGGCCCGCCATCCCGGGAACTCCTTATATATAGGCGTGATTTGCTCGTTTGTTTCGAACGGGAAGTAGTCGACCCGCTCGCCGCCCACTTCGTATCCCACACACACCTTGATCGTTTCGAAGTCGTTCAGCACGTCGCCCTTCATCATAATCAGGCTCGTTGTGCCGTTCATCATCACCGCGTACTTCAGCGCCACCATATCGAGCCATCCGCACCTTCTCGGCCTTCCGGTCGTCGAGCCGTACTCCATCCCCACGTCGCGCATCTTCTGGCCATCTTCATCGAAGAGTTCCGTCGGGAACGGGCCGCTGCCCACACGTGTGCAGTAGGCCTTGAAGATCCCGTACACCTCGCCGATGCGCCTCGGAGCCACACCCAGTCCGGTACACACTCCCGCGCACATAGTCGAGGAGCTGGTCACGAAAGGATACGTCCCGAAGTCGACATCCAGCATCGATCCCTGTGCTCCTTCGGCCAACATCTTCTCGCCCTTGTCCAGCAACCGGTTCACCTCGATCTCGCCCTCGATGATCTTCAGCGAGCGCAGCACCTCGATGCTCTCCATCCACTGGCGTTCGTAGTCGGCAATGTCGTACGCGAAATCCTTGTACTGGGCCAGTAGTCCCTCGTGCTTGCGCTTCAGGGCGCCATACCTTTCGGCGAATTGTGGCGAGAGGATATCTCCCACCCGCAGACCGTTGCGACCTGTCTTATCCATATATGTCGGGCCGATGCCTTTCAGCGTCGAGCCGATCTTTGCAGCTCCTTTTGCGGCTTCGCTCGCGGCATCCAGCGCGCGATGGGTCGGCAGAATCAGGTGGGCACGTTTTGCCACCCACAGCTTGCTCCGCACGTCGACTCCCGCGGCCTCCAGTTTGGCTATCTCCTCGGCCAGTATCACGGGGTCGATCACCACTCCGTTGCCGATGATGTTCACGCTTCCGTCCCGGAAGATGCCCGACGGGATGGTGTGCAGAACGAACTTACGGTCGTCGAAGATCAGGGTGTGACCGGCATTGGGTCCTCCCTGAAACCTCGCAACTGTCCCATAACGCGGCGTGAGCACATCCACCACCTTTCCCTTCCCCTCGTCGCCCCACTGCATTCCCAAAACTACATCGATTCTATTCATAACTTTAACAGTGCGGGTGCAAATATACATATTTTTGCATTATCTTCGCCTCTTGATATGAAGAAACTCCTCGTTGCGTTGGCGGCGGTTTGTCTGATCGGGGTGGCAAGCGGCCAGTATAACAAGGCCTATTTCTTTTGGATGGGTCGCGAACACCTGTTGGAAAACAGGTACCGCGAGGCCATTCGGATCTACAACGCCCTGCTTCGCGTCGACCCCGAGGATTGGGAGGCGTACTTCTTTCGCGGCATCGCCAAGGCTAATCTGGACGACAACCTGGGGGCCGAGGCGGACTTTTCGTTGGCGATAGATCATAATCCCGTCTCCACGATGGCCTACCACCACCGGGCGATCACCCGGATGCTGCTGGGTAATTACGACGACGCGCTGGCCGACTTCCGCGAGGCGATCGAGTTGCGGCCCGACCTTCCGGGGCCGTACTACTCCCGCGGGTATACATTCCTGATGAACCGCCAGTTCGAGGACGCGATCCGCGATCTTGATACGTATATTTTTCACAATAACCGCGTGGCTGAAGCATATCTTCTGCGGGGAGAGGCGTGGTTGAACCTCGGAGATACTCTCCGGGCCCGTGCAGACTACGACACCGCCATCCGTACCAACCGCGAAAACCCTGAAGGATATCTTCGTCGCGGGGCGTTGGCGATGGAGGCGGGCAGTTACCAGGATGCGTTGGGGGATTTCGAGACCGCCGTCGGACGCGACACGACCTACGCCCGCGCTTACTTCAACCGTGCTCTGGCCCGCGAGCGGCTTGGTGCTTTTGCCGGGGCGCTGGAGGATCTCGACCGCGTGGCCGACCTCGACCCCGACAACCCGCTGGTCTACTACAACCGCGCCATAGTCCACAACAACATCGGCGACCGGGAGCGTGCGCTGGCCGACTACGACCGCGTGGTGGCTCTTGCGCCCGACAACGTGGT
>QMCD01001107.1_pt1 | contig 20256 bp, 19 predicted proteins | sample 1821841 | NCBI WGS metagenome assembly QMCD01 (sample SAMN01991225, study PRJNA193472) | Termite gut metagenome, whole genome shotgun sequencing project. | isolation source: worker | host: Macrotermes natalensis
ACGCGCCACGGACGGCGCTTGACGGCGACACGGAAGCTGCCAATATTGGGGCGCAAGAAATTTAGCGGAACTTATTTTCGAGAGCCGGAACCGGAGCCAATGATGCCTGGGCAATATGGCGATGACCGCTAAAACAATAACAATGACCTCTAAAGTAATTCATTTCAATTAACCCTTTACACAGAACACATGTTCTGGTATAATATAATTCCACACTGGTACAGCTACTCTATAAGAAAGGGGCCGCATGAATAAGATCATCTTTCATATTGATGTGAATAGCGCATTTTTGTCATGGGAAGCAGCATACCGTCTGCATCATCTTAATGGTACCGTTGACCTACGGGAAATAGATGCTGTCGTGGGCGGCGACATGGAAAGCCGCCATGGCATTATCTTAGCCAAGTCCCTTTCCGCCAAGCGTTACGGTATCCGCACAGGCGAAAGCATTCCGGAAGCCCGGCAGAAATGTCCGCATCTTTTGATCGTACCACCCCATTATCAGCTCTATGACCAATGCTCCCACGCTTTTATTGCGCTCCTTCAGGAATACTCCCCGGATGTCGAACAGTATTCCATTGACGAGGCTTTTGTCGATATGACCGGAACCAGCCATCTATGGGGCGATCCGGTCACAGCAGCCAACACGATAAGGGAGCGGATAAACCGCGAACTGGGTTTTACGGTCAATATCGGGATATCTGTTAATAAGCTGCTTGCCAAGATGGCCTCGGAACTGCGGAAGCCGAATCTGGTCCATACGCTTTTTCCAGAGGAAATACCGGCAAAAATGTGGCCCCTTGAGGTTTCTGAGCTTTTCTTCGTAGGCAGGGCCACTTCTAAGAAGCTTCATACCTTGGGAATACAGACCATCGGAGACCTGGCCCAAGCGAACGTTTCTATGCTCTTAAGCCACTTGAAAAGTCATGGGCAGACCATATGGGATTACGCCAACGGCAGGGATTTTTCTGTTGTGGAAAGTGTCTCGCCTAAGAATAAGGGATATGGCAATTCCACCAACATTGCCTTTGACGTAACCGATGCCGCTACCGCCAGCCTAGTCCTGCTGTCTTTGGCCGAGTCAGTAGGCCTCAGGCTCAGGAAGGATGCGGTAAAGTCCGAAGTAATATCCATCGGGATCAAATCCTATGACATGCAATATTCCTCACACCAGAAAACCCTGATGTCTTCTACCAATATCACCGCTGAGATTCATCGCGCCGCGATGGAACTGTTTCACGAATTATGGGATCACCGGACACCGATCCGGCATCTTGCCCTCCATGCCGGAAGACTGAAAGACAGGGCGGACTTAAGACAGCTCAGCCTGTTCGATATGGCTGACTTTCCTTCCCCGGAAGTACCCCGTCCTGCCTATGAAAAACTCGAAAAAGCTGATATAATGGCTGATCTGATCAGGCAGCGCTACGGCATCGATGCCCTCAAGCGAGCCGCGTTCCTAAAAGATTCACGGATCAGTCACATATCCGGCGGTATCTCCCGTGAAAAACATTCCGTAGACTATTCACTCTTGCAAATTGATTGATAGCCGCTTGATATAGGAAAGTTATGCTTTCAACTGGAGGTGTTCTATGCTGATGCCTACTGGCAGCAATCTAAACTTTAATACGGAGAATATCGATGCCCCCAAAGGGCGCCAGCGTGAGATTGCCTGCTACAGCTGGACTACCGCTTCGGGGGCCATTAGGCCTATTATGTTTAAAATCATGGATGAGAACGACGTCATACAAACAATCAAGATAACTCAAGTGAACTATTCCGAGAAAAAAGTCTATTGCGGCATCCCTTCGTTTGAATTTAACTGTGACGCTATTATTAACGGAATACGGGTGAACCTGATCCTGCAATATTTCACCGAAACCTGTAAATGGTTTCTATTAGAGAAGTTGTCCGACCTGTTACCTGCCGGCAGGCCGGCCCGTCAAATCAAACGATAATGCCGGAGCCGACAGACCCGATGTGCTTGTTTTTCATATTACCTTTATATAGCCCGTACACTTTTTTCCTGAATTCCACATCACTGTCAGAGAAACTGACCTTAGCCTGCATAAAAGGATTCTCTTTATGATCTACCTCTTTATGATCTACCTTTTTATGATCTGCTTTTGGAGAATCTGCTTTATCTCGGTTAGGTGTTGTAGATGTATCTTTTACTGGTGTTCCGGCTTCCGGAAGTTCATTTATTGGCGTGCCGTTAGCTGGCAATTTATCCGGCGGCATGCCGTTAGCTGGCAATTCATCCGGCGGCGTGCCGTCAGCTGGCAATTCATCCGGCGGCGTGCCGTCAGCTGTAACCTCGCTCGGTGCCTCGTCCGCTGCCAGTTCCTCCTGTGTTAGACCCTGCTCCTCAACCTTTTCACGGACCTCTTCGGCTCTGTCGCTTTCGTCTTCCAGGTTGCGGTATTGCGTGGTTTTTACAAATTTACCAAAGGCATTCTGCAGGTGGTTCAGGCGCATCATGGTTGTCGAAGCCTGCTGCTTTTCCGCTGCTCCGGTTCCTTTTGTTGCCTTCACCATGGCAAGCGATTGCGTATATACTTGCAACACCTCCATTTTGCTTTTCGCGGCTTCCATCTGTATTTCCAGCTGTTTACGCTCCATTAATATCTTTATGACCTGCTGATAGCAGTCCGGGGCGTTTTTGGCCAAGTACTCCATTTCCTCGGAAGTCAGTTCCTGGCCGCCCTTGAACTTGGCCATGATATTTTCAATCTTTTTGGCAACCGGATTGTTATCTTCCTTAAAGTGCTCAATAAGACTGTCTTCAGAGCCCAATTTTATTGAATTATCTGCATTAAAATCGGTCTTCTTTTGACTGCCTCCCATACTCAACGTCCATGTATCAAACATCTGATTGGCAGTAATTCCTATGCCGGAAACGTTCATGATTACACCTCCTTGTGTTCTCATGTGCATCTAGAATCAGAGAATCCTAGATTACTTATTTATATCGGCATATCATGAAGATTTCTTTAGTGAAGGCCATGGAGAAAACGTACATGACCGGCTATCGTATCTGCTGATTTATAGTCACAGCCGCCAGATATCGCGGTTATATTCCGCGATCGTCCGGTCCGATGAAAAGAAGCCTGCCTTTGCGATATTGACTAGCATCATCTTCTTCCATTTCATCTCATCCTCATAATCGGCAAACATCTTATCCTTGACCCGGATATAGTCTTCCAGATCCAGAAGTGTCATAAACCAGTCCTTGTTCAGCAGCTCGTCGTACAACCGCTTGAGGTTTTCTTTGTGCCCGGCTTTCAGCGCCTGCTTGCCGACGATGAAATCAACGGCCTGCCTGATCACCTTGCTCTTTTTATAGTAATCCCTTGCGACATAGGCCGGCTTGCCGCTTTTGATCTTTTCATAATGGCGGATTACGGTTTCTGCCTTCTCTCCGAAAATATATATGTTCTCGTCTCCCACCAGTTCATGGATCTCGACGTTGGCACCGTCGGAAGTGCCGATCGTCACGGCACCGTTAAGCATCAGCTTCATATTGCCGGTTCCCGAAGCTTCCTTGGAAGCTAATGATATCTGTTCGGAAACATCGCAGGCCGGAATCAGCTTCTCCGCGTAGCTGACGTTGTAGTTCTCCACCATCAGCACGGTCATGTGCGGGCTTACGTCCGGGTCATTGTTGACGATTTCCTGCATGACCAGGATCAGGTGGATGATATCCCGCGCTATCACGTAGGCCGGAGCTGCCTTCGCGCCGAAGATGAAGGTAAGCGGCGTAGCGGGTATTTTACCGGCCTTGATCTCTAGGTACTTGTGGATAATATAAAGGGCATTCATCTGCTGGCGCTTGTATTCGTGAAGCCGCTTAATCTGGATATCGAAAATAGAATTCTCGTTCAGCTCTAGGCCTTCTTTGGCTTTTACATAGGCGGCCAGCTCACTTTTCTTATTTTTCTTGATGGCGGCTATCTTATCCAGTACCGCTAGGTCGTCTTTGTATTCCAGCAGCCTTTCCAGCTGGGCAGCGTCCTCCCGGTAGCCGTCGCCGATGGTGGCGGTCAGCAAGGCGGTCAGTTCCCGGTTGCATGATAAAAGCCATCGGCGGAACGTAATCCCGTTGGTCTTGTTGTTAAACTTGCCGGGATAAATCTCATAAAAATGGTGCAGCTCGGTGCTTTTCAAGATGTCGGTATGTATGGCGGCAACTCCGTTTACCGAAAAACCGTAGTGGATGTCGATATGAGCCATGTGTACCGTCTTGTTGCTGTCGATGATCTGTACCGCGTCTTTCTTATAATTCTCCCGTACTTTTCTATCTAGGGCTTTGATGATCGGCACTAATTGCGGGACTACCTTGCGGAGGTATTTGACCGGCCATTTTTCCAGCGCTTCCGCCAGGATGGTATGATTCGTATAGGCACAGGTCTTCCTGACCACGTCGATGGCCGTATCAAGCGAAAATCCCTTTTCTTCCGTCAGGATACGGATCAGCTCCGGGATAATCATCGTGGGATGGGTGTCATTGATCTGGATCACGGCATGTTCATATAATTTATTGAGATCATGATTTTTTTCCTGCATTTCCTGTAAAATAAGCCGGGCGGCATTGGCTGACATAAAATATTCCTGAGCAATGCGCAGCAGATTCCCGGCCACGTCGGAATCATCCGGGTAGAGAAAGAGGGTCAGGTTCCGGCGGATGTTGTTTTTATTGAATTCAATCCCTTTTTTGACGATGCGCTCATCGGCGCTTTCAATATCAAACAGATGTAGCTTGTTGATCCCTTGGCCGTAGCCGGCAATGTCGATGTCGTAGAGGCGCGAGGTCACTTTATGAGGGCCGAAATGAATATCATAGGTCACATCGGTCCGGTGCAGCCATGAATGTGGTTCAATCCAGCTGTTTTTTTCCGCCTTTTGCAAGCGGTCTTCAAATACCTGCTTGAACAAGCCAAAATGATAACACAGGCCAATGCCGTCTCCCGGAAGCCCCAGGGCTGCGATCGAGTCTAGGAAACAGGCGGCCAGCCTTCCCAGTCCGCCATTGCCCAGCGAGGGCTCCGGCTCCAGCTCTTCAAGGACCCCTAAACTCTTTCCCTTGGCAGCCAGTAAGTCCCGGACAATATCATATATGCCAAGATTGAGCAAGTTATTGGCCAGCAGCCGGCCGATCAGAAACTCTGCCGAAATATAGTAAACCTTTTTGGTGCCTTCGATTCTTTCGCTGTTTTCCATCAGCTGCCTGCATAACTGCAGCACTGCATAATAGGCTTCTTTGTCGGTAAGAGCGGCCATATCCTTGCCATACATTTCTTTGGTAACCGACTCCAGTTTATTTTCCAAAGTCATACTTGCCATTTCCTTTTGAATATTCATTTTCACCTTTCACCCCTTTCAGTTTTTCCGCCTGCTTCTATTCATCTCATCATATAACAAAAGAGTGATATTGTCTATCACCCTTTTATCTGTTGTGCTTATGTTGTATTTATGTTGTATGAATGGTGTATTAATGTCCTATAAAATGGTAAATTGATGCTGTATCTAAGTCCGGTTATCCCTTTAAATATCTGGATCCGGGCCTCACTCAGTTATCGTAACCAGATTCATCATGTTGATCAGCAAATAAAAAATACTGCCTCTTTCCACCAGCGGTAGCACGAGCATCCCGTCGACTTTTATTTCTTTCATCGCGAGATAATTCCGGGGCGGGAGCAGATCCATGACTGCCCCTTCCTGACTGAGCGCGGAAGCGTATTGGCTGCTGATATCGCTGATAATTTCACTGATCACATCCAGCACTTCTTCATCCACTTCTTCATACTGGTCATGCATATAGCGGGAAGCGACCGCCGCCAGCGCCTTGTCCTTCCCTACCAAAGCCAGGGAAAAACCGGTTTTGCCTTCAACAAATTGTATTGTTCCGTTCAATGCTTCAAATTGATCCGTGATAAATGCTTTCAGGGGATATATCCGGGAATCAACATTACGGATCAAGTTACGGACAGCCACGCAGGCCACATCAATATAATGGGACGCCTCCTCCGGAAAATACATGGGCAGGATCCGGTTTACATCGTCGCTTTTCAGGTCTTCCAGATCGGCGATGGTAAGATCGTTGTTCTGCTGAAAGTCCATCAGATATTCTTCCAGTTCTACGATGTTCATCAGCTTCTGGTTCTCAAGGGTCTGGGCAAATGACATATAAGAATCGCCCTGTTTCCTCAGCAAGGAGCTCACCTGCCCCTCGGTCAGATAGCCCCGTTCAACGGCAATCTCCGCAAACGCCCGGTCGGAATCAGTCTCGACATTAATGGATTTGACCTCGTCATATGATAAAATACCTTCCGAAACGGCTATCAGCCCTAACTTTGCTCTTACACGCTTTTTTTTCTTTAAGATTTCAGCAAACTGTTCTTTGGTAATCAGGCCGCGGCCGAGCAGATAATTACCGATGATGTGTGATACCATGTTTACCCCCTCCGTAAAATCCTACATTATGCGTATATCATCCATACGGCCAGCAAGCCGTCTTGTTTCTAAGTCTTTAGTCTTTGTCCCTAAGTCTTTAGCCCTTTTTCCTGACTAGATGGCGTGGCATCCCGTTGATAAACAGCGGTGTCAGCTCGCCCATGATCAGCGGCCTAGCATACTTGATATATTCTTCCGTCAAGCCGCAGCCGTCCTCGGTAATCCATTCCGACGGCACGCCTCTTTCGACATTGGCAATGGCATGGATGTCATAGGCACTTGTCCCGCACTGATAAGGATCGTCGCCGTTGCGGTTCAACGTGATCATCATGCCTGTCTTACCTTCTTCCGCGGCCATGACGGCATCATAGCCTACCTGGAACGCTTCGTTGATGTCGGTCAGGGAAGCTAAGTGGGTCGCGGCGCGCTGCAAGGTAGAAAACTCGATCGCCCGGGTCTTAAGCCCGGTCTCTGCCGCCACTTTATTGGCCAGCGTGGCGGCGCAGCCAGACAGCTGCTTATGGCCGAACGCATCCACGAAGTCAGAGGCATTGCCCAGTTCACATACAAAACGGCCGTCGGCCAGCGCCACTCCCTCCGATACGGCGATTACTACCGATGATTTGGTAGCTGCCAGGTGTTTTACCTTTTCCATAAATCTGTCCATGTCAAAAGTGACCTCCGGCATGTAGACCGCATCAGGCCCGGAACAGTCTTCACCTTTGGAAAGAGCCGCGGCTGCCGTCAGCCAGCCGGCATGTCTTCCCATGATCTCTACAATTGTTATGGTGGGTTTTTCTACGCCGAAAGATTCGTTGTCACGGATAATCTCTTTCATGCTGGTAGCGATATATTTGGCCGCCGAACCGTAGCCGGGGCAATGATCGGTAATGGGCAGGTCGTTATCGATGGTCTTGGGTACTCCCATAAATCTCTGCGGCTTACCGTGAGCCGCCGCATAATCGGAAAGCATTTTTACGGTATCCATGGAATCATTGCCGCCGGCATAGAACAAGCACTCGATGTCATGTTTTTCCATAATCTCAAATACTTTTTCATAAGTAGCCTCATGGCCCTCGATCTTCGGCATCTTGAACCGGCAGGAGCCTAAAAATGCGGAAGGGGTTCGCTTTAACAGCTCAAGCCCGGCCTCATCGGCAAGATATTCATCCAGATCACATAGATTATCCTGCAAAAAACCTTGGATGCCATGAACCATGCCATATATTTTCTTTACGCCTAATTTCTTAGCGGCCGCATAAACTCCCGCTACCGACGAATTAATTACGGCGGTAGGTCCGCCGGACTGTCCAATAACAATATTTCCTTTCATGCTTTTTCTCCTTTTCGTATGTTTATCCAAAACGATTATAGCAGAAATTGTCATCCATCACAATAGGAAATATGGTCTCGTTCCAGTCCGTGCATGCGGACCAAAAACCTTTTTATCGGCTGTTATTATCTGTCTGAACTACTAGCTCGTAAAATTCTTCCCGGTATTCGTCATTCAGGGGCATTTCATTCAGCTGGGAACGGACATGGTCGAGGGAGGCCTCTCCCTGATAGTCGCTTTGCGAAACCAGCATGCCGAATTCGGCCACTGCGGCGGCAAATTTCCAGTCCGTACTCGGATCCGGGCTGTAACTGCTAAAATCGACCGGATATTCCAGCTGGCTGGCGGTATCTTCGGACGGTTTTTTATAGCGGATGCTAATGGTCAGCCATTCTTCGCTGTGTGCCGTGCTGCTCCCTGTTTCTTCATGATTTTCGGCGTATTTGAGGTCACTTGTGGCGATTCCTTCTAGCGGCTCTGCCAGCTTGATTTCGTATAAAGCCGTCACGCTGTGGCCGGCGCCGATTTCCCCGGCATCCTTGGTGTCATCCTTAAAGTCTTCCGCTGCCATCCGGCGGTTTTCGTAGCCGACGAGACGGTATTCTGCCACTACGGCGGGATTAAACTCCACTTGGAGCTTGACGTCTTTGCATACGGTGAGGAGGGTGGCACCCATTTCCCGGACCATGACTTTGCTGCTTTCCCGTTCCGAATCGATATAAGCATAGTTGCCGTTTCCCTTGTCGGCTAGGGTTTCCATTTTATTATCCTTGATGTTGCCGGTGCCGAAGCCTAAGACAGTTAAGAATACGCCGCTTTCTCTCTTCTGGCTGATCAGCTCTTCCAGTTCTGATTCGCTGGTCAGGCCGACGTTCAGGTCGCCGTCGGTGGCTAAGATAACCCGGTTGTTGCCGCCCTCGATAAAGTTCTCCTCCGCCAGTTCATAAGCGGTGATGATTCCGGCACTGCCGTGGGTGCTGCCGCCAGCCCTCAGGTAATTAAGGGCATCGATGATGACTTTGGTCTGATTGCCCCTCGCCCCGTCCAGCACGATTTCGTCACTGCCGGCATAGGTTACGATGGACACGACATCCTTGCTGGTAAGGTTCTCGGCCAGCATGGAAAAGGACTTCTGCAGCAGGGGCAGTTTGTCGGGATCGTTCATGGAACCGGATACATCCAGCAAAAAAACCAGGTTGGAGGCCGGCGCCATATCAAAATCAATGTCTTCGGTTTTCAGGCCGATCGTCAGCAGCTCAGCTTCCGGGTTCCAAGGACATTCTGAGATCTCTGTAGTCACGCCGAAGGGCTCATTGCTCTTGGGCATATTGTAATCATAAGTAAAATAATTAAGCATTTCTTCGATTCTTACCGAGTCTTCCGGGAAATCGCCGATTCCGTAGCCGTCGTTGATCATCCGGCGGAGATTGCTGTAGGAAGCGGTGTCCACATCGGCGGAAAAAGTCGATAACGGTTCCCGGGCAACGGAGGCAAAACCTGTTTCGCTGATATCGCTATACTCTTCGGTCCCTGGATCAATGACATCATTGTCATAACTATAGTCGTAGATGGAATCCAGATAACTATCTGCCGGTTCCTCTACGGTCACGTACTCCGCCGTATCTGTGCTATAGTAACTGTCGCTTTCTTCTCTAGGACCGCAGGCCGCAAGGCCTCCGGCTAAGAGCGCGCCTACTAAATAGCAGGCCACTAACTTTCTTTTCATAAAACTTTCCTCCCAAAAAGTAATATTTTTATAGCAACATAAGAGCTATATAGCTATTATATCACCATTTTAGCCAGTAGAATATTATAATATATTAATAATTATGGCAATTAATATAATAATTGTATCACAATAATTATTATAACAGGAAATGGCGCGGCGCAAATTGTATAACTCAAATTATCGCTAGTCATTTCTATCAGCCTGGATCACCAGCTCATAGAATTCTGCCCGGTATTCGTCATACAAGGGCATTTCTTTCAGCAGGGAACGGACATGATCTAGGGAAGCTTCCCCTTTATTGCTGCTTTGAGAAGCCAGCAGACCGAATTCGGCCACTGCGGCGGCAAATTCCCAGTCTGAACTCGGATCCGGGCTGTAACTGCGATAATCTACCGGATAGTCCAGCTGGCTGGCAGTATCTGCGGACGGTTTTTTGAAGCGTATGCCGATGGTCAGCCATTCTTTGCTGCGTGCCGGGCTGGCATCGGATGTGGGATGGTTTTCGGCGTATTTGAGTTCACTGGTGGCGATTCCGGTTAATGGCTCTGTCAGTTTGATTTCATATAGCGCCGTCACGCTGTGGCCGGCGCCGATTTCCCCAGCATCCTTGGTATCATCTTTGAAATCTTCTGCCGCCATCCGGCGGTTTTCGTAGCCGATGAGACGGTATTCTTTCACTACGGCAGGATTAAATTCTACCTGGAGTTTGACGTCCTTACATATGGTGAGGAGGGTAGCGCCCATTTCCTGAACCAGAACCTTGCTGCTTTCCCGTTCCGAATCAATATAAGCATAGTTGCCGTTTCCCTTGTCGGCTAGGGTTTCCATTTTATTATCTTTGATGTTGCCCGTGCCGAAGCCTAGGACGGATAAGAATACGCCGCTTTCTTTTTTCCGGCTGATCAGTTCTTCCAGTTCTGATTCGGTGGTCAGGCCGACGTTCAGGTCGCCGTCGGTGGCTAAGATGACCCGGTTGTTGCCGCCTTTGATAAAATAAGTCTCCGCCAGTTCATAAGCAGTTATGATACCGGCGCTGCCGTTGGTGCTGCCGCCGGCGTCCAGGTTATTCAGGGCTTCTTTGATGGTTTGGGTATTATTGCCCTTCACCCCTTCCAGCACGATGTCGTCGCTGCCGGCGTAGGTTACGATGGAGACACGGTCCTTGCCGGTAAGGTTCTCGGTCAGCATAGAAAAGGACTTCTGCAGCAGGGGCAGCTTGTCAGGTTCTGCCATGGAGCCGGATACGTCCAGCAAGAAAACCAGATTGGAGGCCGGCGCCTTGCTATAATCAATATCCTGAGTTTTCAGGCCGATCATCAGCAGTTCGGTTTCCGGGTTCCAGGGGCAGGCGGAGATTTCCGTTGTCACGCCGAAGGGCTCATTTCTCTTGGGCATGTTGTAGTTATAGGAAAAATAGTTAAGCATTTCTTCGATTCTTACCGAGTCTTCCGGGAAATCGCCGATTCCGCAGCCGCCGTTGATCATCCGGCGGAGATTGCTGTAGGAAGCGGTATCCACGTCCGCGGAAAAGGTTGAGAGGGGCTGCCGGGCAACGGAGGCAAAACCGGTTTCGCTGATGTCGCTGTACTCTTCGCTCCCTGGATCAATGACACCGGTGTCATAGTCATATATAGAACCCAGATAGCTGTCGTAATATGCTTCGCTTCTTTCGGAATCTTGGGCTACATTCTGTTCCGCGCTTGGTGCCATATCATAATAGGCATTGCCGCTTTCTGCTTGCGGCAGCTCGGATGCGCTTTCAAAATTGATTTGGGGGCTTTCCTGACTATCGGGATAAGCATATTCCGGGGCCGTGACCGGCGTTTCTCCTGCCGGAACCTCAGTCTGGGCAGCAGAGTTATCGTCTTTATTGCCGCAGGCAGAAAGTCCTCCGGTCACGATCGTGCTAAATATAAGCCACGCCATGATTTTTTTCGTAATGATTTTTGTTTTTGTGATTTCTTTTTTCATGATATCCTCCCATAAATTCGTACAATTTTAAAAATACATTTGGATAGTTATTCTTAAAATTTATAAGTTATCAAAGATACGAACGGTATGGTATCAATTTATGGGGATAATAAAAATTTTGCGAGATTTTGGGGGAAAATATTTTACTAAATAATCAAGGTTTATAGTGCTTTACCACATCAGCTTCAAAATAGGAAGCCTCCTCACTATAACGCAGAGTGACTTGGTAGTATTCTCCGACGCTGATGTCATTTACCACTGCTGAATTTTTAATAAAAGATATTGTATCGCCCTTCTCAAACAGCTTATTGGGGTCCTCTTGGATAACGGCGTAATAAACGGTGACCGTCCCGTCAATTTCCCAGGCAGTGACGGTAAGGCTTACCCCCTTGACCGTCTGCCCGTCAGTCAGCAATCCGCTGTAGTCTTTTTGATCTTCTGATGTCCGATACTCATTACTTTCCATTCCGTCAGTTTGACTGTCTGCTTCCGGCATAACTGCGTCAGACTTTTCATCAGCGATTATTTCCCTTGATGAATCGCCGGTGCCAACTTGCGGCAACTGGGATTCCGGTGCGGATCCTCCCGTGGACGAATCTTCTGCGGCTGCTTCCGCCATCTCAGCTTCCGCGGCTGGTGCTTCTGCCATCTCAGCTTCCGCGGCTGGTGCTTCTGCGTCCGGCATCATCGACATCTCGTTTATCTTGCCGCGGTTAAGCGCCGCCGGGATAATTATGGCAGCACATATGCAGGCGGCAACGATTCCGGCATATTTGCGGAGGGAACGGCGGGGCATAACCCGGTTTCTCTGCGCGGGACTAACATCGCTACGGTTCCTACGGGCGGGATCGTTACGGTTCACGGTTTCACTTGACCGGGAATCGGGAGCTGCTTCAATGGACTGAGTATTTAATCCGGCTTCAATCCGGTTCCACAGATCAGGAATATCGCTTTCAGCCAGTTGCCGGTATTCTTCTTCCAATACTTTACTCATATCCGCACCTCCTTAGTTTTTTAATAGCATTCTGGTACCGCCAAGTAACCGTTCCCATAGGGATATTCATAATCTCAGCGATTTCTTTAAATGTCAGCTCTCCGAGCACCTTCATGCTGACAATCTGGCGTTCCGCTTCTTTCAGGGCCGCTAGGGCCGCCTGAAGGGATATTTCTTCTACCACGATAGCTTCCGTCGTCGGGCCAGTGCGTTCGCCGGGGAGCTGTTTCCCGGAAAGAAATCCTTCCTCCGGATCTGTACCGATATCCTGCAACATGGCGGTCAGTTCTTCTTTGCGGTATTTGCGGAGGAAGTCAATCGCCATGTTCCTTGCCGTCACTGTGAGGAAGGCTTTGTGGCCGTTTCCCGGCCGGTAGCTGCCTGCTCTGCCCCATAGCTTAATAAAAAACTCGCTGGTAACATCTTCCGCATTTTCTTTATTTTGCAGGATCTCAAAGATGATGCGGTAAATATATCCGATATAAGCTTCATAGATTTCTTTCAGTCCGGCTCTGTCTCCACGGAGCATCCGTGCAATAGCGGCCTCAAATTGCTCATTCGTCACGTGAGTGACTCCTTTCTATATTTATACGGCAGATAACGGGCGGATTTATGGATAAATAAAAACTTTTACTCGTCCTTCAGAAGCAAAGCCCGGCAAGGTGCTCCTTCCGCGCCGCCCAGTTTCAACGGAGCGGCACTTAAGAAATAGGTTCCGGCAAAAATCGTTGCGGTTATCGTCTCTGTGGTTGGCACATCTTTAAGCACCAAGCCTTCCAGCAAAACGACTTCCCGTCCCAGCAGTTCATAGTGGACGGCGACGGGATCCTCCGGCGGCCCGATGGTCTGGTATTCACTGCCGATCAGTTCAATATGATAGCGGTTCAGCTGTCGGGCTCCCGCTATGGTAAGCATCGCCTTGCCCTTGAACAGGATTCTTTTATAAGCCGGATCATTTTCCTTGCCATGGTAAATGGCCTTAACCATTTCTTCCGTGATAAATCCCGTGGTTTCAATCACCGCCGCTTCACCGACACATTTGGACAGGTCTAGTTGCTCAATTTTTTTGCCATTATCAAGAAAGTGCCACGGGGCATCTAGATGAGTCCCGTTATGGACATTCATCGTAAGTTCGGAAAGATTGCAGATATCCCCACCGGCAATACTGCGGACTTGCCTATGAACCGGACTTGCGTCGCCAGGATAGACACTGCTGGAAAACAGCTCTTGGGTTATGTCATATATTATCATGTTGCGCTACGGCTCCTTTTTTATTATTAGGCATGGCTACTTTGGCTTGATATGACTCCTTTGGCTTGGTATGGCTCCTCTTTTATTTTTGTCCTTCTGGTGGGCATAAGGATTTTTTATGGAAAATATATTGAATAATAACAAAAATCATGGTTGATGCCGCAATAAAAATAATGCCCACTCCCGGTCTTACCGCTGCACGATAAAATTCTTCGTTGTAAGAAAGAACATAAATACTGATATTGGCTATGCTATGAAATAAAACAGGAGCCAGGAAAGCATTGTAGCGATAATATGCAAATACAATCAGAAGCCCCATAATCATTGCATAGACTCCTTGAACAATATTTTGATGATATATCGCGAATAAAAACGAGGAGAGCAATATGGCCAGCGGTAAAGGATAATGTTTTTTCATCCGGTTATAAATGATCCCACGGAACAGCACCTCTTCTGCCAATGGCGAGATAAGGCCGAATACCGTCACACCGATTCCGAAAGGGATCATGGCCTGATTTTCCGCCGTTCTAGAATAGGCATCCGAGATTTTCGTAATTCCTGTAACGGAAAACAGGATATTGATTCCGAGAGCGGAAGTAAATGCCAACGCCGCCATAAGCATATATTCCATGAGCTGCCTTAACTGCGGCAGCTTTGGGCGGACTAGGGATTCAATCGGGAGCGGCTTAGGGGGATCAGCTATGGCCGGGGGCATCGGCGGGAAGGATCTGGGGGCATCAGCTATGGCTGGGGAGTTAGGCGGGAAGGATCTGGGGGCATCAGCTATAGCTGGGGACTGTGCAGGCCGGAACACGGTTTTAAGCGGTCCGATTTCCTTCCGGGCAGCTCGACGGATCGCAAACAGGCCGGCCGAAATATAAAGTCCTGTCATAATACCCTGCAACATTCCCGGATGTTCGGCGATAAACGCCAAGTAAGAATCCCCCAGATATTGGCCGGATATCTGCAGGAGCTGCAGCAACACCATCTGAGCGAAAATACATGCCGCGTTATAAATAATAAAAGGCAGCAGAACATCCCATGTTTTCCGGAAAGAACCGGGTAATTTCATGATAGTCTCCATTTCTTGTGTTTAGTATTTCTTTATCTGTGATACTTTTTATACTTCATGGATTTATTATTTATATATCTTTCTATTACATCTGATTATATGCATTTGGTTACATATATCTGATATCTGATGACATGCTTCTAATCATAAGTATATCTTACAAGTCAAGCTTCATGAATACTGTGCTTCCGACAGGACTGTCATTGTACGGCGGAATGCGGTAAAAACCTATGTTTTCATATAGTCTTATAGCAGCAGCCAGGCTAGGCAAAGTATCCAGTAACATATACTGATAACCGATATCTGCCGCATCCTGAATAATACGTTCAGACAGTGACTTGGCCACTCCCTTATTACGGAACTGTGGCCTGACATATAGGCGCTTCATTTCACATTCTGTTTGATTCATCGGACGTAAAGCGATACAGCCGGCGGCCTGTCCGGCACAATATGCAATATATAGGCGACCAGCAGGCATGGCATATTTTTGATTTAGATTATTTATTTCGTCTTCATAATTCTGAAGTTCCAGATAGCTCTGAAAATTACTCTCTATGGTGAAAAGAGACTGCGTATATTCGTTAAATAAAACTTTTATATTCTCTATGTTATCATATGTATATGCAGGCCGGATATCCAAAGGCATGGCAAACCCTCCGTATAATCTGCAAAGGCCCTATGGCAGTGAGGTTGTGCATAGAGCCTTTTATCTTTTTATTATCTTTTCTGCTGCGGTTAAATCGCGGAAGCAAAGGGATATGCTGTTTTAGTCCTGCCGATCCCCCGTTTGTTAATTAATTTCTTCAGTTTTTCGGGCACTAGGATATAGATTATTTCGTCCATAATTAATGACAACCTTACTGCAAACTCCTGATGCGTAATTAAAACTGATAACTATTGTATTATTGGGGTTTGACGTTAATAGAAATTATAAGGCATTGAAGATAAAAAATCAAGAATTTTGGTTCTTGAATATTATATAGAAGCATGCTATAATCTCAAGTTAGGGAGGCATAGCTCAGTTGGGAGAGCACTTGCTCGACAAGCAAGGGGTCACTGGTTCGAGTCCAGCTGTCTCCATGGTGAGAAAACCTTGTAAACATCGGTGTTTGCGGGGTTTTCTTTTTTATTGTTGCGGGCCGTTTTGGGGTCAAAATGGCCGACTTCTAACGGAACTTCTAACGGATTTTGGGAATGGGTCAAACGGGGAGCTTTATTTTCTCGTTGAGGCTGTCGACCATCATTACTTTTGTTGTGTATTCTAAGTGGGCGTAGATGTTTGCCGTGGTGGAGATGTCGTTGTGTCCGAGCCATTCCTGGACTTCTTTGAGGCCGAATTTCAGGCCGATCAGGATGCTTGCTGTTGAGTGCCTGAGGTCGTGGAACCGGATCTGGGGGAGGGTGGATGATTTAATCATCTTGGCGAATTTCTTGCTGATATACCCCGGCTCCAGTGGCCTGCCGTCGTCCCATTTGCAGATATAGTCGTTTCTGACGTAGGTGTCACCGCAGAGCAGCTGCATTTTCTTCTGGTGGTGCTGTAGGGCCTTTAGGTAGGTTTTTACAGCGGGCAGTAAGGGGAAGGTGCGATAGCTGCTTTTATTCTTGGCCCGTTCCTTTTCCACACGGGTTCGCACGGTGACCACGGTGTTCTTGATCAGCATCGTGCCTTTGTCAAAATCAATGGCTGACCATTTCAGGCCGCAGACTTCGCTTCTTCTGAGGCCGTAGTATACCGTTAAGATTACCGCCGGTTCGATGACGGAGTCTTTGCAGATTCGCAGCAGTTCCATTGCCTGTTCTTCATTGTAGAAGCTGGCTACGAATTTGTTGTCGTTCTTCGGCAGCTTGGTCCGGTCGGAAGGGTTGTAGGGAATGAGGTTGAGGTTCAGGGCTTCGGTCAGGGCAAGGCGCATGACCTTTTATGCTTCTTGACCGATTCCACGCACAGGCCGCCTTTGCCGTCGGCACGGCCGTTTTTCAGCTTTTCGGTAAAATAGTCCTGGAGGTGCTTGGGTTCCAGATCTGTCAGCATGATCCGTCTTACGGAAAAGTACGGCACGATGTGGACCCGGACATAACTTTCATATCCCTCCCATGTGGTCAGTTCCACGTTGGATTTCATTCGATCCAGCCAGCTGAGCATCCAGTCGGAGAAGAGGACTTCTTTGGAGAATATAACCTTGCTGTCCTCGTGCTGGCTGATTACATCCCGCAGAAATTTGTCTGCTTTGCGTTTGTTGCTGCCGTCCACCTTTAGGCGGGTGGAGATCCATTTTAGTTTACGATTGCCGTCTTCGTCGGTGTAGTTGACTACGGCGTAGTATATGTTTCCTTTGATTTGTAGGCTACCTGTCAAATTGTTTCTGAGCAGCCGCTATCTGTTGTGTAGTACCTTTATTATAAAGTAATATGGCTACTAAAGCAATTTAATCATGATTGTTGTTGATTGTTGTTATAAGAGTGCTATTGTTGGAGATGGGTGAAATGCGGGGGATGAGGCTGGAGGTAATTCGTGTTATGTTTTGAGGAATTCAATTAGATATATTTTAGGGATTTTGTAGGTCTTTCCGATGCGGATGCTTTTCAGTGATTTGTTCCTGACCAGTTGGTAGGCTGTGTTTTTCCCTATGTTCAGGGCTGTGCATATATCCTCAATATTCATTACATCCGGGTAATTCTCTAGCATTTGTATCCTCTTTCTGTAGATCCTGTGGTTGCTGTAGTTGCTTTGGTTGTTTTGGGTGTTTAATTTATTTTTGATCTATGATTTGAGTTTTATTTATGCGGTGTTTACATCATGTACATTTCGGCTTGCATGACAGCTTCTTCCTCCATCTGGAAGTGACTGCCACTCAGATACATGGTCATAACCAAGGCGTTCCGCATCCTCGCGCCGCAGGCTGATGACATTAATCCAAACGACACCAATGTGATTAGAAATTTGATCAACTACTTGAGATAATACTACAGCCTCATTTTCATAAGAAAACAGGCCGTGTGTTCCGATTTTTTCAACTCTTGGCCTTTTTGCTAGATAGTCTATGTAATTTTTCTTTTTGGCAATGAGTTCTATGTTTTGCTCCAGTGCCTGGGTGATAAACTCGGAGGCATTCTCTCTGGAGGGGTTTTGTTGGTAGTCGTGGTATTCATGCATTTTTGTCGTTTCTGTGACTTTTATGAGAATTTCTTGAATAAGATCCATTTGCTTTATAGTTGCAGGAAGTAATGCGTTAGTACTGCTTACTTTTTCCACACCCTCACGAGTACCAAGATAATGAATAAAATTTTGCAGGTGAGATACAGGTGCGTATTTCAAATAATTGCACCGTATGATTAATTTAGCCATTATACCCCTATCACTTTACGTCAACAGATACATGCTTTTATAAGTATTATTATTTTTTACTTGCTATTTCAGCCTCCTTAATTTGATTTCTCATTCATAACAATTGCACAACTTTTTATATAAAATGAAGGTAAAGATATTAATTAACTATTTTGAAATTTAGTGTTTCTAATTCAGACTCCACTCCATTTTTCCTATTTGTAGCAACTGAAATAAAAACAAGTGTATCTAACGGAAATTCATTAGCATCTAAATTGTACCAATTATCTTCTACAAAAATATCTTGATTAAGATTATACTGCTGAAAGGGATCATCCAAAGAAAGATATAAAGTATACCCCAGATTATTTTTAATTGGAGTCCATTCAATAAATATGAAACCTTGGTTATCTCTTACCATTTCATTATGAATATTTAGAAAAACCGGTTGAACTATGTATTCAGATTCTGTATTATCCAAATCAATATTACTCACATCCTCGGTATTAATAATGGTTTTTTCAGGGAATGTCACAGTAAATGGTGGACTTGGCTTTACTTGTTCCTCTTTCTTTTGACCAGAGGTCGGAAACCAATCAAGTATTTCATCTATAATTTTAGAAGGATTTGTTAAATATGTAACTAAGCCTATAACTGATGTTATAGTAAATAGAAAATATGCAACTTTACTAACAGGACCATTCCGTGCTTGACTTTTATATATAATAATGCATATTATTAGTAATATGATAACAGCTATTATTATCCACATGAAAACTATCACAAGTATCCTCCCCTGAAAGGATTACTACATAATGAGACGCAAAATAGTCATATCCTCAATAATTGTATTACTACTTATCGCATTATTAATGATTATCAATCTGATTTATATTATATCATTATATGTCTCTAAAGAAAATAAAAATTATAATCCATCACTATTTGCCTATTATGATGATGTTGCATGGGTAAAACATACAGAAAACAGTGGATTTTTATTTCCTAATATTGACATAACGGGCTACACGCTTATTGACAAGCAAGGATATGAAATATTCAATATAGAATTCATTAGTGAGGCAATAACTAATTTCAATAACGGTCATGCATTAATTGGCAGTACAAGAATTATAGATAAAAAGGGGAACTTTGAAGATTTGAGCGAAAAATTTGATTTTAAATATATACATTATTTTAGCGATAACTATATTTATGATGGTTATATTTTTGTAGAAAAAGAAGTACATGGTATTTATTTAACAGGTATAATAAACAGTTATACATGGGAATGGCAAATTCAACCCACCGAATTATTAAACGGCATAACCCAAGAAGCAAATTTTCTATATAAAATTGCCGAGAACGAAAATTATTATGATGCCTTGTTGGATGAATTTATAAATTACGATACATTCTTATTAAGAAAAATTATTCGGACATTTCCCAAACAAGGAATATTGTTTTTTAGAAAAGTAAATGACCATGAAATATCTTATGACTATAATGGTGTTTCCGGCAATTTCTCTATTATTAATCCTAAAACTGGATATTATATATATGATAATAATAATTTCCTATTATTATTAGATTTATCAAAATATGAGGATGTCCAAGACTTATCTTGCTTCCATAATAGTTCTACTTCATTAATAAAATTTAAGACAACTTATGATGATACTATCTATATTGGACTTATTAATTTACAAGGCGAGTTCCTTTTTATTGAAAAATATAGTTCCTATAAAAAATGGAGTGAAAATCAAATTATTTTTAATGATGGATATTACGATTTTGATGGATATTTCTACCCTTTATCTGTTGATTAATAATGCCATTAGTATTTTATCATCTACATTTTATATGCATATATAAATTTCATATCGAAAATCTATACTATTCATTGATTAAAAAAAATACCAAAATCATTCATATAAAAAGTGGTCATAAATTGCTGAGTATTCCGATATTATTACCGTATATCAACTGCTGAGTGATGTATGTACAATTTCAGCATACAGTCTGATTGTGAGTGGTAAGATGTTTTTACACCCACACGGTAAGGAGTTTTTTACACTGCACGGTAAGGAGTTTTTTCACCTCACGGTAAGCACAATTTTACATT
>QMCD01000853.1_pt1 | contig 20245 bp, 18 predicted proteins | sample 1821841 | NCBI WGS metagenome assembly QMCD01 (sample SAMN01991225, study PRJNA193472) | Termite gut metagenome, whole genome shotgun sequencing project. | isolation source: worker | host: Macrotermes natalensis
CGTAGCCGTTGTTAATCTCCTCCTGAATCCATGCGCGAAGTTCGGTCTCCATATCGGAATGAACATCGTAGGTGAGGCGGATCATCCGATCGGGATAAACGGGGTAATAGTCGTCGCACTTTTCGTCACGGAACGGATCGTAGCCCCATCCTGTTATGGAGAGTTTATCCGAACGTATGAATTCCAGCCCGCGCTTCATTAATTTGATGAGTTTAGTCTCACGGGCAGACTGCGGGCGCAATGTATAAATAAGAAAGATTGGTGCCGTTTATCTCTACATCTGAAAGCCAGAGCGTGCCGCTAAACGTGAGCGCGACCCATGCCAGTAAAATGCCTAGCCCTAAATAAGGTAAAGCAGACCATTGCATGGTTAATTCTTGCAAAAGACTGTAGCCTAAATCATCGCGCTTGCGATCCCTTGCTCTTGGCATAAGTATTTAGTTCTCCTCCTGTAGCCCTGTGATTCACAAATATTATACTCCACATTTATTACCGCATTAGCTTATTGTAGATATAGTTTAGTATTTAAGCAATTTTATTCATTAGAACACGCTGTTTTTCATATAGCATTATATGCAATTCATCTTAATGCAAAATGCGTTAGTTCGCTTAGATAACTAAAATCACTCACTATCATCATAGAATCACGCATATTGCGGTTTTCATATTCTTGCTCACAAGAAGATACTTTTTAACACAAGGAGAAAAGGAGAATACATGACCCGGATCAATGATGGCTCTGTGCCTCAGGGAGTGGCTATCGATACTGCCCATTTTGGCAATACCAATATCGTCTTTGAAGAAGCGATGGAATTTGAGCGTAAGTTAGAAAAAGCCCGTGCCCTACTTATCCAAAATCCTTTGTGTAGGCCTGTTCTCTATCGCATCCTTAACAGTTGCGTTTCAAAGCGAATTTTGCTTGGCGACCTAGAAAACAGTATTCAAAGTATGACGGAGTACCAATGCGTTACCCAACCGCCATATTTTCTCGTGCAGTGGCTTGTAGACACCGAGGCTCTGGATCTTTTTGAGCTTGATTTAGCGGGCGACACTGTCACAGAAGAAAGCAAACAAGGTCTTACGGCTGACGAAATAGATGATCGCATTGCTGACTACGCCTTTGAAACAAACGATGTTGGGCGAGCGTTAATAGAAGAGTTAAAGCCAACCAATCGCCTAGAAGATCTCGTTGAGATGGCTCCCGAGCGCTATGACACTTACTTGGATGTCTTGGAGTTTTTGCAAGACCCTCATTCATATGCGGAGATAGACGAGCTTTTGCGTGGTCGCGACATTTTGATGTATGGCAGAGCGGCAGATGATCGCCCAATGCAGCCTAGTGTTTTTGTAGATAAGTTAGCTGCCGCGGGCAGCATTGTCTATTCAGACGGATGGAAGATAACTGAGGAGGGAAAGGAGTTTTTGGAGTCAAGACGAAAAGCAAATAAGTAAAACGAGGGAAACGAAAGGAGTTTACATATGCAAGAGACGAAAACAATGAATCGACGTACTTTTCTCAAAGGCGCGACCGTAGCCGGCGCAGCAGTTGCTATGAGCTCAATGCTTACCAGCTGTCTGCAAGAGACTGCACCGCAGCAAAGTGGAGGTTCGGCAGCAGGGCAAGCAAGTGACCGTGTTTTCTACAATTCAACTTGCCACGGATGCATTCAAGCCTGTCCGTGCAAGGTCTATGTTGAAAACGGTGTGGTAATTAAAATTGAGGGACATCCGGACGCTCCCACCTCTCAGGGATCGATGTGCCTCAAGGGTCTAAATCAGATACATACCTGCTACAGCCCCAGACGTGTACTCTATCCTCTAAAGAGAACCGGTGCTCGCGGTGCAGCCAATGCGGCATGGGAGCGTATCAGCTGGGATGAGGCCATTGACTTAGCAGCCACCAAGATCGCAGAGGCTATCGAGCAATACGGCACCTATTCATTCTTCGCATCAGTTGGTGGCGGCGGAGCCTACAGCTTTATGCAGGCTATGACAACGCCGATGGCACTTGGTTCACCGACAGTATTTGAGCCGGGTTGTGCGCAGTGTTATCTGCCACGTATCACCGAAGCTGCTTACATGTATGGTGGAGCTGACCAATCTATCGCAGACGATGCCGTACGCGAGCCATTTAAGGGACTCGCTCCAATCGAAGAAGCCAAGGGCGTTTCTCAAGACACCAAGGTATTGGTGCTTTGGGCTGCTCAGCCGTCTGTATCTCAGACCTCGCAATCAGGTCGCGGTATGGCTGAATTGCGCGAGCGTGGTTGCAAAACCATTGTAGTAGATCCAAACTTCTCACCTGATGCCGTTAAGGCTACTGTTCATCTGCCGGTCAGACCCGGTTCAGATGCTGCTCTTATCCTGGCTTGGTATCGCGTGATTTTAGATGAGAAACTCTACGACGAGGAGTTCACCAAGTTTTATACCAACATGCCTTTCCTCATCAATCCCGACACTCATCTACCGTGGCTGGCTACCGAGGTCTTTGGTGCAGAAGCACAGACCACCCCGGCAGACACTCCGGTATATGTATGTGTTGATGAGAACACCGGCGAGATCGCTCCCCTACCATTTGGCGAGCCGGCAACCGTAAAAGCGCAGGTTAATCCGCAAGTTTTAGCCACAGCTGCCGTTAACGGCAAACAGTCACGCAGTGCCGGTCAAATCTATCGCGATGAAGCCGACCCTTGGACTCTGGCAAAAGCTGCTGAGTTCTGCTGGGTGCCTGAGGATCGTATCCGCGAGGCGATTGATATCTATACCGCTCCTTGCAAGCAAGGTTTGGCTGCCGGTATCGCAAACGGTGTTGCAGCCGACATGCAAGAGACTGCATCCCAAGTACCTGATGGACTCATGGGTCTGGACATGATCATGGGTTACGTCAATAAACCGGGTGCCACGCTTACACAAAACGGCGCTTTGCCTGCTGATGGCGAAGCTCCACGCCCAACCCAGTTCTGGAATGGCTTTAGTGGCATGTTTGGTCAGATGTATGGTATCGGCTACGAAGTAGGCGCTACCGTTGAAGCTAACGAAGCCCGCATTGCATCATTCCAAAATGGCACACTACCCGACGCTGCTCCATTCCAAAATGGTGCAACCCAGTTTGCCATGAACCAGCTTTTACTCGACCGCCTGGGAATGAAAAACCATCGCGGTCTGTACAACTGGTGCCATAGCCACATCCCAACTGTTCGCGAAGCTATCGAGACAGGCGAGCCCTTTAAGCCGCGTGTATGGTTTGACATGTCCGGCAATAAACTTGCTGTACTTGGTGCAGCCGGTGCTTGGCACAACGCGATCATGAACGACGGCGTAGACTTCATTATCTGCCAGTATCCAATGATCACATCATTTCAGATTGAGTACGCCGACCTCATCTTCCCACTCGAAGAGTGGTTGGAAGCTACCGGTGCCAGCTCATTTGGTCAGCTCAATTACTCATTCCCCTGCCCGGGCATCATTCACCTCGGCGAGACAGTACCCAACTCTGTACCGCCGCTACGTGTTATCAATGCTGCTTCTGAGAAACTCAACACAAAACTTGACAGTGTGATCTTTGGCTCCACCGGTCAGACCATGACCCAGTTGGGATTACAGTTCCCATTAGGCATGGGCGTTATGGGTGGCGAAGAAGACGAAGCTGCAACATGGCAGGCACATATCGACAAGTTTAAAGAGCAAGGGATTGAAGGCTACGATGAAGCTGTAACAGACATTGATAGCTTTATGGAGTTTGCCAAGAACAACCATGATTTCTACTTTGCTGAAGATCCGGATACCTTCTGGACTTACGGTCAACATCTTGTTAAAGCATCAGACGGTCTACCTATGGGCTTTGGAACCGAAAGCCGCAAGTGCGAAGTGTATAACCAGATACACATCAAGCTCTCGACCAATGGCTTCCCTTATTGCTATCCACGTGAGAACACTCATATTGATCCTCGCGTTGGCACATGGTCCGGCGAGTACTCACCAATCTGTAACGTACCGCTACAAAATGAGGCTCCCAATGTTGCTAACGGCGGCAACTATGTTGCCCCGTTTGATCCTGAGTTCCCATTGTCATTAACATCCGGACGTCTATACTACTTCCATCACGGAACCATGCGCCATGCTCCTTATGCTCGCGAGTTGTATCCTGCGCCGTTTGTGCGCATCAACCCGGCTACTGCTGATGAGTACGGCATTAAGCATGGAGATTGGGTAGAGCTGTCATCTCGCCGCACCCAAGGTGCAGACTACAATGCAAAAGAGATGGTGGGCACCGAGCGCTCATATGCCAAGATCAAAGAAAACAACACCAAGACCGGCGATCCAATTCGCGCTATCGCTTACGTGTCAGAGGTTGTTGCACCTAACGTACTTTGGATGGAGCGTTTCTGGAACCCGGAGTGCTACGACTCATTGCAAAGCAACAAGACCGGTGGTTGGCAAGAGTGTAACGTTAACGTTATCACCAACGCCATCGACTGCAACTTCAATGAAGTTTATGGCTCTTACGTTAATCGTGGCTTCCAGGTAAACATCAAGAAGTCCGAAAAACCAAGTAACATTTGGACACAGCCAAAAGAATTTGCACCATTTATGCCAACAACTGCCAACGAGTATGTAAGCGACCTTGGCGTAATTATGGAGAATACCGAGCTCAACACACCTATCGTTGAATTCGCTGCTGCAGGAGGTGGTATGTAATGCCTAAGAGATGTTTAGTAGTAGACCTCGATCGCTGCTCCGGATGTCAGTCTTGCATCGTAGCTTGTAAGTTTGAAAACAACGTAGGGCTGGGTAACTACTGGTGCGACGTTATCAATGTTGATCCTGTAGGTAAGCATCCTGACATCGAGATGTATTGGCTGCCGATTCAATGTCAGCAATGTGAAGAGGCTCCATGTGTTGAGATATGCCCAACCGGTGCGTCTTATCGTGACCCGGACAACGGCGTTGTGCTCATCAACAAAAGTGAGTGCATTGGCTGCAAGACTTGTTTGAGCGGCTGCCCATTCTCAGATTCTGAAGGCACTTCACGCCCCAGTGTTCGCTGGTTTAACTCTGATGAGAACGTTATGGAAAAGTGCACGCTCTGCAATCACCTAACCGCCGCCAGTGATGGTGTGGAAAATGGTCGTGACACCGCTGATCCGGAGCACGCAGTACCGCCTTGCGTGCACAACTGTGCATGCCGTGCGCGTTACTACGGCGACTTAGATGATCCTAACTCCGGCGCAAGCCAAGCACTTGCCGCAGCTGAGAAATCCGGCAAGAAGGTCTACAGCCTGGAGTCCGGAACCGCAACTCCGGCAACAAAATACATCCTTTCCGAAAGCACAGCCGCATGGCGAGGAATGGGTGAAAAAACCGTAACACAAGCAATGGACTAAAGCTTTTTGGAGTTGAAAGAAGCACAAAACGCTCGGGCGAGGCACAAGCTCCTCGCCCGAGCAAGGGATGAAACAAGGAAGGATGTTTAACATGGGGATAGACATGACAACATCAAATACAATCGCAGTGGACGTGGGCGTTGATGAGACGATCGCCGAAATACTTCGTGGCCGAGCCGATAGCTATAGGATGTTCTCACGTCTCTTCTTAAAACCACTGTCAGAAGAAGACATCGATGTCTTTGCGTCTATGAACCTTATAGATCGCTCAGTAGAGTTAGGCGGAGAAGGTCTTTTGGCCGATGGATTTAACGACATGGGTCGAGGTCTGCGCAAGCGCAATACCGGCACTCGTCAAAGCTTGGCCACCGACTTTACCATGTGCTTTGACGGTATAGAGACCGTTGATGAACTGGTAGCGGTCCCTTACGCAAGTATATTTTTAGGCGAGGAAGCTCTCTTTTATCAAGAGCCACGCCATGAGATATACAGACTCTTCATGACTGAGGGCATAAAACTTTCCGGAACAGTGAGGTTGCCTGAAGACCACATAAGTTTTGAGCTGGAGTTTCTGGCAATACTTTCCGAGCGCATCTTGGCAGCTTATTCGAAGGGAGACCTTGCAGAAGCAGACAGAAACCTTAAGCTTTCTCGCGAGTTTATCCAAAACCATATTCTTACATGGATAGACATGCTCATCGAGCGCGCTAACAAGATTCTTAAGACTCGATTTTACCTGGGTGTCTTAAAAGCTGTTCGAGGTTATTTAGAGCTCGATCTGGAGGTAATTGCCGCTCTCTTGGAAGGCGAAAGCGATGAGAGAATCGCTGATTAGTCGAAGAAGTTTAGTTATCGGAGGCCTTGGAGCGGCGGCACTTTTAGGTGTCGGCGGTACCTTACGAGCCATAGAATCTGTCGGAGCGACTGCAACCCCTTTGCGCCCACCGGGCATACAAAGCGAAGAACACTTCATAGGTGCTTGCATACGCTGCAATAGGTGCAGAGGAGCCTGTCCGCGCGACATCGTGGTAAATTGTGATGTTGAAGACGGCATCATAAACATCCGCACACCCAAGCTGCACTTTCACACCAAGTTTTCTGAAAGTTACCGCAGAGCCGAAGGTAAGGATCAAGCAGCTGTCGCGCTAGACCCCTACCCATCGATTTTGGACGCTACCGGAAAGGGCTTCTGCGATTTTTGTATGCTTTGCGCCATAAGCTGTCCAACCGGAGCGTTGAGCACATCCTTTGACCCTAAGTTGGAATGGATAGGCGAAGCAGTAATTGATTCGGGGTTATGCATAGCATTTGAAAAGCTTGGCGGCTGTCGCAAATGCGCCGATTACTGTCCGTTTGATGCCATAACAATTAACGATAATCGGCAGCCGGTTGTAAATAGTTCAAAATGCAACGGTTGCGGAATCTGCGAAAACATCTGTCCTTCATCCAGTTATCGCACTTACAAAGGCTCAACCAGACGCGGCGTAAACATCGAAGCCACCTCCAAGGAGCGACCACTATGAAGATGAAGTACTTAAGGTGGGCAAGCTTGCTTGCGGTGTTTGCAATAGTTTCAGTAGGACTAATCCTCAATACAAATCTGGGCACGCTATCCTCTTTTGGTTGGCAGGCAGTTGCCGCCATCTGTCCACTAGGGGCAATAGAGAGCATGCTTGCCAGCAGATCGATCTTCTTGCAAGCAGCATTTGTGCTAGCTGTGATAGTTGTACTGGTAATGGTTTTTGGCAAGTTCTTCTGCTCATGGATTTGTCCAATAGCCCCGATAAGTGCAGCCAGAGAGTTTATCCGCAAAAAGATTCACGGAGAAGGCAAGAGCAAAAGCGAGAATGCATTGACCCCCTCTGTCAATAGTTCGTATAACAGCAACACCTCTCTAGCTCACACCTCCCACTGTCATTCCCGCGAAGGCGGGAATCCACTGTCTCAGCAAGTTCTAACGATGGACTCCCGCCTTCGCGGGAATGACAGTACGAGTAGCGTGAATGTCAATACAAGTTGTTCATCGTGTGCGGCCAGCTGCCCGTCTAAACGCTCAAAACTTGATTCACGCCACATTATCTTGGGCGGCTCGCTTCTCTCTGCCGCAATATTTGGATTCCCGGTATTTTGCCTGCTGTGCCCGATAGGTCTTTTATTTGGAACAATCATCGTAGCCTGGCAATTCTTTGGCGTTGAAGACTTTAGCCTGTCTTTGTTGATATATCCCTTGTTGCTGGTTTTAGAGCTTGTAGTATTTCGCAAATGGTGCGGCAAAATCTGCCCGATGGGAGCACTACTATCGCTGATAAGCCTGGGCAACAGATTCTTCAAACCGGTTGTAGACCGCAAAAAATGCATCCGTGCAAACGGCGGCGACTGCAATATCTGCTCCACTGTATGCAAAGAGGAATTAGACCCACATTATGCCGCTGCCCAAAACGAATGCAGCAAATGCGGCACCTGCAAAGACAACTGCCCCTCTGGCGCGATATCGTTTGTATTCATGCCAAAGAAAGACGATTACATACCAAACATGGTTATTGCCGGTGAAAAGAAAGATTTGTCCGCTTAGCCCAAATATAGGGCAAAAAGAAAAACAGGAATGCTCCTTTAGCTATCGCTCAACTATTGCCCGGCCTTTCCTGTAATACTTACAATAACATGTTTTCTATAATAAATCAGGTGTAATATCTTAAAGCTATGCGATACTTAACTTCTCTTTAATCAGATCACTGATAATCTGAGTTGGAGTTTTGCTTGAGTTGTCGGTCTCTGACTTTATATATGTCGCCGTTACTTCATCAATAACTAAAAGGTGACCAACTCTTCTGTCAAAAATACCGCCCTCATTAGCTCCAAGAGTAGGTAGGTTCTCTGTATAATATTCATCTAATGCACTTGCCTCTTCTTCAGTTAGATCCTTGTCTCTTTTTTTCATACGATCACCTTCCTATAACAGCTGCAATAAGCGCTTTTCGGGCTTTCATTACATGAAATACATTGACCCTATCTTCATTAATAACCTCATACATGACTTCAATTAGATTACCTTTGGTATCAAAACCAACTAATAACCGCCTGTAATCATCGTTATCCATTGATCCATCATAGATAAAATTTGTGGTTGCATTTAAAATGTCAGCTTCACCTATGCCATGCTTGAAAGCGCTCTGCTTTAGGACAATTTCAACACCCAGCATCTAACTTCCTAACAAATTGTTTCCTTAAAACGTAACTAGTATATCAAATCTCCAAGCTTTATTGCCTATCCCAACAAATTGAGTTCTTATCGTGTTTTTTAATGAAGTTCAAACTGGCGACTTTATTTCCCACATCAAACCATGAAAGACTATGTCAGGGTTTTGACTTTATAACCATCTATTGGTAATAAAAACTCAACAATGGTTTGATAGTGCTCAGCCAAAATCTGGGCTACCTCAACTTCGCGCACTTCTGGGGGGGGGTTTGGGTGATCCTTAGGAATATATACTCTACTTTTCTCCATAAGTCATTATACTATATAATTTCTTTATTAGCTTCTTCTATTATTATTTTTATGTTTAATAGCAAATAAAAAGGCTAATTACCTGCTTGCTCCAGTCAGTTTAATTGCCCATCGAAAACAAGAACAGGAATGCTCTTTTGGCTATCGCTCACACAATTGCTCAGTCTTTCCTGCACAAATATCAATAACATCTTGCTAATAAACCATCAATAATATAACCTCAAAAATTCTTGCGCAGTTTCAACAATTGTATTGGTATAATCGGCGTTGGCAAACTAAACTTGGTTCATTACGGAGCCTTTATAACGAGACACACACGCAGAAGGGCATCTGCTTTTCTTGGGTGTCTTTTATAAAGCTCCGAGTTTGGTTTGCCGACCGTGGGTGGATGCCCTTCTTCTTGGCAGGGCACGGGGTCGGAAATCAGTACTATAATCCTTCTTCATTCCCCCACATTTATTTGTTTTGGCAACTTTGTGTTGCAAACGCATAGCAGTACTTAATTAAAAATTGCTGCTGCTTAGCCAGATAATTGAAGCTAATTATGATGTGGAGTTGTAAATTATGAATAAGTATGATTTGTCAAAAGAAAAACACCTTAGGAGAGTTAATTTTGCAAAGATTGCTGTGCTAATAGTCTGTATCGCAATGGTGTTTTCGCTTTTTTCTTGCAGCGGCGAAAGCAGCAGCAGCTCAACTAGGAATGAGAAGACAGAGACAGGCTCTATTAAAAATCCAGTTGAAGCCCCGATTGAAGAAACGCAAATCAATAAAGAGAATTCAGATGACAATTGGCTTAGTTATGAAGAAGCTTATGAGAGCGATTGTGAGTTCTTTATCAAGGAAAAAGAACTATACTTTCCCCTAACTACACATTATGGAGATACAAAAGGAAATGCTTACATTCCAAAAAAACCATTAGATAGATATGGCGAAGAGATAGTGCCTGACACTGGTATGGTAGGTGAGCTTATGCCATTTTACTTTGACGCAATTGACGAAATTGCTATTCCCATCAATGTGTCGCAAGGGCAACAACTAGTGTTTATTAGCAATTATGCAATGGATGACTTTGACTCATGGAGTGTATATCCGATTGTTAATATGGGATATTATTGCCCCAATCCAAGCTCTTATCCAGAAGATTATGGGTATAAATTCTCTTGGATATTGAATCACGACTGCCTTCAAAGTTACGGAAAATCGAGTGAAGGCACAAGTCTATGGGAAATTGATATCATCAATGATGAAAAGGTTGATGATAATGTCGAAGAGTTGCTTAAACTCTCTGGTATCAGTGTTTTTGATGGAAAATTTGATAACGGAGGCAGTAGTCCGGGAAACTCTGTATATCAGGGCGAACTACTTGTAGGAGAAAGAGGAGCGAGTTTTTCATGTGGTGACGGATGGTCTGGCACAAAAAAGTCCGACCCTTATGAAATTTATGCGACTATGCCATACCTAATACTTGACAATGCTACTAGCCACTCAATAGATATAACAGACAATGGGTATTTTGTGTTAAATGCTGAAAACGTTGAAAAAGGACAGTATATAATGTCTGCAAAGTATTTGAGAAACACTGCCTTTACTATTATTATCAATTTTGAATAATCTATGTATATTGGTAACCATGAACATAGCGATTAGGACTCACATGGGTGATTGGAGACAGCACACAGTAACTGTGCTGTGCAGCGGTGTTCGCTCTAACTACTTAAGCAGACATACATAGTTGCATCTGAGGTAAAAGAAGAAAGAGGCAGCAGAGCCGAAATGACGCGCGCCTTCGTAATGCAATTGGGGGATTGCAACTATGTTTAGCAATATTAGAAGCGAGCCTTTGCTCGCACCATACTTTATTACGTCCATACAATCAACTTCCCAACAACATGGCAATGAGCGATTTCGAGCTTTCATTGCATGAAATATATTGACCCCGATTTCATCAATAGCCTCATGTATAACTTCAGCATGCCATTGAAGGGATTATTTTGCTGCCTTTTTAGTTGTCACCTTCTTCTTCGCCGTACTCTTCTTTGCACCAGACTTCGCTTTACTGCCCTTGCCTTTAGCTCCACCTTTGCCACCGGCTGCTTTCTTGGCTTCTTCTTTTTCCAGTCTTGCCGGGCATTCTAGGTTGGGGCATAAAGTCCATGGCCCACGGTTAGTGGTTACTGTGATCATTGGGGTGCCGCAGGATTCGCAGGTCTCATCAGGGATGCTCAGTTTGCCGTTTTGCGGTAGCGGGTACGATGTGTTGCAGGTCTCGTAGTTTGTGCAGCGGATGAAGCGCTTTAATGTGCGTGGATTTTTTTGTGCTATCAGCTCTCCTTTTACGCCGGTAGCGGCGCATGTCGGACACTCTCCTACCACCAAATCCGGTTCGTGGTTTGTGGGGCATGCCGGATCCACACAAACGGTCTTTGGTTTGGACCTAAAAGGCGTTACCTTGATCTGCGGACTGCCGCATGTTGCACATAATTCTTCCAGCGGCTCAATCTTACCTTGAGGTACCGGATAGGTCACGTCACAATCCGGCCAACCGGAACAACCAATAAAACTGGAGCGCGTTTTGGCAGAGTTTTTCATTAACAGATCTTTGCCACACTTAGGGCATGCGCCAACGCGAGCATCAGCTGTCACAGCATCGCTTAGAGCTTCGCCTACTTCTTCTTGCGCCGGAATCAGCTCATTCATAATGCCTGCCAGCAAGTTGCGTGAGTGATTGACAACAGTATCGCGAGACAACTCTCCGGAGGCAATCTCGCTCATTTCATCTTCTAGCTGAGCTGTCATGTCAGGGGTGGTGATCGTGGGTGCAAAACGCCCAAGTGCCTCGATAACTGCAACTCCCAGCGCCGTTGGCTCTACGGGATCGTTTTGTATGTAGCGCACCTCAGCCAGGCGCTCGATAATAGCGTGGCGCGTAGACTTGGTGCCAAGCCCGGCCTTCTCCATCTCTTGGATGAGCTTTCCTTGCGAGTAGCGAGATGGCGGCTCGGTCTGCTTCTTGGTGAGATTAACGTCCTTGAGTTCTACTTTTTCGCCTTCTTCAAGTTTTGGCAACTGCTCGTCTTTTTTGAGACCGTAAGGATATATCGCTCTAAATCCCTCGTTTACCAGTACGTCGCCGCGGGCAATAAATTTCTCGCCATTAACGTCTACAGTGACTTTGGTGCCCTCAACAGTGGCAGCGCCGGACAGCGTAGCCATAAAACGGCGAGCTACCAGGTTGTAGAGCTTCCACTCTTCGGGGCGCAGCTTGTCAGGATTACCTACACCTGTAGGGTAAATTGGCGGATGATCTGTGGTCTCAGTCTTACCGCGCGTGGGTTTAAGCTCGCCCTGCTTTAGCAGCTTTTGCGCATAAGGCGCATAAGAGGGAACCCCCTCAAGCATTTTAAGCGTGCCTTTGATGTCTAGCGACGCGGGGTAGACAGTATTGTCAACGCGTGGATACGAGATGAACCCGTCCATGTACAAGGATTCAGCGATGCGCATGGTGCGTGCCGGGCTTAAACCCTCTGCAGCAGCGGCTGCCTGTAAAGATGTAGTATTAAACGGAGTTGGCGGCTGCACCTTGCGCTGTCGTTTCTCGATACCGGCCACTTGCCCGTAACTTTGCCCCTCTACGGCAGCCATTGCCTTGTTAGCAGCGGCTTCTTCTTTAAAGCGCTCGGTAGCGTGCGTGCATTCAAACTCATCGCCGTTGCGGTTAAACAGCGCCTTGATAACCCAGTAATCCTCGGGCACAAAGGCATTACGCTCGCGCTCGCGCGCTACGATCAACGCCAGCGTGGGGGTTTGCACACGTCCGGATGGACGCACATTGCCAAACCCGGCGTATTTGGCGATCGTTAAATAGCGCGTTAAAACCGCACCCCAGATCAGGTCTATCCATTGGCGCGACTCTCCGGCCTGAGCCAATGGCACGTCCAGCTCTACCTGATTGGCAAAAGCATGGTTAATCTCGTCTTTTGTAAGCGCTGAATAACGCGCGCGCGTTGCAGGAATATTTGGCGCAGCCTCGCGCACCACTGCCAGAGCGTCTGAGCCAATCAGCTCGCCTTCGCGGTCAAAGTCTGTGGCGATGATTACATCATCAGCCTTACCGGCCAGATTCTTGATGGAGCGAATAATGCCTTTCTCGGCAGGTGTTTTGATGAGCGGAGCATAGATCAGATACGGCAGCGCAGCCAGCTTCCAAGCCTTAAGACTAACACTGTCCTCTGTAAACGGTTTACGCTTTTTAAACGGCGGTTTCTCCAGTGTGTCGGGAATTGTGGCCTCAGTAGCCTCGCCGTCTTCGCTTACCGCAAACCATCCGCCCCTCTTTTTGTAAGTGATGGTCTCAACAAAATCTACAGAAAGAATGTGTCCTTTGAGTCCAATGCTCACCCAGTCTTCGCCATTATGCGAAAAACGGTAGACCGGCGTATCATAGACCTTATCCTGCTTAACCGACCCCGTAGATAACAGGTCGGCAATCTTTTTTGCGGCAATATTTTTCTCAGTTATAACTAACTTCAACTGGATAACCCCTAACTGGTTAATCGCTTATCAAAACTCGGCAAGACTCGCCCACACCCCACGGTGTTACCCCCACGACTGCCTTGCTTTTTCTATCCTATCACTAAGCCACTGTGACCAAAGCTCGATTCCGCTGCCGGTCTTTGCACTTACCGGAAAAATCACAGCCTCAGGATTAAGCTGGCTTACGCTTCCCCTAAACTCCCTCTCGTTAAAATTAAACACCGGCATCGTGTCTACTTTGTTGAGGATGATCGCCGATGAAGCCTGAAACACTCCCGGATACTTAAGCGGCTTATCGTGGCCTTCGGGCACGCTAAGTATCATCACCTTGTCGTTTTCGCCCAAGTAAAAATCGGTCGGACATACGAGGTTGCCCACGTTCTCGATAATTATCAGATCCAACTTATTCAGCTCAAGCACGCTGAGTGCCTTTTTGATCATCTGCGATTCTAAGTGACAAGCCCCACCGGTATTGATCTGCACGGCAGGAATACCCTGCTCTTTGATGCGTTGTGAATCCACATCGCTGGCTATGTCGCCTTCGATAACGGCGATATTGTAGCGCTCGCGCAAGCTCTCGATTGTTTTGAGTATCAGTGAGGTCTTGCCGGAGCCGGGTGATGCCATTAGATCCAGCACAAAGACTTTATGCTTATCTAGCAAGTTGCGATTATCCGCCGCTATATTGTCGTTCAGCTCCAGTATTGGCTTGGAAACATCTATCTTCATTCGGGCATCTCCACCTCTATTGCATCTATGTACATCTCTTTTCCGGCAAGTAACTCTGTAGCTAATGAATCGCAGTTTGGACAAGAACGCCTTAAGCGATCGTGTTCAAACTCATGATTACACTGGCTGCAACGAGAACGAGCGCGAATCATGGTTATACTAAGGGTAGCACTTTCACTGAGCGTGTTTGGGCTAAGCGCCTCAAAGGCAAAATCCATGGAGTCAGCAACAACTTCGCGCATCTCTCCGATAACAAGACGTATCTCGGTCACTTTAAGTGCACCGGCTTCACGCGCTGACTTCTCGACATTATCGAGAACGCTTTGCATCAATCCAAATTCATGCATTAAAGATTATGACCCATCTCGATTATCTCCCCTTGCCCTTATTTTTCCTCGTCTTCGCTTTCTGAATCTTCGTCTTGCACATCTTCATCGTCTTCCAGCTTCTGACGCTTGATCCGACGAGCCAGTACTATGCGAGACAAGAACAGCGAGCCTTCATACAAAACAGCCATTGCGGCAAACATCAAGATCATGGTGATGGGGTTAGCGTCCGGCGTTACCATGGCGCAGACTATCAGCAAGACGATATATACAACGCGCCAGCTCGCACGCAATTTTTTGTAAGGAACAATATTAAATATGGTGAGATAAAAGACGATCAGCGGCAACTCAAAAGCTATGCCGAAGCCGATCTCAAAAAGCAAAATGACGTTTACGTACTCGCCAACGTCTCCCATAACACCGGCAATATCAGAAGTCTGACCGATGAGCCACTCGAAAGCCGGAGCGAGTATTAATGTGTAACAAAATAATGCGCCACAGACAAAGAGTGTGATGGCAGCAAAAAACGTAGGGATGACCCATTTACGCTCATTTGGCTTTAAGGCCGGCATGAAAAAGCCCAAAATCTGCCATATCCATATGGGGCAACAGACCACTATCGAAAACACTAAAGCAACCTTGAACTTTAGCGCAAAACCCTCTAGCGGTTTTAGGGATACAAAGTACTCGGCAAGATCGGCGTTACTTGCCATAGTTACGCCATCACTGGCGGGAATAAACATGGAGATTGGCTGTAGTACTAAAAATATCAGCGACGGTGCCAGGAAGTATAAAAGCACCGATGTTGCCAGTAGCATAACTATGATTATTGTAAGTCTGCGCCTCAGTTCGCCAATGTGATCAAAAAGAGGCATGCGTGCTTGTCCGACGGCCATAGGTTGTTAAGAAGAGCTACTTGCCCTCCTTATCCTCCTTTCGCTCATCGCTTTGCTCCGTTTTCTTGGTGGTTGCTTTCGCAACCTTTTTCTCAGTTTTCTCAGCTGCGGTGGGGTTGCCTGTAGTTTCTGAGACCCCGGCAGCCTTTGCGGCTTTTGCCTTTGCGTGCTCTTTCTCTAAGCGTGCCCTGCGCTCAGCAAAGCTTTCACTGGGAGCGTTGGTCTTTGTTGTGCCTGCGCTGCTCTTGTTGCTCGTTTTCTCACTTTTTGCCACGCTTTTGTCTTCAGCAGTCTTGCTGTCGTCCGCATCTTTTGCAGCTGCTTCCTTGGAAGCCTTCTCATCCGCAGCTTTGGCTCTGGCTTTTGCCTTGGCTGCCTCTTGATCAAGCGCTGACTTCATGGCATCGGTAGATATCTTCTTGACATCCACCTCTTTATTATTGATCTTCGTCTTTCCGTTGCTTGCTGCAGGTTTCTCATCCTTAGTGGGATCGAGCGAAAATCCTGCAAACGGATTTGCCAACGGCTCTAAGTCCTTGATCGGATCATAGACCTCAGTTTTTATTACTTTATTCATCTGCTCCTGAGCTGACCTGAACTGCCTAATCCCACGACCAACAGTGCGTGCGATTTGCGGAAGTTTATCCGGGCCAAATATTAAAAATCCAAAAAGCGCGATTATCGCGATCTCAAATCCACCTAGACCAAACAAGTGCTCTCCTTTGGTAAGTAGTACCATGCGTTTATCGTCGATAACTATAAAGAGTAGTTACGACATAAGCCTACATAGTATACCAGCGCGAGCCAATTGTTCAATCTAATATTATCGAATCGTAGAAATAACCAGAAAAACCTTGTGTTTACCAGTATCTGCACATCACAGCCTAGGCCTGTACGTTCCAGGTTAGCATCTACACCACTCTGTCATCCGGACGTGGTCGCTCCGTTAGACGTTCCTGTGTTGCTTTGCGCCGCCGGCGTGCAACTGGCAACACCAATACCGGCAACAGGAAGCATCAAGCCTAAGGCTACGATTATAGAGATCAAAATGGTGAAGAAACGAACTACCTTACTCTGCTGCTTTACCCCACTGCTGCTTTGCGTTGGTTGTTTGTTTTCCTTATTCTTATTCTTGCTGCTCTTGCTCTTGTTTTGTGTGGACACAGCCCGCTCCTTTTTAACCTTAATTAAATCTTTAGCTTCAAGCGCATTTCTTCTGTACGGGCAAAAACTCGCTGCACATCTACATCTTGCAGATAATTCCTACCGTCATAAAGAATCTCACCATTAATCATAGTCATGAGGATGTTATCTTGCGAGGTAGTATGAACGATCGCCGAATTGGGATCGTGTGTTGGTGCTTGATTGGAGTTGGAAAGATCCAATGCAATTATGTCTGCAAACTTACCAATGTCCAAAGAACCAACCTTATCGTCGATTCTCAGTGCTTCGGCAGAACCAAGCGTTGCCAATCTTATCATCTGCGAGGCCTTAAAAAAGTCACTGCGAGAGCCTAATGCGCGCTGCAAAAGAAGCCCTATACGCATCTCAACCAATGGATCTGATGACGAAGTTGCAGCCGGCGAATCAGTGCCTAATCCAACACGGATCTCTGCGTTAAGCAGCTTGGATAGTGGTGCAACTCCCATACCCAATTGCGCGTTGCAACGTGAGCACACGGCCACGGCAACATCATGTTCTGCAAGTTTGTCGATATCATCATCATTTACATGAACGCAATGGATAGCTAAAACATTTGGTGCTTCAAATAACTCCCAGTTTAATACATAGTTTACCGGGCTTACGCCGGTAGCCAGCCAAGGCGGCATGTCGATACCAAAACCGCGTTCTTGCTCTCTGGAGTGCACCGAAAATGGTGATGATCCGTAGCGAATGAACTCATACTCCTCACGACTGCCTGCTATATGACAAGCGACCGGAGTTCCATCCATCGCATATTGAGCGACGCCTTTAAACACTAAGGGGTGGCAAGAAAAAAGCGCTGCCGGAGCTATTCCCACATTGATCATCTCGAAGTTTGAGCTTTGCCGCCATGATTCAATATCTTGAAACGCCTGATCAAGAGCGCTTTCTACCTCGTTTCGCTCCATCGTGCCAACTTCGCGATAGAAAATGCCACGAAGTCCGGAGAGTCTTGCGGCTACCAGCGATGCATCGGTAGAAGTGATGTCGGCAATTGTTGTGATGCCACTACGAATAGCTTCAAGAGCACCCAGCATCGACGAGTCAACTTTATCCTCATAGGTAAGCAGTTTGTCTTTCTCGGCAAGCAATAGATTCCACGCCGCATATGGGGCGTCACTAATCAGTCCGCGCATTGCAGAGTTTTGCATGTGAGTGTGTGCATCTACAAATCCCGGCATTAAGGCAGCCAGACCAAAGTCGCGAGTCTCCTCATCCGGATATAAAGTTTTAAGCTTTGTTGAATAACCAATATCAACAATCTTACCGTCGCGAACTAAAACTGCGCCATTCTCAATATGTGGTAGGCTAACGGGTAACACGTAACGTGCGCAAAGAAGCATCCGTCCTCCATTCGATAATTGTCATTTTTCTTGCCTACGTAACTTTTGCACTGTAGCCACAATCACTAGCGGTGAGGCTTTAGGCCATGCCGTCACCACCAGAGTAATTGAAACCCTATGTATCTGACGGTTATGCCAGATACATCTTCACTTATAGCTTAGCGTGCCCCCCGACGGATATCACCAAGAAGTTTAATAATCTCGGCAATCCCAAAGAAAGCAAAGCCGACAACAATAAATGTCAGTGCAAATTTCACTGTCTCATTATTTGTCAGCACAGCAATCAACGCATCAAAAGAAAATGGGTCAAAGGCATCAATAAATGCTTCTCTGGCGCCAACTATTGACGCTATTGCTATTATCCACACGACTATTGCGATCACCTTCATTAAAACTGTAATGATGCGCACGCTTAAGCTTCTTTTTCGGACGGGATAATAGTCCAAACGTGAGGAGCCGGTAGAGCTTAAAGATTGCTTGATCGGTGGCAGATCAGGCAGCCCTGTAGCGCTGGCTTTTTTTGGCTCCGAACTTGCTGCAGCAGAATGACCGGTTGATTCATCGGCTGATGCCGCATGCTTAACAGCAGCCGTAGTAGCCACGGCAGCCGTTGTTGCTGCTGCTGTTGCTGCAACTGTATCCAGATCCAGTGGAGTTGTTGAGGGCGCTTTTTCGACAGCAGGAGACCCTGTTGCCGCAGGCATAGATCCCACCCAAGCTTCTTTATCTTCTGCGATCGCTGATGCGTCAGCATCGGCAGCTTTGAGAAAATCGACGGTTGTTGTGGGAGCAGCATCTTTACTGGTAAGCTCCTGCTGCTCCGCCTCAGATACTGTAATTGTGTCCAACGTAGCGGCAGGCGCCATTAATGGCGCAGATGTAATTGCCGGTGCAGGAGAAGGTGTAAGTGTGGTCGGAACCGTTGAAGATGTTGCCGGTGAAATCGACGCACCGGTCTCAAAGCCCGGCGAGGATACGTTTTGCGCCTGTGGTTGATATGTTGGCGCCTGCTCCAGAGGCTCTACATTAAGCGATGGGGCTTCGGGTTGTTTGGCCAATGGTATCGGATCCAGATCAGCCAACTCTTCTACTTGCTCGCTCATTGGCACCAAGTGTTGCACTTGAGCAATTTCTGGCTGCAAATAAGAAGGCTGTGTTGAGGGAGCTTGAGTATTGATCCTGCTCGCCAAGGAATCCTGCGCAGCATAGTCAACCGAGTCCAAAACCGGAGATGATGCAGCAGCCAAAAGATCCGCATTTGATGGCTGAGTTAAAGATGATGGCGTATACGGCTCCGGCGTTAATGTGCCATAGGAAGAGCTCTGATCATTTGGTGAAGTGTAGTCTATCTCAACTATTGGAGTATAGAAACTTGACGTATCAGGTGTGACATTTTGTGTCGCTGCTTCTTGATATGCGGTCGGTTGTGCCGCATCTTGAAAAGCAGTTTGTTGCGTTGCGGCGATAGATTGAGCAGCTTGTATTACATCCGGTTGCGCCTGTTGCACTTGTTGCACTTGTGCAGATGCCTGGAGCTGCTCCGGTAAAGTGGGTTGAATGTTAGTAGGTTCTAAAACTTGAGGTGTTGGTTCAGACGTGTATATCGCTGATTGCGTTGCTGAGTCTTGAGTATAAGCCGCTGCTGATGTTGGTTGTGGAGTAAAAGTAGATGCTTGGAGTTGCGAAGCCTGTGCTGCTGCAATTTGGTTCGCAGCAATTTGTGTTGCAGTCGCCTCAACAGTTCCTACTTCTGCTCCGACTAGACCAACTCCACTTGAAGTCGGCACTGAAGATACAGTGTCGCTAGAAAAAGAAGCCTGAGCCTCATTTTGTTGTTCAGGTTGCTCGGGCGTTTCCATTCCATCCCAGGCTATAGGTGTTTTACAGTATGGGCAAGGACTTATACCTTGCTCTATAATGAGTCCGCATTTTGGGCATGCGAACACTCTTATTGTCTCCGCCATTTTGTCCGCTCCTTTAAGTATCTTTGCAGCCTATAATAGTATCAGAATTTATTACTTTTCGGTGACAAGTAAATTTATACGTTGCCATGTTGAATAATGTGGTAGAATAATGCGCTCTAAGTCCCCATAGTCTAGCGGTTAGGACGCCACCCTTTCAAGGTGGAGGTCACGGGTTCGAATCCCGTTGGGGATGCCAGAAATAACAAAACACCTCGCACCAGCGGGGTGTTTTTTCTATTTCTGACAGCCATAGCGGGATTCGGGTTATAGGCAAAAAAGTGTGTCCGGCACCTAATCCCAATCAACTCGATAGGGTGTGCTTGAATGAAGGTCACTCCAACTAACAGCCGTGCCCCATT
>QMCD01001610.1_pt1 | contig 20231 bp, 18 predicted proteins | sample 1821841 | NCBI WGS metagenome assembly QMCD01 (sample SAMN01991225, study PRJNA193472) | Termite gut metagenome, whole genome shotgun sequencing project. | isolation source: worker | host: Macrotermes natalensis
GAATCCATGACGGGCTATACCAAAAAAAGTTCAAAAGAGCGTTGCTGACTGAAGCGATAAGGCGCGGCATACCCTGCGGGCCACGGAACAATGTAGGTCACGGAAAAAAAACGCGCCGTATATTCTTGCTCATTTTCTCTTTTTTGCGCAAAAGAAAAGGCGTGAACAATCCGCTTTATCCGAAAAAATCGACGAAATCGGCTTGGGCGTGGCCTTTTCGAGCGTCATTTTTGCTCTTGATTCTTTTCAGGCCGTTCGGTACTCTCCAGTACCACTGCCGCCACACATCAATTTTATCATCTGCACAAAACACTCTCAATTCATGTTTCGCTACGACGACACTGCGTTCGATCGTTCGCCAGAACGAAATCGGCATCCATTACCGACCGATCCTGTTTGTCCGCCCTCAATATACGATAGTGCTGAACCCGTCGAAAGGCCGACTTGCCCGCCGCGAAATGCCACGGAGGCCGCTATCGAAAATGCCTTTTGCTTTGACGGCCCGCCTGACTCGCTGGTCACCATCGCCGGGAAAACCTATCTCTATTTTGCCGGAAATGGCTATCTTGGCCTTCAGGCTGACCCGGAAATTTTGGCAGCCAGCTGTGAGGCCACTTTGCGTTACGGTGTTGGAACAGCCACCACACGGACGGCCTTCACGGCACCGCCCGTCTTTGAAGTGGAACGGCGAGTGGCGGATTTGCTGGGCATGGAAAGTGCGCTGTATACCGCCTCAGGCTACGTGGCCAACCAGATTCTCTTGGAAAGTCTCGAAGGCACGTTCGACCGCTTGTTCATCGACGAATCAGCCCATTATTCGCTTTTCGATGCGGCCAAACGACTGCGCGGAGCACGCTCTCGCCCCACCACGTTCAAGCACCGCGATCTTGATGACCTGCGCGATAAACTGGACGGCAATTTGCAGTTCCATGAACGACCACTGGTCGTGACGGACGGCGTGTTTTCACTGCTTGGAACCGTGGCCCCCGTGCCGGAATACATGGAATTGCTGTCGCACTACGACGATTCGTCTCTCTGGATTGACGACGCGCAGGGTTTTGGCGTGTTGGGCAAAAACGGACTGGGTACTCTGGAGCACTTTGGAATTGATTCTGCACGCGCCAATCGCACGGCTCAAGATCAGAGCGATCGTTTGAGTCTGGATGGGGTATTTGCGGAGTTTAATACCGAGTTTGATGCGGAGAGCAGTCAAAATGTCAACGAGCCGCGATTGTATCTGAGTTTTTCACTGAGCAAAGGAGTGGGCGGCAGTGGCGGGGCGATACCGGGCAGCGCGACCTTCATCCAGCGTATCAAAGACCGTTGCGGTGTCTTTTTTGGCGCAAGCGCGCCTGCCAATCCGATTGCGGCGGCAACGGCAAAGGCACTCGCCATTTTGGCAGATGATTTTTTTCGAGGAAAACGACGGGAAAAACTGCGGGAAAACACGGCACTTTTGAAAGACGGCTTGCAACGTTTGGGCTTAGAAACAGGTCATCCCGATTTGCCGATGGCCATTCTGACGCTAGGTTCTTCAAAGAACATGCGGCGCATTCAGCGTGAACTTTCGGAGCAGGGTATTTTGGTGTCGTACTTGCCCCGTTATGCCGGTTTAGGTTCGGAAGGAGCTTTGCGGATGGCCGTCTTTGCTACGCACACGCCGGAAATGATCTCCGAACTCTTGGACACCTTGGCGCAGGTGATACGGTAAGCTGCCTTCAGTGGCTCGTGAAACTCTCCAATCCGCTGCTTGTTACTTCAGTGCCAGCAGCAAAATTCGCTTCATCTCCATAACGGCTTCCTTCATGCCGATCAGCATCGCGCGAGCCATGATCGAATGACCAATGTTCAGCTCCAGCATATTCGGAATGAGTGCAATTTTTCGTACATTATGATAGGTCAAACCGTGACCAGCATGAAGTCGCAAACCAGCGGCATGGATCGCGCTGGCCGCCCGCTCGATTCGCGCCAGCTCGGCATGTTGTGTTTCCTCTGTTGTCGCATTGGCATATTGCCCAGTATGAATTTCGATGGCTTCGCAGCCTGTCGCGACCCCGGCTTCGATTTGCCGCAAATCGGGGTCAAGAAATAAACTCACCGCCACGCCGTGATCTTGCAGATGCCGCACGAAATTCGTGATGGAATGTTGCTGGCCAACCACATCAAGGCCGCCTTCCGTGGTCACTTCTTCGCGGTGCTCCGGCACGAGAGTGGCTTGGTCGGGCTTGGTTTGCGAAGCGAACTGCGCAATACTTTCGACGCAAGCCATTTCCAAATTGAGCTTGCAGCGGACAGTTTCACGAAGCAGAGCGACATCGCGGTCTTGAATATGACGGCGATCTTCACGGAGATGCACGGTGATTCCATCTGCCCCGCCTAGTTCCGCGAGGGTGGCAGCCCAAACGGGATCAGGTTCCACGGTTTTTCTGGCTTGACGGAGCGTGGCAACGTGGTCGATATTGACACCTAATTCAATCATGGTCGTTGTGAGGGGTGGCACTTCGCATACGTTCGCAGAACGCAGCTCGTATTTTTTATTGTCCATTATCAATTCTAATGTACCTGTCTTGGCAACATCGCTTGCACTTCGCGCAAACGCAAGGGAATTTCCGGCATTGTCGGTTCCAACTGCTGCGCTTCGTTGAGACAGGAAAACGCCTCGTGAAACCGGCCTAACGCGATGTGTGTTTCAGCTTCACTCCGCAAAAACTCGCAAGGCATCCCGCCCGGCGGGTACGTTTGGCGCAATTCTTGCCACGCAACGAGGGCTTGCTCCGGTTGTCCACAAAGCATTTGTACCGCCGCAAGTTCGGCCAAAAGTTGCTGGCTTTCGGGCGATTGTTTTTCCTGTAACATCGAAAACGCGCGATAATAATCATTTCTCGCAAGAGCAATGTATTCATTAAATTTTTCTGGCGAATCCGTATTTTTGGCTGATTCTGCCAATTTTTTTCCGGTTCGTGCCTTGAGAAGCCAGTTTTTAGCGTTGTTATCATCCAGACGCACGGCCTCTTCGGCATGAAAATACGCACGCGCTGGCTGATTCAAAGCTAAATACTTTTCGGCCAGACTGCATTGGAGTTGCGAGCTGGATTCGCCACCGAGCGCCAAGGCTTCATTGAGCTGCTGGATCGACTCTTTGAATTTCTGGCGTTCCCATAAAATTTCCGCGTAATTTCGCCGGAAGTCGATGTCGTTTTTGGTCAAACGAACGGCTTCCTGAAGTTTTTGTTCCGCATCTTCCAAATTTCTTTGTTCAAAGGCGGCCATTCCAGCGCGGTGCATTTCGTTACCATTCCACCAACTGGCCGTCCGCGGCGAGATCACGCGGCCAATCTGACATCCCGTTGCAGAAGTCAGAAAAAGAAGATGTGGGGCGAAGTAAAGCAAAAACCATTTTGGCATAAAGCCAGTATAGCAAATTCATTTCAATGAATCCAGACGGAATCCAAAGCACAAAAAAAGGCCCTCCCCGGAAAGACCGGAAAAGACCTTCTGATGAAACGATATAGAACATCGTCTGCGAGGGTAGCGTTCCACCCCACTCAGCTCAGTTGGCGGCTTCGGGGAGCACGGAAGTCGCAGGAGCACTGTAATGGGCCACGTCGCCACAAGCATCGCAAATCGGGTCACAAGCACCGGCGGCGTCGCAAGGGTCGCAGCCCGTGTCACAACCATCGTTGCAGAACAAACCGTCGAACAGTTTCTTCATGTTACGGCGTGGTTTGTCGAGCAGTTTGCCAAATTTCGGGCTGCAAGAATCGTCACATGCACCGCAATCGCTCAAGTCACCGCAAGGATCACAAGCCGCCGCGTCGTCACAAGCACCGCAGTCGCTCAGATCGCCACAGGCTTCGCAAGGATCGCAGCAACCATCGCTGCAACGGCCACTCAAACCTTTGAACAGATTGCGGAGTTTGAATCCGCCCCGCTTGCAGGCCGCGTCGCCACAGGCTGTTTCATCGCAGGCACCGCAGTCGCTCAGGTCGCCGCAAGGATCGCAATCCAGCGCGTCACCACAGGGATCGCAGCCTTTGTCCGCAAACAGATCGCGAAGCCGCTTTCCGAACGTGCCTCTACGGTTGCCGCTGTCATCACAGATACCGCAAGCATCGACATCGCTCATGTCGCAAGGCGAGCAAGCCACGACCGCATCACAAGGATCGCAGGCAGCTGCTTCGTCACAGGGGTTGCAGGCAGCCAATCTTTTCAAACCTGAAAACAGATCACAGGATTTACCGTTGCAATCCGTGCAGGCTCCACAAGGATCGCAGGCGGGGTCACAAGCACCAAAATCGCCCGCATAAATTCGCGCACCCAACATGAGGGTGACAATGAGGGTGGTCATCAAAACTCGAGATTTCATTGGGTAGACTCTCCTTCTTTACTGGTTGTCCTTTGAAAATCTCGTCATTTTCTCAACACCAGCAGTGCATCGCTGTTCTTTTGAGAAAAACGGTTCTTTCAAAGTAACGACTAATGAAAACAAGCCAGCCCGACGGACCAACACGGCAGTCCCATTCATTCCATTATCGGCTCTGACCTTCCCTGAACGTGCCCCCCGACACGCGATAGTGTTTTTCAGGGTCTAGATTCGGTATCGGAACATCGCGCGAACAATCTTGAACTTCCACGCAGTTTTTTTCAAGATAGTGAAAACTGGCGATTATGGCAGTTTTATCGATTATGGAAGATAGGGAAAACACGGAATGTTTGACCGGTTCCATTAACTCGTTTCGATAAATTCCGCGTCATTCCCGCGCAGAGCCTGCCCTCGCTCCTGTAGGTGGCGGGAATCCAGAAAATGGAGAATTGACAGTGGAAAATTGACCATTCACGAGCCGGGAATTATATTCCCGGAATGGTTGACTTTCAGCGGCGATACATGACTTGACCAGCATATCTTGCTAAAATGGGCAAAATATGGTATCATGCCACGTATTGTTTTTGTGCCAGCCTACGTTTTTGCGTGTTTTTCACCCCGGCGATCTGCCTTGTCCGGCCAGCATCCTCGTGCTACACGATTCCCCTCACATCATTCCGGCGAAACCTTCACGTTGGAGCCGTCTGCTTCAGCGTCATTGGGGCGAACCACTGGCCTTTGCGTTTATTTGTGCTGGCGGTTTGCTTTTTTCGGTCATCAGCATCTGGACCTGGGCGATTCCGCAGCTCATTCTGCTTCAAGAGTTTGAATCGGTTCGTGGCCAAGTTATCGACACGCGCATCGCGCGGATAGGCACGCAGTCCGACCGCCTTTTTTGCCCGGAAATTCTTGTTGAATATCCCGGTGGGACAACGACTTTTCGCGGTTGGGGCTATGATTATCAAACGCTTCTCGCCCAAATCAACGGCAAAAAAAGTGCGGCACGCGGTTTCACGAACGAATTGGCCGCCCAAAAAGCGTTGAGTGGCTTTATTCCGGGCAAAACAGTGGAAGTCCGTGTACGAATGGGCTCGCCGGAACAATTGATTGTCGCTTGGCGGTTTTCGCGCTGGAACGCCTTTTTTCTCCTTTTATCGCTTTTCCTTGTCGTATTGGGGTTCGTTGGCTTCTCATTGACCTTTCGCTTGGAAAGCACCTCGATAGAGCGGCGACTGGCACCACGGAAAACAAAAGCGGGCAATATCCTACGATTGACGGCGGAAACTCCGCCTTTGCCCGATTGGCCTACCGTTCCCGATGGTCAAATGATCAATGAAAGCAACGGCACACATTTGCAATACCGCCTTCCTTTGAGCAATCAACCAGTTTTTCCTCTCTTGGGACTGGCCGTGATTGCCTCGGTGTGGATTCTTGTGAGTTACGGCATTTTATTTCATTTTTTCCTCTTATCGACCAATTCATGGACGGATCGCGCTGTGGAGCTGGCTTTTCGTGGGCTCTTTTTTGGGATGGGCGTGCTTTTGGCCATCTGGGTCGCGCGGCAACTGCTTCAGACCTTTCGTTTTAGTCCAACGCTACTCGAAATTTCGGATCATCCCATTTTTCCCGGCAGGCGATACCGAGTTTTGCTCTCGCATTCGGGAGGACTCCGCATTCGGCAACTGCGAGTGGAGATCGTTTCAAAAGAAGTTGCCCGATTCCACCAAGGGACGGACACGGTCACAAGCCTAAAAGATGTTTTTCAGCAAGAATTATTTTCACGGAGTGATTTTGAGACCTCGGTCGATCAGCCGCTGCGCGCGGAATTTTCGGTGCTTTTGCCGCTTGGGGCAATGCACTCCTTTCGTCAAGAGAACAATGAAATCGCTTGGCAGCTGGTTCTCACGATGCAAATGGAAGGTCAGCGTGTTTTTCGGCGCGAATTCCCGATCATCGTTCGTCCCGTGCTCCTCAATGATTTGGGCATGGAAGGCAACGATCTGTGATTCTTTATGCGTCATTCCTAAATGGTGGTGATGTTGAGCAATTGTTCCTCCGCCGCCTCAGCGGGATGAGACACTGTTGGAAGCGTGAGGGACTCAATTTCATCGAATCGGTCTAAATAGTATCGCACTTCCTCCGCCATTTGTTGTTCAACAAGGCCGCCATCACGGTCGAGCGCGTCAATGAACCGAAGCGAGTTGGTTTTTGAACTCAAAAACGCGCAAACCCGCGCACTGCGTCCGAGGTAATGGATCGCTTCACTGAGAGACAAACGCCGTAAAAGCGGCATTCCCTCGAGTTCTCCCCACGGTGAAAAAAGATCGCGCGCGTAGCTTTCAATGTTTTGGCGGCTCAAGTAATCCGGGATACTGTCGCCCGTAAAATACTCTTCGCTGGCGGCCATCTCAATGACGCTATAACCATCAAGCCACAGCACCTCAAATGTGCCGTTTCCAAATAGCCTCGCAAAAATCCCCAACCTGTCATAATTTTCCGAGTTTGACATCACGATACCCTCCTTACTTGTGCCGTGTTGTTGGTGTCGTAGGCTCGTTGCTCCAAAAAAAGGCGCAATATCTCTAGCCCATCTGTCAAACATTTATCATACAGAGTCACAGAATCTTGTCAATAGGAAAAACTGTGGCTTGCGCAATTTTTCCTATTTTGCCGATTACGAGGGTGTTATATTTCGTATTCCGCAAACGATTTCCCAAGTTTTACCGTAAACATCTCCCCAGCCGCTTCAATACGAACCCGATCGAAATCGATGGCGCGAACATAACAGCGCACATCACCCAGCTGAAACGAGTCTTCCGGTCCCAGCCAGTAAACTTTGTCTTCGGAACGAATGTTCACGCGAACTTGCTTCTTACCGTTTGTTTCCGTGATGGCGGTCACGAAACAATACGGTGAATGGTCAAACTGGGCTGGTTGGTTGTTTTCCGTTCGTGATGAATCGGGACGCGGTGGCGTATAAATGCTAAACAGGGCGCGATCTGCAATGCGTTTCATCATGGCCCGTTCGCTTTCGCTGGCGTCCAATTGACCCCGCGCTATCGGCGGCAGTGACCGTCTTTCCGACTGCGGCAAAGAGAGAGCTTCAATGGTGATGGTTAAGTCCATTTTATTTGAATTCACGATGGGCTTTGAATCAACGCGGCGAACCAGCTGCAAATAGCCGGAATGCTCCAAACACCGCAGAAAATCGGCCAGCTGCGCGAGCGCACCCCGGGCATGAAGCGTGCAGGAGTAACGTTTGTAGAGTTCCTGCTTCTTAAAACGGATGGGCGTCACGCTACTGGCGTCGATGCTCCGCATTTCCAAACCCGCATCCTGGGCCAGTCCCGTGAGCCACTGTTGATAAACGCGACGCGCGTAAACATCATCGCTCGGCAAAGCCGCCTCATTCATTTCGAGCAATTGGCGGCTTATGGCATCGGCTGTTCGCATTTCCGCTTGCAGCGTGTTCACTTCTTTGACCAACTGATCTCGCTTTTTCCGCGCGACCGTCAACTTGGTACCAAAAAGATTGAACAGCATCGGCAACACGATCACGATGACTACGAACACCATGATACCGATGAGAAAACGTTCCCGCTTTTCGGGTGTGGCCGTATCAAATAATCCGCTCATGGCTTCTCCCCTCCTTCCGTTGTGTCGGCCGCTTTTGCCTCGTTGTCTTGAGTAGCATCGTTCGTTTCATTTGCCTGTTCAGCACTTGCCTGCTCGGCGTTTGGCGGCTCTGGAACGGGATCGGCCACCGGTCCGGCAGGCTCACCCGTGCCCGTTGCCGCATGGGAACCCAGACGAATGGAAAAATTGTAACTGTAACGATAAGGCGAGGACGCGCTCGTGTTTTCCCGCAATTCGCCAGCTTGGAGAAGATGCTGGGCATCGCTTAGAGTTTCGTCAATTTTGGTGACGACCGAGGAATCGCGGAGCAAGGTGTCCAGTGTCATTCCGCCTCCATTGGCGGCACTGATCGGCATGTTTGTCACCATCATGTCGCGGGCATCGGGCGCGTTCCGCGCAAGCCAGTCCAGTTCCTCAAACCAGTTGACCTTGTCCTTCTGCCAATTTTCCAAGGCGTCCAGCTGTGCTTTGCGTGCCCGAAAAGGTTCAATCTGCCGCTTTAACGCCTCCAAGCGGTTGTTCAAATTTTGCACTTCTTTCTTCAAGGTGGATTGAAAATACAAGCCCAGTCCTCCAAGCGAGACAATCGCAATCAACACCGCCGCAACAATGCCGGTCAGCAGGTTTCGTTTGCCAACGGGCTGAGGTTTTTTTTTCGGGTTGCAAAAATCGATATTGTAGGCCTCGGTTTTTTCCGATTTGGCTTTTTGCAGCAAGGCACCCAAAAGCGGCGCGAACCGCTCCGGTTTTTCAAGAACGGCCTCAGGGCGACCGGCTTTGAGGTCACCGCTGACCTGCAAATTTTGCCACGGGTCAAAAAGTAGGACGGGCACGTTCATTGCCTCGGAAACCTGCCGCGCAAGCGTTTCAAAGCCTTTTCCCGCCCCACATAAAACCACTTCGTCCAAGGTGACGCCTTGAATTTCATTGCGTGCCGCAATTCGGGTACGCTTGAGTTCGGCGATGAGCCGCGCCGCAAAATCCGCCGCGCTCACATCGTCAGGACTGCTCATTTTCGGCGTTCGCATGAAAATGGGTTCGCCTTGAAACAAAACGACCTGCGAGGTCTCGGTGGCATCCAATTCCACAAACAACACTGATCTGCCGGGATCGAATTGCGAAGATTGCCGCCAAAGATAGGCCGACTGGCAGGGTCGCAAAAGCAAATTCTTGAGCGGCAACCCCCATTCATCGCATTGTTTTTGAATGTGTTGAAAACGCGACAAGCGGATCGTCGAGGCAATCAGGTGCTTGGGCGTGCCGGACGGCATTTGAAACTTGCCTGCCGTTTCTGCTTTCAACGCGGCTGCATTGAGTACAGGAAAGAGCGAACTCCGTGAGACATTGTCGAGTTTTGTCGTGCTGAAAAAATCGAGCGGGGCGGTCGCATCGTAGGCATTAAACTCCTTGGCGGCCTGAAAACGCACAAGGTCGGGCAATTCCTCGACGGGGACGGGCGGAAAAAGCATGGCACGCACTTCGACATCAGTGCGGCTGAGCACAACGGCGACATCGGTTTTCGTCAATCGATTTTTTTTCAAGTATTCAGCTAGCTGCCGCGCAATCGAAGGAAATTGATCTTGACGATGGGAACGGACAAGGTGACTCGGAACCGCGTTCGCCTCGTCCACCCCGGCTTCATCAGTCTCTGCCGCTTCGTCAGTCGTTTTTTCTGATGTCACCGGCGGCGCTGCGAAAAAAGCGGCACAATGCTCAAAAGTCGCCGAACCGTTATGAATGTTCGCCGAAAGGAGAAGAAGTCTGTCATTCGCCCATGTCAGGGCAAGCCAGTTGGCCATGATATAGTAGATGAAAAGTTGAGAAAAGAGGACAAATTGAATGACGCACCGGCATCCTGCTGATGATTTTTCGTCAAAACACACCTTGGCACAATACGCAATATCGATCAATCACTACAGCCGGAATGCTTGGGCGGACTGGTCTATCTATTTTAACACAGAAAATCCGGTAAGGAACCACAAAAATTTGGGGGTGTTTCATTTTTCATGGAGATTGGTAGAATGTTGGGTGTAGCTCTTCTCTCTCATCACTTCAGTCTTCCATTTTGAAAGGACATACTATGCAAAACAACGACATGCAATCTTCAAACATTGGACGCCGCGAATTTTTGGCCTCCACCGCCGTGGCCGCCCTGGGACTCGCCACTTGCGTTTCCCCCGCGTTGGCTCAGATACTCGGCGAACGCCGTTCGCGTCCCCGTATTCAAACCGGTGGCGGGAGAAGAAATCAAGCTGCGAAAAAACGCGTCCCTATCGCCTTACAGCTCTATTCCATTCGGGAAGTTGCCAACAAGGATTTGGCCGGAACGCTCAAAGCTGTCAAAGAAATGGGCTATGACGGCGTGGAATTTGCCGGTTATTATGGCCACGATCCGAAAGAAATCCGAAAAATGCTGGATGATAACGGCCTCAAAGTGGCGGGCACGCACACGGGCATGGATCAGTTTTCTGACGAGAAATTTGAGAAAACCGTCGAACTTCACCAAACTCTCGGCGCGAAATTTATGATTATTCCCGCGTATGGCGGCTATGAAAAATCCGCGGAAGCGTGCATCAAATTCGCCAATCGCCTCAATGAACTAGCTAAAAAAGCCGAAGCGGTGGGCATGTACATTGGTTATCATGCTCACGAAGGCGATGTCAAAAAAATCGGGGACACGCCCGCCTGGGAAATGCTGTTTGATGCCACGGACAAAAACGTTGTGGCACAAATGGATATTGCCCACTACATCAATGGCGGCGGCGATCCGTTTGTTGCAATGGAAAAGATCAAAGGTCGCACAAAGGTGATTCATCTGACGGAAACAGACAGAGAAATCATCGGCAGGGGCAAGGTGGACTGGAAGCGAGTTTTCGAGTTTTGCGAAACAGACGGCGGAACTGAGTGGTACATTGTGGAAGACGAAGTCACGCCCAACAATTTGGATCGAGTGGCGGCGTGCATGACCGCCCTGAAAGAAATGGGGAAGTAATCGTCCTTCCCGCGATATGAGCCGGGGACTGTGTCCCCGGAAGCCATCATACCTTCATTGCGGCTTCATTATAAAAGTGGCCCTCCGCTGCCGCAGGGATGGCGAACTGGGCGAGGTTCCGGTGGCTCATGCAGGATGCCACACACATGACAAATCCAGAGAGTGATGTTGCTATGACGGAAAAAGAAAAAATGTTGCGGGGCGAATTTTACAACGCGAGAGACCCGGAACTTATCGCGATGTATCACAAGGCTCGGCGGCTGCTCAAGGAGTACAATGATCAGATTGATTCGACTGACTCGGCGAGGCGGGAGCAAATCCTGAAAGAACTGCTCGGTTTCAAAGGGGATAACGTCTGGATCGAACCACCATTCCACACCGACTATGGCGAAAACGTGTCCATCGGTGAAAACACGTTCGTCAACATGAACTGCGTTTTTCTGGATGATAACAAAATCGTGGTCGGCAGCAACGTGCTGATCGCTCCCTGCGTCCAACTTTACACGGCCGGCCACCCGCTCAATGCTGCGGAACGCATCCTTGCCGATACGGAGTTGGACAAGTCGCGGCAGGCGACGTACCGGACGAACTCAAAACCGATTGAGATCGGCGACAACGCGTGGATCGGCGGCAACGTGGTGATTATGCCGGGCGTTCGCATCGGGGAGAACACGACCATTGGAGCCTGTTCGTTGGTGACGAAAGACATTCCCGACAACGTGTTGGCCTTCGGCAATCCCTGCCGCGTCGTCAAGGAGCTGTGAAAAGGAGAGCATCTCGACGCGAGTGTTTCGATCAGGTAGAGCAGGGGAGCAGGCGACCTTCGTAGGGAGGTGAAGGAGAGGAGATTGTGATCAACTTTTCTGCGTCCTTCCCGCGATTGCGGGAAAAATTAAAAATGGTTTTATGAGCCGGGAATTATATTCCCGGATGTTTTGTTTAATCCAGCAGACCTGCGGTCACAGACCGAAGCTCGTGTTCCGAAATTTTTAATTCTCAACGATCAACTTTCATCCTCCGCCGCCGAGAATTTGCCCGGCCATGAACACACCCACACATTGTATCGTTGCTAGCCTGGTTTTTTTGGTTACTTGCCATTCGCAAGCGGCCGAACCTTCGCTGTTTCAAGAGGCTGAGGCCGCTTTTGCCGCGAAAAACTACGCCGCCGCCATTCCCTTTTATCAGCAGGCTCGAAACGACTTGCAAAATCAAAAAGTGGACTGGCTTAAGGCGACGAAGCAATTAGTCCGCTCCCATAACGCACTAGGTCAATCGGATCAGGCCATTGCCGAGTATTTGAGTTACTGTTTGGCCGCCCCCGATTCCCCGCCGCTGGATTGCCTGCCGCTGCCGTGGTTTGTTCCCACGGATGCCACGAGTCCCAGCGCAAACCCTCTTGCTCGCAGTGAAACGATCGCACGCGAACTCTTGGGGCCCAATTCGCGCAGTGTGCCCGGTGCGGCGGGAACATTTTTGGCCGCCACCGTTTTGACAACATCGCGCGATCCTCAGTTGCGCACGCGCGGCCAGCAAATTTTGAACGAACTGGCCGCCTCACGGAATGCGCCATCCACTGTTACGGAACAGAACGCGGCTGCAAAAACCAACGAAGTAACGCCCGCCCCGCCTCCTGTTCAATGCCGCCAGCAGATTGCGCTGCTGGCAACGGCCTTTCTTTGGAAACAAACGTTGCCAACGTTGCGTGATAGCTCCGCATTGTCGAGAATGGAGCGAGTTTTGAACCAGATTGATGAAGAAAATCGCGCTGGCCCGCTTTTTCTGTTCGGAAACGCGGCAGCGCAGGTGGGTGAGCACGAATCCGCCGTGCTCGCTTGGATGCGGCTTCCGATATTGTATCCTGAGTACAACATCTTATCAGAACAATCACTCCTCAATGCGGCCAAGTCGCTGGAGCAATTGGGTCGCGCCGACCAAGCACGCCCTTTGCGAACGGAAGCTGCCAGGCTCAGCTCGGTACGTGATGAAAAAAATAACGCCGTTCCTTTTTTCCAATAAATCGCCGCCGCCTACTTGCGGACACCCTTGAAATTTGTTTTAATTGGTTCTCGTCTGTTTGTTCTTCTCCCTTTTTTCACCCGTTCACCCCACAGGAATCACGACCATGAAAAGACGTTCCTTCCTTGCAGTGGCTCTCGCCATGACCTTTGTGACCGCGCTAGCCGTTTCCCTTTGCGAAGCTCAAGACAATGCCCAAAAAAATGCCAAACTCGCCAAAGTTTTGGTGTACACCCGCTCGACAGGCTTCAAGCATGATCCCGCCAAAATTCGTGAAGATGGCACCACGATTTGCGGAGAAGCCTTGAAAAAGTATTTCGCTGATAAAAATGTCGAAATTGTTGAATCGCAAGATGGCTCACTTTTCGATAAAAATCTCAATCAGTACGATGCCTTCGTGTTTTACACCTGCGGCACGCTGACCGACAAGGGCGGTGAAAACGATAACAATCCCATGACGGAAAAAGGGGTGAAAGCCCTGTTCAATGCTGTTAAACGCGGCAAAGGTTTTGTGGCCATCCATTCCGGCTGTGACACTGAAGGCGGCTGGAAAAATGACGAAGGAGTGGATGTCTATACCGCCTTTGTGGGCGCGCGTTTTGCCGGTCACGGTCCTTCGCAGTTTGCCACCGTGACCGCGCCGGAGCCGGTCGAAATGCCGTGGATCAAGGCCAATGGCGGAAAAGACACCGCCTACGAAGAATGGTACACGATGCACACCTACGCCAAAGATATCCATGTCGTGTTGGCTCAAAACCCCGAAGGTTTGGAAGGCCGCGAATATCGCCGCCCCACGTATCCGTCCAGCTGGATTCGAGCAGAAGGCAATGGCCGCGTTGCGTATTGTGCCTACGGTCACGACAATCGTTACTGGCAGAATTATGAAAATGTTGGAAAAGTCGCCGAATTTATCGAATGGAGCATTGGCCGATTCGATATGGATACCACGCCCAACATTGCCGAAGTGACACCCGGCGCGAATGAGATGCCTCGCCGCGAACGCCGTCAATAAAGTTGTTGCGATAAACGAGCGGCATCTGCGAATGCAGGTAAACTCTCACTCCTCTCCCTAGCTGGGAGAGGGAATTTTACCCATTAATTCTTCACTATCCACTCTCAATTCTCCACTATCAACTATCCATCCATTGTTAATTCATGTGTGACAGATTGGAGAACGAGACTTTTTTTCATTTTCCATGTATATTTCGCTCGACTGGATTTCTGATTACGTCAATCTTGAAGGACTTTCCATTGAAGAAATCGTGAATCGCCTCACCTTGGCCACGGCGGAAGTCGAAGGCACGGTGATGATTCAGCGTTTCGTGAAAAACGTGCTGGTGGGCGAAATTGTTTCTGCAAAAAAACTGTCGGAAAAACTCACTTTCTGCGAAGTCAACTGCGGAAAAACGGCAAACGGCGGCAAACGATTCCAAACCGTCTGTGCTGCTCCCAATGTTCGAGTGGGGCTTAAGGCTGCTTTTGCTCCGGCGGGAACAACGTTGGCGGGCGGCGTTCTTGTCGCAAAAACGGAGCTGGCTGGCAGGCCTAGCGAGGGAATTTTGTGTAGTGCCGCGGAACTCGGTCTGTCCTCATGGCACGAAATTCTGTTGGAATGCCCTGTCGAAACGCCGCCGGGCACGCCGCTGATTGATCTGGTCCCGGAAACGGATACGCTTATTGAAATCGACAATAAAAGTCTGACGCACCGGCCTGACCTTTGGGGGCACTACGGTTTTGCGCGAGAATTCGCCGCCATTTTTCACCGCCCGCTCAAACCGCTTGAGCAAATTGATCTCACCGCGTTCGACACGCTGCCCAAATATCCGCTGGAAGTTCTCGATACGGAAAACTGCCCCGCGTATGGCTGTATTGAATTTCAAACAAAAGGTACGATTCCTTCGCCCCTCTTCATGCAACGCCGGCTTCACGCGCTCGGAATGCGTTCGTATAATTTGCTCGTGGACGTGACTAATTATGTCAACTGGGAGTTGGGCCAACCCACTCACGCTTTCGATGCGGAAAAACTCGGAGGTATTCGCGTTGCACNNNNTGGGCAAGGAAGAAAAATTGATCACGCTTGATGGGCAAATTCGCAATCTTTTGCCCGAAGACCTGTTGATTTGGGGCCGCCAGGAAAACACAGAGAACAGCGAGGAGAAACAGTGCAACGACTATAGACCCGTTGCCATCGCCGGGATAATGGGCGGTGCGGAAACGGAAGTGACGGAAAAAACCACAAAAATTTTGCTGGAATCCGCCAATTTCAAGGCTGCCCGCATTCGCAAAACCTCCGGCCGTCTGGATTTGCGCACCGATGCGTCACAACGTTACGAAAAAACGCAGCCGCCGTCCAACGTCAAGGTTGGCCTCGCGCGGATTCTCAAACTGATTGAGGAAAGCGGGGCGGGGCTCGAAATTCTGAGCCGCTTCACGCTGTCCGGCGATTTACGCGAGCGTGACCGCCACATCGTGCTTCCAGCTGGAAAATTGGATGCGAGAGCGGGCATCGCGCTTCCCCAAGAACAAGTCTTGAGCATTCTCAAGTCGCTGGGTTTCAAAGCCCAGTATCAATCGGCGGACAACGGCGCACAAGAACTCGTTGTGGATGTTCCGCCTTTTCGTAGCGAAAAAGACATTTCGATTCCCGAAGACATTATCGAGGAAGTGCTGCGAGTTCATGGTTACGATAATATCCCGCCGATCATGCCCCGCCAAGCGATTGCGCCGCTTCCGGTGGAAAAACACATGAAGCTGGAACATAAAATCCGGCGGTTGCTTTCCGGTGCGCATCGTTTTCTTGAGGTTCACAATTACATCTGGTTTAATGATTTGTGGCTCAAAACATTGAATTTCGAGCCAGCCAGCTCGGGTTCACAAACATTATTGCTCAAAAATTCGACCACGCCCGAAACCACGCGACTGCGTACAACGCTGCTTCCCAATTTGCTGGCACTCGTTCCGAAAAATCGTCCCTATCGTGACAAATTTCGGCTTTTTGAGCTGGGACGAACTTTCCATGCCGTTGGCGAAGAGAGAAAATGTAACGAAAAGCACGCCCTCGCAGCTATCGCGTTTCAGCAGTCAGGGAGCCTTGAAGATTTTTATCTGAACGCGAAGTCGGCGGTGGAGGACACGCTGAAAATACTGGGGCTTGCCCAGCATCGTTTTGTCCTCTTGGAAAAGGCGGCATCGTCAACGGTGTGCCCCTGGGCCACACCCGAAACGGCGGTTTCTGTACAGATTCTCCACGGGGCCAATTTCGTGACTGTGGGCCATCTCGGCGTTTGCGAGAAAACGTTGATGAGCAGAATTTCGCCTGAAGGAGGCCAAATCGCGTGGTTTGAACTGGACCTCGATCTTGTGTGCGGAAATAGCCTGTGCAGCAATCAAGCTGATTCTCCCGCCACGCTTTTTCCGCAGGTTACCTTCAAAGAGCCGCCGCGTTTTCCGCTTTCCTGGCAAGATTTTTCGCTCGTTTGGCCTATCGGTGACGGCTTTGAAAAACTGGAATCGCTGATCGAGGCGTTCTCGCATCCGCTCATCGTGCGACGCGAATTTTTGGTGTCCTACAAAGGAAAAGGACTCGACAAAGGAACCGCCAGTTATTCGTTCCGCTTTTGGATTGGGGCGGCTGACCGAACCCTTTCAGGAAACGAAATTGACGAGTTTCATCAGTCTTTTCTTGCGTACATTCAATCCAAAAATATCGTGTTACGCGCGTGATACGATTGTGTACGGAAAGTGAATCGGCCGGATCATGGCATTTTTTGCGGTTGTTTTGGGGATGGCGGGTCTGCTGCTCAGTGCCTCGTTTAGCGGTTCGGAGACGGCCTATTATCGCATTCCGAAATTGCGTACAAAATTGGACGCGATCAACGGTGATGTGGCTGCCCGGCGACTGCTTTGGCTTGTGAATCGTCCCAGCTTTTTTGTGGCGACGATCCTTGTGGGAAATAATGTGGCCAATTACACCGTTTCACTGGCCACCGTCCTTTTCGTCTCTGCCCTCCTTCCCCACTCACAAGGAATCGCCGTCGAAATCGCTTCCACGCTGCTTTTGGCTCCGTTGCTTTTTGTTTGCGGCGAAATGTTCCCAAAATATCTCAGTTTGAAAGCCCCCAACGCGATTTTACGCGCTCTTTTGCCGCTACTTCAGTTTTGTTTACTGCTTTTTATCCCCGTTACGCTTATCCTTTGGCTCATCACACACATGACCACGCGCTGGCTTGGTTCTTCGCGCGAAAAACTCAACATGACCTTGGGAAAGCAAGAATTGTCCAGCGCGCTCGATGAAGGCCAAGAAACAGGATTGATTTTTGAATCGCAAATGCTCATGGCGCGCGGTGTCTTCGATGTGTCCGATCAACGTGTCCATGACTTGGCCATTCCCGTAACACATTGGCCTCGCGTGACAAGCGATTTTTCTGTGCAAAAAGTGCTCGACCTTATGAGGGAACATCATCTCACGGAAATTCCTGTTTTTGAAAACCCCGCCCTCTCGGAATCGACACCGGGCGAGCCGCCCATCGGATTTGTCCGAACGATTGATCTTGAAATGGCGTTTCGCGGAAATATCGATACAAAATCTCGTCCGCTGATGCTGCTGCTTCACACCGCGCTGCCTGTTCGTAGCACGGTGGAAATTTCATCCCGCCACAATTTGCTCACCGCCATGATGCTTTTGCAAACGCATCAAACCACCTTTGCGTGCGTGATTGGTCAAGATCGAAAATGTATCGGTTTTATTCGTGCGGATCAAATCCGCGACATTTTCTTGCGGCAAAATGCACACGAAATGTTTTTTCCAGACACCGCTACCTCAGACCCTCCAACGAGAAAGTAACCGTAACATGAACAATTCCTTATCCGAGATGTGACCTGTGTTATCGTGCCCATTTGATCTTCTTGGGAAATCTCGGACTGACAGGGCAGGGCGGAAGAAGTAGAAGAACCCGTCTCCTGCCAAAAAAACACTCGAAATTCCATTCCACGCCTGCATGAGGCTGTACAACAGCCCATCACACCATGTCAGCCAACGTCATCTCATCCACAACAATCGACACGGTACGACTGCAAAACGTGCTCGATGTGGCTTGCCGCGAACTTTTGAGCCGCCGCAATCCCCAAGGGCACTGGTCAGGCCGCCTTTCTAGTTCCGCGCTGTCCACTGCCACGGCGGTTAGCGCGTTGTCTGTGTACAGAAAATCTCTGCCGGAGCACAAGGATGCCGCCCAAATTAACGATCTTGTACAAAAAGCACTTCGTTGGCTTGTTGCGAATCAAAATTCCGACGGCGGCTTTGGCGACACGGACAAAAGTTTCTCCAACATCTCCACGACACTCTTGGTCAAGTCGGCGTTGATTCTGTCGGACAACACGAGCCGGGAACTGTGTTCTCGGATGGAACGTGCTGACGAATATATCGAATCGCAAGGCGGAATTGACGCTATTAAAAAACGTTATGGAAATGACATGACTTTTTCCGTGCCGATCCTGACAAATGCGGCACTGGCCGGTTTGGTTCCGTGGCAAGATGTCCCCCAATTGCCCTTTGAAAGAGCGGTGCTGCCGCGCTCGCTGTTTCGCTTGCTCAAATTGAGTGTGGTGAGTTACGCCATTCCCGCTTTGGTCGCCATCGGGCAAGTTCGCTTTTATGTCTATTCCAATCAATGCAAATATCTCAAAATCGCATGGTTGCACTGGCTCAATCCGATGACATACCTTCGTCGTTGGGCGAAAAGGCCAACACTCAAATTGATCAAAACCATGCAACCGGAAAGCGGTGGTTATCTTGAGGCCGCTCCGCTTACCTCGTTCGTTGCCATGAGTTTGATTGCTTGTGACCATGCCAAGCATCCGATTGCGACAAAATGTGTGCAATTTCTCTTGGACACGGTGCGCGAGGACGGCAGTTGGCCTATCGACACGAATCTTGCCACCTGGGCAACGTCAATGGCAATCACGGCACTTGGACACGAACTGGGGACGGTGTCTCCGGACTTAACGATTGATTGGTTGCTTTCTTGTCAACACAAAAAGCGTCACCCTTTTACCGGTGCAGACCCCGGTGGATGGGGCTGGACAAATCTTTCCGGGGCCGTACCCGATGGCGATGATACCCCCGCCGCCTTGCTGGCACTGGAACGACTTTTGCCGACGGTAGAGAATGAAAAAAAACGCACGCAAATTTTTGAGGCCGCCGAAATGGGCATCCACTGGCTCTTAAAACTGCAAAATTCGGACGGCGGAATGCCAACTTTTTGCAGGGGTTGGGGTATTTTGCCCTTTGATCAAAGCAGTACAGACCTCACGGCCCACGCCTTTCGGGCATTTGTAGCGTGGCAAAAACACTTGATGCCGATCACACGAAAAAGGGCGCTGTTACACAAAATGGCACAGGCGCAAAATCGAATGCTGAAATTTCTCGAAAAACAGCAGCACAAGGACGGTTTTTGGCTGCCGCTGTGGTTTGGCAATCAATATCAACCCGAAGAAGCGAACCCATTTTACGGAACCGCCAAGGTTTTGCTGGCCTTGCTGGATTCTCCTGTTTCACTTAGCTCGACGATTGACCATCGAATCCAACGCGGCGTTGCGTGGCTCGTCGCCCACCAAAACGCCGATGGTGGCTGGGGCGGCGATGGCAAACGCAGTAGCGTCGAAGAAACGGCTCTGGTCTTTGAGGCATTGGCACACTACACACGAGCCAAGGACCGTGCCCCCGGACTTTCGGCTGTCTATCGTCGTGGCCTCGAATGGCTACTCAACGCCGTGGAGTCGGATCGCTGGACAGAATCCTCGCCGATTGGCCTGTATTTTGCGAAACTTTGGTACTACGAAGAGCTGTATCCTTTGCTGTTTCTTGTTTCCGCTTTGCGGGCGGCACTGCCCGAGATTTCAGCAACAGGGCAGGGCAGGGAGTCATGCGGAAAAAGTCTTTCGTAGGGCAAGCTCGATCCGCTGCAAGACGCGGTCTTTGCCCAAAATCTCCAGCGTTTCAAACAGACCAAGCCCCACGCCTTTTCCCGTGACGGCCACACGAAGCGCGTGAATGATCTGGCCGACTTTGATTTGCTTTTCGTCCAAAAATTTCTGCATGAGATTTTCAAGGACAGCGTGCCCAAAATCCTCCTGTTGCGAGAGCTTATCCTGAAATTGTTCCAATAACGCCTTCGCTTCCGGCTCGCTTTTAATGCGTTTTTCAAAGGCTTTTTCGTCGTACCT
>QMCD01000857.1_pt1 | contig 20214 bp, 15 predicted proteins | sample 1821841 | NCBI WGS metagenome assembly QMCD01 (sample SAMN01991225, study PRJNA193472) | Termite gut metagenome, whole genome shotgun sequencing project. | isolation source: worker | host: Macrotermes natalensis
GCCGCCGCCGCGGCCATCGCAAGCGGCCCGCCCAGTATATAGGCGCAGCTATAGATCACCACGTCCCCAAAATTAAAGTACGCGGCATACCCCGGCGCGACCGGTATGCGCACCAGCCACGTCACCACAAATATCAGCGCGGCCATCACCGCCGCCGTCGTTATTTTTTTTGTATTCAATGCTACCCCTTTCTACCTCGAAAACTATGAATATCTTATGATCCCGGGATTTTTCATAATTGGGTCTATGATGCTGACGCCGCCCTCCCGCAAATACTCCACCCGTTCGCCCTCTACCAGAAATTGCACGCTCCGTATCCCTTCGATGGAGGTCAGCGTATTCACAATGGAAAACACCATGACAAACTCCGTATCCGCGGAAACCGTTTGCATGACCTCCTTCGCGTTTTTGCTGATGTCGAGCACAATGATATCGTTCGCGATATACACATCCGCTATATCCTCCGCGCTTACCCCCACAGGCATGGTCGATTCCACGTCGCTTATGTTATCCGCGGCGGAAGGCCCCCGCATCAGTTCGGTCAGTATCACCATCGGGTGGTAGGACTGCTCCTGCGCGATCACCCTGTCCACGCCCAACAGCACGCGCGACGTCGTGCCGCTCTGTAAATACAGCAGCAGGTTCGACCCCAGCAGCTCTTGGTAGTCGCTTATCCTATGTACCGCCCCGCCCGTGCTTCTGCCGTTCACCAATATTTCTATACCCGTCACATCCGGCATAAAGCCGCAAATGGTGAACGTAAGCGCCGCCACCGCCATCCTGTTGCTGTCTATAAACTTCTGCGACCCGAAAAACGGCTCCATGTTGAAGTTCAATTGCACCGTCTTTTTACCGCCCGCATTGTCCGCGATGTTATACCCCCGCAGGATCAGCGTGCTTTCCACCACCGGCTTGTGGCTGTATGCGTCCTCTGGCCCGCTTATCATCTGTTCTACCAGCACGGTTATATAGTCCTTCTCGTGAAACGCCAGCCGCCGCGTTTCGGGCAGCAGCAGCGACTCGGACGAATCCAGGAAATACAACACCGCTTGCAACGTGGGGCTGTCCGCCTGCGCGCGCTGCTGCATCAGGTTCAGCTCTTCCGAAAGGTCGTCATTTGATTTTTGCAGCGCGCCCGTGGGCACACCCCGGTACCCTACCTGCGCGCCGTTTACAAATACGTTGATAAACGTCTTTCCCGTATAGTCGGAGAGCGTGGCCGCAAGCGCCATTTTCATGTTGATCAGCTCCGTTTCCCTGCGCACCCCTTCTTTATTCAAATACACATTCACCACATCCGGCAAAAGCTCTATGTTTTGCAGTTCATATCCTTGCGCGACAGGCAAAAGCGAAGACGATACCGGCCCGCCCAGCAGCGCCCGCACCACATATTTCTCGCGCATATCGTCCTGCGGCACGGTTAGCTCCCGCGTTTCCGCTTCCAGCTTCGTGCCCGCGCTGTTCAAAAAATACAGCACGGGGTTGATGACAATAGACGGGCTTAAGTCTACTTCCCGCATCAAAAGCTCTTTTTCATATTCGGTTCCGCCGTCGTCCGTCCATACGCCGCAGGATATAAGCAGCAGCAGGGCGGGCAGCAGCAGGCAAAGCATCCGTTTCATACACGTATTCCCTTATGACATAAATTTCTGTTTGAACGTGGGGTAGGTTATTTTCCATACGTCGTTTTCCCGTATCAGCCGCACGGGGATATTCGCCCGCACGCTTACCTCCCCGCCCTGAAGCTTCAGCTCATAATTCACCATGACGATATTGGCCGTGCCGTCCTGCATCATCACGTCGTCCTCGACCTCAAAATTCGAGATGGAAAACTTCGCTGTGGAAAGCTCGTTCCTGAAAGTATCGAGCGAAGGCTTATCCGCCCCGGAGGCGTCTTTATACGCGATATATTCGTACAGCGTACCCCACTCGTTTTTCTCCGCGGCGGCAAGGATCTCCCGCATGGTGTTGCGCGGGCCCAATACGATTTCCCCGTTCCGCGCAAATGTCTCGGCCGGGTCGTCCGCGTTTTCGCTGCCCAAAGCCGCAAGCCCCGCTTCCGCGTTTGTGATAGGGCGGCCATTCCCCGTGCCCTCGTCGTCGATCAATATGGAAACGCGCGAATACGTTCCCTGCTCGACCAGCGTATTCACAATGGAATAAACGGCAAGAAATTTCCTGCCGGATTCATAGTCCGCCTCTTCCCCGCCGCCCTCTTGCGGCACGTTTCCAAACGGCTGGAGAAATTCCCTGCTTAACGTCACAAACAGGAATTCCCCTTCAGACGAAATATTCACCACACTGGTGTCCGGGTTGATAAGCTGCACAAAATCCACCATTGTGGGCGAACTGCCCGGGTCGATCAACTGTTCTATGATCGCCGTCTCCTGGCTTTCGTTTACAGGCACGTCAAACGAGCGATTTTCCCCCACCAGCAGCCTGTTCCTCAGATACCCGAAATACAGCCGCACCGTCGCCTTGTCCTTGCTTACGGATTCCGGGCGCGGGTCTATGGGCGTTTCTTCGTCTATTTGGGGCGCGCAAGCGCACAAGCAAAACGCCGCAAGCGCCACTATTAGTAAAATGGCCGTAATTTTTCTCTTCATTTAATTCCCCTCAGTTTTTACCTGTAATGGTAAAATCAATGTAAACACCGAGCCTTTGCCGCTGTTGCTCTCCACTTCGATCCTTCCGCCGTGCATCAGCGCGATCCGCCGCACAATGTGCAGCCCCAGCCCTGTGCCGCCAGTATCGCGCGCGCGCGCTTTATCTACCCTGTAAAACCGCTCGAATATATGTGGCAGGTGTTCTTCCTTCATACCCACGCCATCATCTTCCACGCGGATAGCCGCGTATTGCCCGTCCCGTTTCACCGATACGGCAACATGCCCGTTTTCCCCGGTATATTTTATGGCGTTCTCCATCAGGTTATGCACGGCCTGCCTTATTTTGAGCGGGTCGCCCTCCACCGCGGCGTCATCCGCGGCGCGCACCTTTACCGTAATATTCTTCGTATGCGCGATCGGCTCAAGCGACTTTGCGCACTTTTCCGCCAGCTCTTTCAAATCGACGCGCTCCACATTGATTTTCAGTATGTCGCCGTCCATTTTAGACAAAAGCAGCAAGTCAGTGATAAGCCCGTTTAGGCGGTCGATCTCTCCATTGATATCCGCCAAAAATTCCTTGTAGACGGGTTCCTCCACATGATCCTGGTACAGCAGCGACTCCACCAATATCTTCATGGACGCGAGCGGCGTCTTAAGCTCGTGCGACGCGTCCGAAACAAACTCGCTTCTTTGCCGGTCGATGTATTGCAGGCGGTCGCTCATCATGTTGAACGTATGCCCTAACTCGGCAATCTCGCTTTTTCCCTTTATATTCGCCCTGCTTTCAAAGTTACCGTTCGCGATCTTCACCGCCACATTGGTCAGCTCCTGCACCGGCCGTATAATAAAACTGGTCAATATCATGCTGGACACGAATATGACGACGCTTACGATCATAAAGACCCACAGCATTTGCCGCCGCAGCAGCGCGGTCGCGCCCGCTACGTCTGAAACCTGCGCGGAAAGCAGCACCACGCCGATGATCGCGCCCCCGCTCGTCACGGAGGACGTTGTATAGAGCGCGGGAAAATAATCGCCTGTCGCGCTGTCGTATATATTATGCCTGCCGTAAGACGTGGCGTTTTTTCCATAGATGATATCGTCTACCTCGCTCACGCTCAGCTTGCTGCCGTTTAGCTGGGATAAGCTATCCGCCTGCACAATGCCCGAGCTGCTCAATATCAAGAGCCGACCGACGATATCGCTGCCGGCTTTAGTGGCAATATTATACATTTCCGTTGCGTCGGACTGTTCGAGGTAGGGCGCAACCTGCACCGCGATGCTGCTCACTTCTTCCCGGTGGCTGTTGATCCTCTGCCTGTACAAAAAATCTTCCACGACAGAGGAAAGTGAAACCGCGATGATCACAAACATGATGGCGACGACGACAAGGTAGATTACAACGAATCTCCAGCGAATGGAATATAGCAGTTTACTCAGCCGTAAAATAGCAGCTCACGCTCATTTCTTTTCAGGTAGCCGTTAGAGCAGTTACCTGTGAATACTACAGATATTATACGTCAACGACGGTGAAAACTCAAGTTTTGATGGTAACGAGGTGTGGCAAGCGCCCGCAATTTATCCCTGCTTCATTTTTTATAGTACGGCCATTTATGTAAATCTTCAAGTATTCCATTGGGGACGCGGGTATTCCTCGGCGGTCAAGGAGCCTGCGGCGCATTTATAGTATTCCGCCTTCGGCGGCTTAGGGGTAAGCCCCTAAGAACCCCAAAGAAAGCAATGCTTTTTTAATGGGGCATGTCATCAAAAGTGAAACGACCGCGTCCTGATAGGCAATGCAGGGAGTACAACATTCGCTGAACACGCGCGGGCAGTTAAACGTCTTTCCTTTTGGTCGTGTATGCCCCGGTTAATGATTATACGGCTGCCCGCCAAGCGGGCAGCTAAACACTAAGGTTTACATCCACACTTTCCCCGCGCTTCATCGGCGGTTGCACGAGTTTTTTGTATTTTCTGCCCTTCAAGGAAGAAAACCCGATCGCGCGCGCCACCACATCGCCGCGGCTGCCATAATGCATGGGAATGGCATGCTTCACACGCGCCGTATTCATCAGATAATCCAGCCCCAGCAGCAAGCTTCCCTGCAATCTTGGGTCTACCGGCACAAAGGCGATATCCAGCGTGATATCCTTCAGCTTGTTTATCTGTTTTTTATAAGCCGCCGCCATATCCTCGTTCCATTTGGGGTCTTCCCCTTCCCAGTGCCACCAATTGAGGTCGCCCGCATGGTAGACCGTATGCCCCTCCGCCTTCACCACAAAAGCGACGCCTTCATCCGTCGAGCGCAGCACGCCCACGCGCACGTCCTCCACCTCATAGCTTTTACCCGGCTCCGCCATTATGGCGTTTGGCACAGGCTGTATATCATGGGAAAGTATGTAGTGTATCCTTTCAGCCATCCCGCCCCATTTAAAAATACTCCGGTTGTAATGGTCCGCGTGGATATGCGAAACAAACACGAACACATTTTTACCCTTTAGGGCGCCCTCGTCTATCACGCCGCCGCAAAGCCCCTTTTTGCCGGGAAGTGCGCTGTTGTTCATGTAATCAAACACAAAAAAGTGATCCGGCAGTTCCACCGCGAAACCGCTGTTGTCAAGATACGTTATTTTCGCTTTCATCGCTTTAGCCCTCCCCTTTTGATCAGCGCTTACCTAGTCCAGTACGATCCGTTCCGTTTCCCGCACCGCCTGCTCCACCAACCCGTCGATATCGAGCACGCTCTCCGCCTGTATGATCTCTTGCAGCTTTGGCTTTGTCTGCGGGTGCTTTGGCACAAACACCGTGCAACAATCCTCATACGGCAATATCGACGTTTCATACGTGCCGATCCGCCGCGCTATTTCTATGATCTCCAGTTTATCCATGCCGATCAACGGGCGGAACACCGGCATAGAAACCGGCTCGTCCGTCACCACCAGGCTTTCCAGCGTCTGGCTGGCCACCTGCCCGATGCTCTCCCCCGTCACAATCGCCTTGCACTCGTTCGCCTGCGCCAGCTTTTGCGCGATACGCATCATAAACCGCCGCATAATGAGCACCAGCATCTCATGCGGGCATTTTTCATGGATTTTTGTCTGTATTTCCGTAAAACTGACGATATGCAGATGCATCCGCCCCGCATAACCGGCCACGATCTTCGCCAGGCCGATCACCTTTTGCTTTGCCGCTTCGCTCGTATACGGGAAACTGTGGTAATGCACCGCGTTTAACTCCACGCCCCGTTTGGCGATGGAAAACCCGGCGACCGGGCTGTCTATCCCGCCGGATAAAAGCAGCATCGCCCGCCCGTTGCTCTTTTGCGGCATACCGCCCACACACGGGAACACATCGCAATAGCCATAGCATTGCTCGCGCACTTCCACATACACCTTGAAATCCGGATCGTGCACATCCACACGCAGGCCGGGGATGTTCTCAAGCAGGTAACCGCCCACCTGCGCCGCTATATCCGGCGACCTTAGGGGGAACCGCTTGTCCGCCCTCGTCGCCTCCACCTTGAACGAGGCCTGCTCCATCCCTTTTTTCGCCATATATTCCCGCGTGACCGCAAGTAAACCTTCCCGTATGGCGTCCATATCCTTTTCCATTTCAACAGCGGGCGAAACGGAATGCAGGCCGAACACCTTTTTTACCGCGCTGACCGCGCGCGGCATGTCGCCCTCGCCAATGCCCGTCACATAAAACCTTCCCTGGCCTTTTTCCACAGCGAAACCCGAAAAACCCCTGAGCGCGCGTTTGATCGCCTGCCTTTGCAGCTTTTCAAAATACGGGCGGTTCAGCCCCTTTAAATGTATTTCCCCGTAGCGTATCAGTAATAGCATGTCATTTCCTCGTAAACTTGCGCAACCGCGCGATCTCTTTCTTCATCTCCCCCGCGGCGGCTGCCGCTTCCTCCTCCGTATTAAACGGCGAAAAACTGACGCGCACCGCGCCCTCCGCCACAGTATCAGGAAGGGAAAGCGCCTTTGCGATGCGGCTTTTCCCTTTTTTGGAAGAACATGCCGCCCCCGTCGAAATATAAATCCCCTTTGCCTCGAGCGTATGCAGCAGCGTCTCGCCCCGGATGGCTTCAAACGCGATGTTCACGATATGGCTGCACCGTTTTTCCCGCGCGTTCGGCGTGACCATCACCATACCGGGCACATTGCCCAGTTCATTTAAAAACGCCCGCCGCAGCGCCTCCAGCCGCGCCGCGACACCTTTCTCGTTTAAAAAATATTCCACCGCTTTCCTAAAGCATAGTATACCGAATGTGTTTTGCGTGCCCGAGCGCAACGCGCCCTCCTGCCCGCCGCCCAAAAGATATGGCCTTAGCGGCGCGCCTTTTTTATAGAATAAAGCACCCGTTCCTTTTAGCGCGTGCGTTTTGTGGGCGCTCACCGTATAATAGTCTATATGCGCCGCGTCCTCCGCGGCTTCCCTGAGGTAGGCCTGCACCCCGTCCGCGAAGAACAGCGTGCGCGGGTTTTTCGCTTTCACTGCCGCCGCAATCGCCGCGACGTCGTTTTTAGCGCCTGTTTCATTGTTTACGTGCATCACGCAGACAAGCGCGGTGTGTCCATCCACCGCGTCCAACACATCCTGTACGGCAATGTTCCCATGCCCGTCAGGCTTTACCCATTTCACAGGCGCGCCGCTTTCATAAAGGCTTTTAAAGCTCTCCTCCACGCATGGGTGCTCCGCGCCGCCGCACACATAATTGGCCTGTTTGCCGCCGCGCGCACCGCGAAACACCACTGTGTTCGCGCCTTCCGTCCCGCCGCTTGTAAAAAGGCACCGGTGGCTTTCTTCCCCGCCAAACGCTGAAAGGAGCAGCCCGCGCGCCTCGTTCAGTTCATTTTGCACACCTACCGCGGGCGCGTAAAGCGCGGAAGGGTTTTGCCACAGCCCGCGCGCATACGCTTCGTATACCCCGGCAAGCGCGGCAAGCGGCCTGGTCGTCGCCGCGTTGTCCAAATAGATCGATTGCATGTGGGTATTATAGCATATTGCCGCGGTTCCGAAAAGCCCGTTTCAGGCACACACATAACGCCACGGAACTTTTTTTCGCCGTGCCGCGTCCAATGTGTTAGATCAATCATACAATGGCCGAGCACACGTAAAATTGTGTTTTTTCCATTGTGTTTTGTGTTAAAATACAAACAATACCGTATGAATCGCAAGCGGAGGTGCCCCATGGCAACAGACCCACAGGATAAAACAATCGCGGAGAAAATTTCCGGTTTTTTCAAAAAAATAGGTTCTTTTTTCAAGGGTGCCGACGCGCCTTCCCCGGATGAAACCGTTTCGGAAAAGCCTTCCGTTTCATTTGACGCGCTGGAAAAAGAACGGCTGGAGCGGCAGCGGCGCAGGGAGCAGCGGCTTTCCGGCCTCCCGCAAAAAGAATCCGGCATGGACAAAACAAAGCTCTCCCAAAGTGGGGTAAAACAGACCGGCGGGAAAACGCTCCCGGGAAAAAAGCCGACCGAAGAAACGGTCGTATTTGCGGAAGACCCCGTCAAAAACTACGAGCAGCAAAAGCTTGCGTTCAGCGAAACACAGCCCCTCCCGGATATCCAGGCAAAGCACAGGATCGGCCTGCTCTTTAAGCCCCGGGATAAAAAACCCAATCTTGCGCTCAGCATTATTCTGGGCGCGATTATGATCACATTTGTCGCCATCGCCCTGCTTGTTGCCGCCGGGTTTGGCAGCGTGATCGGTGTCGCCAAAGCATACCTTGAAACTACGCCCGAGCTTGATACCGATAAAATAGAGGATCAGACCCTCACGTCCTATATCCTTTACGAGGACGGCAGCCACCTCGCCACGTATGCGGGCAGGGAAAACCGCGATTGGGCCGCCATCGGCGATATCCCCGAGAATATGAAAAACGCGGTCATCGCGGTGGAGGACGTGCGTTTCTACGACCATGACGGCGTGGACTACCGCCGCCTTGCGGGCGCGTTCGCGGCTAATTTAAGCTCTACTACGGTGGAGGGTGGCAGCACCATCACACAGCAACTCGTGAAAAACAAATTGCTTTCCAGCGAGAAATCCTACAAGCGGAAGTTGCAGGAAGCGTATCTCGCCATGGAGCTGGAAGAAAAATATACAAAAGAAGAAATACTGGAGTCTTACCTGAATACGATCCCCCTCGGTGGGACGGTATACGGCGTGAAAACCGCCGCAAAGGATTATTTTGGCAAGGAGCTTTCCCAGCTTACGCTCAAGGAAACTGTCTGTATCGCGGCGATCACGCAGAGCACCACGCGCTTAAACCCGCGGCGGGCCACCTATGTGCGCCCGGAAAACCTGCCTTACCTGATCGACCGCATGAACATCATCACCGAACGTATGTACTGGAACGAGCTTATTACGAGCGAGGAATACAACGAGACTATCATTCCCACCTCCGAATACCTCGATATGAATGAATACTTTATCGATGAGGATGGGGAAAAGAACCTTGTCCTCGCGGACGGATACCTGGAAAAATGGACGCGCGAAATGAACATATTGACGGAGTCCCCCTCAAACGCGGTGTATGACTATCCCCATTTTGTGGAGTATGTCATCTCGGACGTGCAGTCTTTCCTGCTTGAAAAGCACGGGCTGGAAGACACGGAAGCAAACCGGGCGGTCGTGGAAAAAGAGATGCGCGAGGGCGGGTATAAGATTTACGCCACGATCGATCCCCAAATACAGGACGCCGTGCAGGACACGGTCGCGAACTGGGGCAATTACCCCAATTTCAGGGATTCCGCCAACAACATCATGTACCAGCGCGATTACGAAGGTAACACCATCGAAGTGGTGCAGCCACAGGTCGCGGCCGCCGTGATCGATAATAAGACCGGCTATTTAAGGGCAATCGTCGGCTCGCGCACCACACCCACCAGCCGTTTTACATTCAACCGCGCCGCGGACGGCAAACTGCCTATCGGTTCTTCGATGAAACCCATCGCGGTGTACGGCCCGGCATTCGATACCGGCTACTCCCTCGCCAGCCACGTCGCCGACCTGGAAGTGCCTATAAACGGCTGGACAAAGGAACCCGGCTACCCCACCTCCATGAACGGCTCGGGCATTATCTCGCTGCTGGACGCCATCACAGGCTCGAGAAACATCGCGGCGTCCCGGACACTGGCGGACTACGTAGGCGTGGATACCTCCCTAGCGTACCTGGACTCTTTGGGCGTAAATACGGAGAAATTTTACCCGCCGATTGCCGATGTGGATAACCGCACCATCGCCGGACTTTCGATGGGCATCGCGCCGATGAACCCCATCGAGGTCGTGGGGGCGTATTCCGTTATCCCGCGCGGCGGGCAGTACCTTCAGCCCGTCTCCTTTTCCCGCGTGCTCGATTCAAACGACAACGTGGTGATCGACCTTGAAAAAGACCGCGACGTACATCAGGCCCTAAAGCAAACAACGGCGTGGCAGCTAAACTTTGCCCTTGACGCCGCCGTTGACCATGGCACAGGCACAAACGCCGATATCCCCGGCATGACCACAGCCGGAAAAACAGGCACCGTGGCCGACCACAAGGGCGCGGCCTTCACCGGATACACACCGTATTACACTTCGTGCGTGTGGGTGGGGCACGACAGCACGCAGGCCGTGTTCGACGGCAGTCAGTACGCCTCCAGCGTGTGCGCGCCCCTTTGGCGGACGTACATGGAGATCATACACGCAGGGTTGACCGATAAGCCTGTTTTCGCGGGCGAACCGGAAACGTACGGCATGGTGCAGGGCACCGTGTGTATTCGCAGTAACATGGCGCCCGGGCCGGGCTGTGAAGTGCGCTCCGGCTGGATGGCGTCTGCCGACGTCCCCACAATGCCGTGCACCTATTGCTCGGGCGGCAGCGGCGGGGAAACCATATTGATTTGCGACGAGACCGGCATGGTCGCCGGGCCATATTGCCTTACTGTACATGAAGAAGCGGTTCGCATCGGCAACTTCCCGGAAGATTCTCCTTACCATATCGACCCTTCGTTCCGTGACAAGACGGTCTGCACCATCCATACGGCGGAATGGTACGCGGCCTATGTCGCCGAACAGGAAGCGGCGGCGGCAGCGGCGGCAGCCCAGCCCACACCGCCCCCAGAGGTTGTCCCGATAGAACCGCAACTGCCGGTCACGGAAAATCCCCCCGCGGTTTGAGTTTGAGCATGTTGCACGGGTTTGTTTAGACATTGCTTTGTTTGCGCGGAACAAACCACACGCGAACACGCGGTTTTCACAACTTCTTAGCTTGCGATTATTATTAGAAGGGCGGGACTTGAACGCGCCCTTGCGTTGTTGTTGAAACGGAAACTTTTTCTATCGTAGATAGTTTTGACGCTGCCGCTGGGCGTCAAAGGGGGCTGGGGGATTCGGAATTTCCATCATTGCGGAGACAGGCTCCCCTCCCCGATTCCGTCATTGCGAGCTTGACCCGCAATGACGTGGACGCACAGTATAAACATTATTCGGGCCTTTAAGGGAGTCCTTAGAACCGTAGGTTCTGAGCCGCCGGAGGCATTTCAATCATCACGCAGTGATACCTTGACCCTCGGGGAATACCCTATAGCTTTTGATCGGTATCTCTCTCATGCTTGCATACCGATTCATACTTTGGAGGTTTTTGATACTGTGTCCGACTCCAAGAAGCAGAGTATTACAATACCCTGTGATAGCCGACTTCGCGAGGGTTTAGTGAAAGCAAAACTTTTGCGCAACACTCGCTTCATTGATCAATAGAATACAGGCTCGCATTTGGGCGGACACCCCTACCCGATATACGCGGCAAACTCCGGGCTCATACTAAGCGCGATCAGCATAAGGCCCGCAAAATAGGCGAGCCAGCTCACATTCATGTGCGCCCGCCTGTCCGTGTGATAGTTCCACACGCCCAGCAGAATATCGGACAGCAAAAACAGCGCCGCACCCACCATAAAGAGCAGCGTGCCCGCCGTGAAGTCCGTCAAAAATACAGTCACCGATTTCGCCGCCATAAGCGTAATCAGTATCGTATAGGCAGTAAGCGCCTTTTGCGCTTCTCCCAGTTGCCAGTCCTGTTTTTTCATCAACAATAATACCAGCGCGAGTATCGCCGCCGTGATGACAACTTCACGCCAGCCTATGCGGTAAACGATCAGCATACCGATCAGAAACAATATCTGCGTCCCGGTGAAAAACCGGATGCCCGTTTTGTATTTTTTTATATCCAGCCGGATATATTGCAGGAAAAAGTCGCCCGCCATCGCTACAAAAAGGCCAATCACAACCAAAAGCTGCAAATTCAGGTAAAAACCGCCCCTGTGCGCATAGTTGTACAGCAGATAGTAAGAGAGCACGCCCACCGCGCAAAACATACCGGAAAGGGTCAGCTTTAACGCTGTCGCCTGTTTAAAGTTCGCGCCGTCCGTGTTCTTTTTTTCCGCGTTGAGATAAAAAACAAATAACACGCCATAAGCGATCACGATCGCCAGTGTGATATAATTTCCGGTGATCCAGTCCATTTTTCACACACCTTTCCTAAAAACGCCAGATTACGTTTCCGCCGATGCCGTTCCCTGCTCCGGCGCAGCCTGTTCCGATGGAGACGGCGAAAGCGCTACAGGCGTAAGCAGATCCGCATACCCGCCTTTCGCGGCATACTGCACAGCGTTATCCCGGGTGATCAGCTCCAGCTTCAGCCATTCAAACGAAAGCACGCCGGCATTGCTGTCCCGCGCCAGAATCACGGCGTCTTCCCCCGCGATCCGCGCCAGTTCCGCCGGACTGGAGAACACACTCGCGTATAAGCCGCCGCCCGCCACTTCACCGAGCACGCCTTCCCCGCCGCCGACCGATATGATTGAAATATCGCGCCCGGACGCACGCACTGCGGCAAGCGCCCCCGGATAAAAAAGCTCTTCCGTCGAAAACACCGCGTTGACACTTTCGTTTTCCGCAATCGCCTTTTCCGTCGCCTGCTGCCCACTCCCTTCCGTGCCGTCCGCCAGCACAGCCGCAGCCAGCGAAACGTTTCCGAGTTCTTCCGCCCGCGCCATAAAACCGTCGCGCTTCATCTGCGCAACAAACGGTGAGCTGAGGTCGTCTATCATCAGCACACTCGCGCCGTCCGGGCGGGCGTTGCCGCACGCCTGCGCCGCCATCGCGCCCATCTCGGCGTAATCCGGCGAGACCAGCGTCTTCACAATACCCGCCACAGGCACATTCACGTTGACCACCGGGATGCCCTGCATATCCGCTTCATCCAGCACCTCATACAGGTTATCCATGTCAAAAGGCGACACGACGATACAGGCCGCGCCGCTGCCGATCGCGGCATACATGTCCTCTACCTGCGCCTCTGCCGATTCGGAATAAAAGAGCAGCGCCCGGAAACCCGCCGCTTCTACCTGCGGCTGCGCCGCCTGCGCGAACGTTTCATTAAACTGCGTTTGCCCGTTCAGCACAAACGCGATGGGCGGCTCTGCCGGTTCGGGCGTATACGAAGGCTCGGGCGGCGCTTGGGATGTCTGCGTTTGCTCGGGCACAGGCTCCTCGTCCCGGGCACAGGCAGTCGCCAGCAAAAGCACCGATAGCAGTATGAGCAGCAGAATGAAAATTCTTCTCATCGTTATTCCTTATACTATATACTATTTCCTGAGCATTGTTAATTGCTCTATTTGCTTACGGTGGTCGGCGGCGTTTTCTTCCGGCGACTTCGTGGGGTCGTCCCGTTCATAGTGCTCGCAGGGCAATAAATTACATTGGCCGCAATGCGCAAGCTTTTTCTGGTTGACGCAGCAGTCATACAACCCGCAAACAGCCTCGCCGGTGTGTTCCAGCCAGAATACTTTCCCTTTGATTGCGGTGCATCCCCCACAATCATCTGGAAAATAGCCGCATTCGGAGCACACCACCCCACAACAACTGATTATTTTATCCATCTCTCTGCCCTTTCCCGCATATGCGATACGCGCCAATAAACCAGACGTGTTTCATAGCTTTGTAGGCGCAAGCCCTATTTTCCGCTGTACCTTTGCAAGCGTTTTCGCCGCGGCATCCGCCGCTTTGCCGCTGCCCGCCCGCATGGCTTCCGTCAAATATGCCTTGTCCTTCCTGACCTCATAATACCGCTTTTGCAGCGGGGCGAGCACCTCGATAACAGCCTCCGCCACCCGCTCTTTCAGCGCGCCATACCCGGCGGAAGCAAACTCGCTTTCCCCCTGCTCTATGGGGATTCCCCGAATGGACGAATAAATGGAGAGCAGATTGGAAACCCCCGGTTTGTCTTCCGAAAAACGCACCTGTCCATCAGAATCCGTCACCGCGCGTTTGATTTTTCTGCGTATCACGTCCGGCTCATCTAAAAGCGCGATGTAAGCATTTTCGTTGTCGTCCGATTTAGACATCTTCTTTTCCGGTTCTTGCAGGCTCATGATCTTCGCGCCCGCCTTTGGAATGTACGGCGCAGGCACGGTAAACACATCCCCGTACAAATTGTTAAAGCGGATAGCGACATCCCGCGTCAGCTCGACGTGCTGTTTCTGATCCACACCCACGGGCACCAGATCCGCCTGGTAGAGCAGAATATCCGCCGCCTGCAGCACCGGGTAGGTATAAAGCCCGGCATTGATGTTTTCCCCCGCGCGCTGGCTTTTTTCCTTGAACTGCGTCATGCGCGAAAGCTCGCCCAAATACGTATAGCAGGAAAGTATCCACGCAAGTTCGGAATGCTGCGGTACATGCGACTGCATATACAGCACGCTTTTTTCCGGGTCTATGCCCGCCGCGATCAAAAGTGCCATCACATCGAGCGCGCGCTTTCTAAGCGCCGCCGCGTCCTGCCGCACCGTGATAGCGTGCAGGTCTACCACGCAATAATAGCAATCATACTCTTGCTGAAGCGCCGCCCAGTTTTTCACCGCGCCGAGGTAATTGCCGAGCGTAAGGCTGCCCGAAGGCTGTATACCTGAAAATATGATTTTACGTTCTTCCCCCATCAGTTGCGCTTCCCTTCGATGAATTTTCTGACCACACCGATCTGGCCGCCTTTTTCCACCACGCCGTTATGCAGCGCGGGTTTTTCTTTCAGGGTGCTTATCTGCCCGGGCACGGCAAGCTTTGTAAGCCTGCTCAGCTCCTCCGCCGCCGCAAAAGCGTCCGGCACATCTTTGCCCGTCAGCGCGCGCAGCACATCCTGCGTAAATTTATACGGGCTGGCTGTGGACATTACGACAGTGACCGATTGATCGCCCGTCGTTTCCACGTATTTTTCATAGACGCACTGCGCCACCGCCGTGTGCGGATCCATCACATACCCATAAGACGTAAAAATATCTTTTATTGTTTCCGCCGTTTCCGTTTCGTCACAACAGTCGGCATAGAATGATTTTTCCAGTTCTTGCGCCATTTTTTCCGGTATCGTGTATTCCCCTTTTTCGGAAAGGGCGTCCATCCATGCCTTAACCGCGCCCCCGTCCCGCCCGGCAAGCTCAAACAACAAGCGTTCCAGGTTGCTTGAAATAAGGATATCCATAGACGGCGACATCGTTTTATAAAATTCCCGCCGCGCGTTGTACCGCCCTTTTCTGAAAAACTCCGTCAGCACATTGTTTTGGTTGGACGCGCAAATGAGCCTTCCCACCGGCAAACCCATGCGCGCCGCGTAATAAGCCGCCAGTATGTTGCCGAAATTACCTGTGGGCACGCAGAAGTTTATCTGCTCGCCCTCGCGTATGCCGCCCTCCAGCAACAGCTTCACATACGCGTAAACGTAGTACGCCACCTGCGGGATCAGCCTGCCGATGTTGATGGAGTTCGCCGAGGAAAGCGTATAGCCATGCTCCGCCGCCTCGCGGGCAAACGCAGCGTCGGAAAACAGCGCCTTTACGCCGGTCTGCGCGTCGTCAAAATTCCCGTTCACCGCGCAAACGCCAATGTTGCCGCCCTCCTGCGTCACCATTTGCAGTTTTTGCATAGCCGCCACGCCACTTTCGGGGTAAAACACGAGGATAGCCGTGCGCGGCACATCTCGGAACCCCTCCATCGCGGCTTTACCCGTATCGCCGGACGTCGCCGTAAGCACCAGTATATCGTGCTTTTGCTCATGCAGCTTCAGCGATTCGGACATAAGCTGCGGCAATACCTGAAGCGCCATATCCTTAAACGCGAGCGTAGGCCCGTGGGTCAGCTCCATCACATATTCGCTGTCTGAAAATTTTGAGAGCGGCGCCACCGCGCCCGAATCAAACCCCGCGTAGGCGCGCCCGGCCATTTTTTCCAGCGTCTGCCGGTCGATCTCAAAGAATTCCCCCAATATGTGCGCCGCCACCGGTACATAGCCGCCGCCCGCCAGTTCCTTTAGCTTTGCCATATCCAGCCGCGGAAAGTATTCGGGCACAAACAACCCGCCGTCTTCCGCTATTCCTTTTAATACCGCCCGCGTCGCCGGCATTTTATGGCTCGCGTCGCGCGTGCTTACTACATCCATCTTTCTTCCCTTTCATTGTGTTGCCTTAATCACAAAGGCAGGGTTTTCCCCTGCCTGCATGGTTCCTCGCTAAAAAATAGGCAAAACCCGTGTTTTCGCCATACCGCCCCCGCCGCTAGATGATATACTTCTTCAAAAATTCCGGCGCGCCTTCCGGGTCGGCGCTTATGATAATCACGGCCTTAAACTGGTTCTTTTGGGAAAGCTCTTCTATCTTGCCCATGTACGCCTCGATTTCCGAAACTTCCTTGCCGATGATCTTCAGGAACGCGTCGATAAAAATTGCCTGGATATCAAAGTTCTGGGCCACCATCCCGCACAAAAGGCCGTACAGTGCGTCACATGAATCGATTTTATAATCTTTCACATCCACAAAACGGATCTGGTGCTTCACATCATACATATAGCGCTTGTCGTCATCGATAAATACGACGTCGCCTTTTGTAGTACTCAGCTCCTCATTGGCCATGTCGATCAAGCGTTTTGTCTTGCCGCTGCCTTTCGTTGCGTAAATCAACTGTATCATACTGATGTACCCCCCTGGTATCTACCGGTTTTTCTTATACTATTCCGCAATTAAAAACCCACAGCGGTTTTAATGTGCGCCTTTGGCGCACAGCGCGTGATGCTCTTGGGCATTACGCTCGCGCAAGCCGTTCAATACTGAGCCGCTCAAAAAGGATTTTCCTTTTTGAATCGCATTTTATGCGGTGATAGAAAAGCGATTTTTGTCGCTTTTTTATTGCGGATTAGTATTATTATACTAATTCTCATGCGAAAAGTAAACAGCCCCGTTTTTATTATTTTGCGGAAGCGTTACTTTTCAATAAGGGATTTCCCCTCCATTTCTTTTGGCACGGCAAGGCCCATCAGGTCCAGCAGTGTGGGCGCGATATCCGCAAGCTTGCCGCCCTCCGCGAGCTTCGCGTTTTTATACCGCTCGCTCACAAGGATGCACGGCACGGGGTTTGTGCTGTGCGCCGTAAACGGGCCGCCTGTTTTTGAGTCTATCATAATCTCCGCGTTGCCGTGGTCGGCGGTAATGACGGCCTCGCCGCCCACCTCGCGTATGGCCCGCACCACTTGATCCACGCATTCGTCCACCGCGGCAACCGCTTTTTTCGCCGCTTCAAAAATACCGGTGTGCCCCACCATGTCACAATTCGCGAAGTTCAGTATCATCACGTCGAATTTTTCAGATTTGATCAGTTCCACCGCTTTTGCCGCGACCTCGTAAGCGCTCATCTCGGGCTTTAAATCGTAGGTAGCCACCTTGGGGGAAGGGATCAAAAACCGTTCTTCCCCTTTGTTGGGCTGTTCCACGCCGCCGTTAAAGAAAAAGGTGACATGCGCGTATTTTTCCGTCTCGGCGATGCGGAACTGCGTCTTGCCGTTTTTGCTGATATATTCACCGAATGTGTTTTCGAGCGTCTGCGGTTTATACGCGATGTGGATATTTTTAAATTCCTTGTTATACTGCGTCATAGACACAAAGAAAACGGGGAAATAAGCCCTCTTGAACCCATCAAATTCCCGCTCGATAAATGTGCGGGTGATCTCCCGCGCCCTGTCCGGGCGGAAATTGAAGAAGATGATGGAATCGTTTTCACGTATTTTGGAGACAGGCTCGCCATTTTCCGTGATCACCACCGGCTTGATGAATTCGTCGTACTCTTCTTTATCGTAGGCGGCCTGCATCGCCTCCGCCGCGTCCGTGAAGTTTACGCCCTCGCCATGCACAAGCGCGCGGTAGGCCAGCTCTACGCGTTCCCATCGGTTGTCCCTGTCCATCGCGTAGTAGCGGCCGGTCACCGTGGCAATCTTGCCCGCGCCGATCTCTTTGATTTTTTGCCGGAGCTGCTCAATATAGCCTTTGCCGCTATCCGGCGGCACATCCCTGCCGTCCATCAGGCAATGCACGTATGTCCGCCCGCCCACGCCCTGCTCCTTTGCCAGCTTTAAGAGCGCGTACAGGTGTTCCTGGTGCGAGTGTACGCCGCCGTCCGATAAAAGGCCCATCAAATGCAGCGAAGTACCGTACTTTTTCACATTTTCTATCGCGTCCAGAAATTCCTGCTTGGAAAAGAAATCGCCGTCCGCGATAGACTTTGATATCCTTGTAAGCTCCTGGTAAACCACGCGCCCCGCGCCGATGTTCAGATGCCCCACTTCCGAATTGCCCATCTGGCCTTCGGGCAGGCCCACCGCCATGCCGCACGCGCCGATCTCCGTGTGTGGGAATTCCGCTTCCAGTTTCTTGATATGGGGCGTCCCCTGCGCACAGATCGCGTCCCCTTTGTCCCCATCGTCATGGCACACGCCAAAACCGTCCATTATAATCAATGCTGTAAAACTCATCCGTAATTTACCACCTTTGAAAAGTCTTCCGCTTTGAGCGACGCGCCGCCGATAAGCCCGCCGTCAATGTCGCTCATCGCCATCAGCTCGGCCGCGTTGCCCGGGTTCATACTGCCGCCGTACTGGATGCGCACCCGCTCCGCCGGGTCTCCGTAAAGCTCGCGTATGGCCTGGCGTATCGTTTTGATTGTCTCGTTGGCGTCTTCGTTCGTCGCTGTTTTGCCCGTGCCGATCGCCCAAACCGGCTCGTAAGCGATCACGATTTTCACCACATCCGCCGCGCTTATGCCGTCCAGCGCCAGCTTTGCCTGCATACGCACGACCTCCGCCGTTATGCCCTGCTCACGCTCACGCAGCAGTTCACCCACACATACGATGGGCGTAAGGCCCTTTTCCAGCGCTTTTTTTGTTTTACGGTTCACCGATTCGTCTGTCTCCGCGTAGTATTGCCTGCGCTCCGAATGGCCGATGATGACGTATGCCGCGCCCAATGAAAGCAACATATCCGCCGACACTTCGCCGGTATACGCCCCGCTGTCGTGGTAATCCATATTCTGCGCGCCCAACCCGATATTTGTGCCGGCAACCGCCTTTGCCGCGGCCGCAAGGCAGGCGTAAGGCGGGCACACCACGACCTCACACGCCGCCCCTTTCACAAGCGGTATCAGCTCGCCGATCAGCTTTATCGCTTCATCCGGCGTTTTATTCATTTTCCAGTTCCCCGCAATGATTGGTTTTCTCATGTTTTGCTCCTCTTATCTGCTCCTCATTAATGGAATAGTCCGCCGCACTGCCGCGCGGCGGACGCCTTAGCAAGCACTATTTGTCGTTCAGCGCGGCGACGCCCGGCAGCTCCTTGCCTTCCAAAAACTCAAGCGACGCGCCGCCGCCCGTGGAGATATGCGTCATTTTATCGGCGAATCCCAGTTTCTTCACCGCGGCGGCGCTGTCTCCGCCGCCAATGATCGTCGTCGCGCTTGTCTCCGAAAGCGCCGCCGCGACAGATTTTGTGCCGCCCGCGAACTCGGGGATCTCGGCGACGCCCATCGGGCCGTTCCAGATGACCGTCTTCGCGCCCTTCACTTCATTCGCGAAAATGATGCGCGAGCTGGGGCCGATATCAAGCGCCATGCTGTCCGCCGGGATATCATCCACAGCGACCGTCCGCGTGGGCACGCCCGCCTTAACCTCCTTCGCCACAACAAAGTCCGAAGGCAGCATGATTTTGATGCCCTTTTTCCTTGCCTGCTCCATCAGGTCGCGCGCAAGATCCAGGCGTTCGTTATCCACAAGCGAATTGCCTATCTCATAGCCTTCCGCCTTAATAAACGTGTTTGCCATGCCGCCGCCTATGATCAGCGTATCCACCTTGCTCAAAAGGTTTTCTATCACTCCGATTTTATCCGATACTTTCGCGCCGCCCAGAATGGCAATGAACGGGCGCTCCGGGTCGGCCAGCGCCTTGCCCATCACGTCAAGCTCCTTGCCGATGAGGTAACCTGCCACAGCCGGCAGGTATTTTGTCACGCCTTCGGTGGAAGCGTGCGCGCGGTGCGCGCTGCCAAACGCGTCGTTCACATAAAGGTCGGCAAGGCCGGCAAGTTGTTTGGCAAATTCAGGGTCGTTCGCCGTCTCCTCTTTGTGGAACCTAAGGTTCTCCAGCAGCACTACCTGCCCGTTTTCCATCGCGTCTACCGCCGACTGCGCCTCCGGCCCGATGCAATCCTTCGCGAACGTCACTTTTGTATTAAGCAGTTGATCCAGCCGCGCCGC
>QMCD01000858.1_pt1 | contig 20211 bp, 15 predicted proteins | sample 1821841 | NCBI WGS metagenome assembly QMCD01 (sample SAMN01991225, study PRJNA193472) | Termite gut metagenome, whole genome shotgun sequencing project. | isolation source: worker | host: Macrotermes natalensis
TGTTCGGTGTAAACTTAATCGGTGTAAACTTATTCGGTGTAAAGTTATTCGATGTAAAATTATTCGGTGTAAAATTATTCGGTGTTCCGGCGTGGGGATATCTGCTGATAGAGGCGCAATAACAAAAGGTGCTGCCATCAGCGTGCCAGCCCGTGCCGCTGTATTCGACCTGACACCCATCGGTATTGAGGCCGGCACTGGCGCTCCGGTCAACTGGCCATCGCCTGCTTTTGGGGTTACTTTGGCCGATTTTCCGGGATCGGTAATATTGGATTTGGAAACCTCCTCGTATTGATCCTTGCTGCTCTCGGATATGGGGGTCCTAGTTGATTCCACCCACTCTACCGTATCGGTATTTACCGATTCCACTATGGTTTCATTTACTTTAGTATCTTCAACGGCAACATTTATTTCGGATTCTTTTTTAACCTCATCATCCACATTTACTTTTTTATACTCAATGTCATCACGTACAGTAATGATTCCAGACGGCCTTTCAATTATGTAATCCTTTATATTGTTACTGTCCGTCAGTGCCACCCGGTACTCACCACCGGCAATGTCCGTCAGATAAATAATACCGTCCTTATCATCATCCTCTGCTTCAATGACGCTATCCTTAGGTCCCGCTATTTCCACCTTGAACACTATGCCTGTTATCAGTTTTCCGGTCGCTTCACTGGTAAACTTTATTTTTAGATCCTTTTGAATAGAGGAAAGTCCCATCCGAATCTTCCTGCTATCAATTTCTTCCTCCCGTAGCTCCTCTGCTTCAAGTTCGGCGGCCAAATTCCTAGCTATCTGGGCATCCGCCACGGCAATCAGTCCGGCCTCTCCGATAACGGTGATATGTTGAGCTTGCGTGCCGATCTCCATAAAAGTTTCCAGCTGATTATCTTGATTTCTGGCACCAAGATACATGGACCCGGTAAAAATAGCAATAATCAATACGGCAAGACCAGTCATAAGCACGACATGATCTATCGTACTCATATTCATCAGCTTATCTTTTATTTTATTGAATACCGGATTGCCCCAGCTGCGGGAACGGTATTTCGTCCTAGCTCTGCCACGACCAGCGTATTCTCCTACTGTACGGCGGTCCACATCGTCATCATCGTCGCTGTAATCATCTCCATCAGCATAATAATCTTCGTCGGTATAATCACTCTCGTCGGCGTAATCTTCGTCTATCTCATAACCTTCCTCGGCATAATAATCTTCATCTTGGAAATAATCATCGGCATAGAATCTGGCATCAGTATCGCTGTCCGCACCGTCTTCGTAATAATCTTCGTCGGCATCGCTGTCTTGGCCGTCTTCGTAATAATCTTCGTCGGCATCGCTGTCTTCGCCGTCTTCATAATTATCATCCGCAAAATAGCCGTCTTCTACCTCATAGGATTCGTCGTTCCAGTCGTCCTCATCATACTCTTCGTCCTCTTCGTAGTCTAAATCATGTCCGTCCAGATCAACCCGGTCCATCTCGGCTCTCTTAAACCTCTTTACACCTTTTTTACTTTTTTTACTCATTCCGACAATTTTTCTCAACACTTTTATGTAAACTCTCCTATTTAACATTTTTGTAACATTATAACACCTAAATCCAATATATTCAAGGTTTTTACTCAAAAAAATATATAAAAAACAATTAACATAAGTCCAAATTTTTAACTTTGCGCGATAACTTAAAAAATAAGTGGTTGACTTTTTTTGCAAAAACTGCCACAATTTACATGAAGCATAATTTTCATTCTTTTTAAAGGGGGGAATTATATGATGTACATGCATTATTGCCCGCACTGTAAACGTATGTTCATGCTGAACGGACACCATTTAACCTGTCCCAAATGCACGAAATCCATCTCCGAGCTGAAAATCTCTTACATAGATTATGTAAAACTGGATATGGACGAGCGGGCGGCCTTTAAGATCAAATGCGAAAGCGAAACTCATTTGCCGGATCTCAGCATAACTTACCGTATGCATAAATACAGCAAATGGTACCGGGAACTTCAATGCACAACCGTTGCCAAGCAGGCAGATGAAGTAAGTGCAGTTCTAAAATAGGCCATTACGGCCTATTTTTTTACTCTTTTTCTTCACCGATGATATCTTCTTCATTGATGATATCGGCGATTCTCTGGGCGAGCAGCTCCCTTCCGGCATCATTATAATGCATATGATCAATCATATAATCTTTATAATTCCCTTCATGGATCGTACCAAAATAATTATCTATGAACGATATGCCGCAGCTTAATGCCACATCATATCCCATAATCAGATAGTGGGGAACCGTGCCGTTGCCTAGATCGGTTATGGTTCCGTTGTGTAGCTTACCGGCTTCATCCCGGTGCCGGGCATAAGTATGTGACATCAGGAAAATGCGGATATGTGGATATGCTTTCTGGACATTTTCTATCGAAGTGCGCAGCGCTCCCGTAAATGCGGTCACATCATATTCGTTATTGGGATTGTCCGCCGTCGAAAGCATGTTATAATCCGTCGTGTCGTACATCAAGATGATGATGTCGACTTTATTCATATCCACTTTGACCATCTCCTGTACGGCTTCCTTGTATCTGCCGTCCTCTTCATATTCCGCAGCGGAGGCCTGAGGGCTGTACTGCCCGTTGATCAATGCCTGCGTCACATAATACAGGTTGAAGACGTCCCTCGTATAGTAGGGGTCATAAACAGGATATTTACAGACCACCACTGAATCCGGGAAAGCGGCATTGTATACGGTCGCCCCGGTTTTTTCCGCTATCTGTGCCGCCAGGCCGCTCTCGCCCCGCTCGTCGGTAAATGGGTTGTTGCCCAGGCAGACGATCGTGGTCTTCCCGTCGTCGATCTTGCCTTCCAGATCCGACTTGCGCATGGGAATGATGATATCCATCTCTTCCTCTTCAAATTCTTCTAAAATCACGGAAGGGTCATAGTCCGAATCCGTGCCGATGTCCCACCGGAGCAGGATGAAGATGGCTGTTCCGAATATAACTACAATAATCGCCAGGATCAGTAAATGTATATTTAGCTTGAATCTGAACTTCATTTTACACCCCATGCATTTTGCAGTCTGTGTCAAAGCGCAGCTTGCGCTGAAACTGCTGAAATAGAAATGTGAAAAATACTTTCTATACTTCCTTACGGATTAGTTTACTATTTTTGGAAAAAAAAATCCACGAATTCATAAAAAATTAATAACTTTTAGAAATCCGCCTGATTTATGATTGAACGGTGGCGGGGTTTTATGTTATTCTTAGTAAAAAGTAAAATCATTCAGAATATCGGGAAAGATAAGTCTATGAAGAAAAAATCCAAGATCAGGGACATCCTGTTTCTGCAAGGTGTCTTTATTATTTACAGTATCTCCAGTATTGTCGCCAAGCTTGCTTCCAGCCAGCTGGATTCACTGCGGTCGGTTTTTTCAGCCGGATTTATCTTGGCGGCGGCGGGGGAAGTCGCCATTTTAGGGATATATGCCTTGCTATGGCAGCAGGTCATCAAGCGGTTTGAACTATCCATTGCTTATGCCAACAAGGCCATGACTCTGCTATGGGGCTTATTATGGGGGTTTTTTATTTTTGACGAGCAGATAACTGTGACTAAGCTGATCGGCATTGCCATCGTCTTTGCCGGCATCGTGGTTATGAACGGCGGAAGGGAGGAGCTATCATGAATCCATATTTCATTGCCCTGATGTTTTCAGTAATAATTTCTTCATTTTCACAGGTTCTCTTAAAAATAAGCGCGACGAAAACTTATGGTACCGTGTTTCGCGAATATTTTAATCCTTATGTCATCTGCGGATATGGTATGATGTTTATTGCCTTATTCCTTACGATATTGGCATATAAGGGACTGGATTTTACCAATGTACCGGTGATGGAATCGTCCGGCTATGTGCTGATCATGGTATTGAGTTATTTTTTCTTCCGGGAAAAGTTTACCGTGCGGAAGGTACTGGGGATGATGCTGATCCTCGGCGGGATCCTGGTATATTATATATAACTGCTGCCGGTCGCTTGGACATCTTATAGTTGTTTGATCGCATTTTATAGCAATTCCTTTTTCAAGATTTGTTATACAAGATGTATAATCATTATAATTTAAAATTTTCATTATTATAGTTTTCTAAGAATGTCTCTTGGCAGGTAACATAATACTCGTTCAACTCATTTTTAGCTTCTGTTAGCAACTGACCTTGCATTGTCTCCCTACCAGCCTTTTCAATTTGTTCATTTATTTTATCACGAGTATTCTTAAGAGTTTCACAAAGCCAAGCTATATTATGTATAGGGCGATATAATTTAAGTCTGTCAATCATATCTCTACCCTTTTCATCATCAGATGCAATTCCACCAGCATCATTTCTATAGAATATCTCTCCGTAATCAGTCTCAACCGGATCATAAAAATATTCATTCTCTATTAGTCGTTTTGAAATATCTCCTTTATAATCATTACTTTTGGCTAAATTACACTTTTTACATGAATATATAAGGTTTTCATATAAGGTTCCACATTCAGGCCATACATTTTTAAACACATCTTGCGGAACAAAATGGTCAACTTCGAAAGGAGTCGTAATCCCTGTATCTATCAGATTACAATACGCACATCTATGAGCAAAATCCTGTTTTAAGAATGGCTTGTAATCGCTGTAATTTTTATACTTTCTTGTACATGTCCTCTGTATTTTATAATCTCTAAACTTTCTCTTCATTCGTTTACTCCAGCATGCTATTTGCCTTCTCTATAAGTTCCACAATCTTTTTTGCCTTATCTTCATCAAATATTTTATCTATTTGCGTTTGGTCTGAAGGTAGGAAATCTGCCATCTTGCTTTCGATCTTCAACACTGCTCTAATTTTATCGCTCTCATTCCCTTTGACTAACTTTTCCTTCAAATCAGATAATGTTAATTTTAAGGAATCCTTTTGAGAAACATATTTTTGCATACTATCAAAAATATTATATACCTTTTCCTTTGAATACTCTTCTTCAAGCTTAAAAAATTCTCTCTTTCTATATACTTTATCAGCATCTATATAATTAGGCTCAATGCTTTCCTCCACCACTTCTGTCAAAATTATTATAGGAAACTTAGGAACAACCTCTTTAATTCTTCCAAAAATTTCTGTCCCTTGTACCTTTGTCGTCTTGACCATTATTTTATAATCAATTATTAAGCATGCAATTTCCTCATTAATAATATCATTCATAACATCGTGAAAAACTTCATCAACCAGCTTTCCACTTTCAGTTGATAAAGAATAAGATTTAAAATCGTATTCCAGCGAGCGTGGTGCATTGGTTTTTATTGTGCGCCGCATTGCTTTTAATTGACTTTCTTCATCATCAATTAGTCCTATAACATACATATTTTCACCTCTCCTAACCTATCCATGATGCTTGAAGCATAAATCCTGAATTGACCGGTATCACGTGCAAGCTTCCTTCACTTCTTTCCACAGACTCACGCGCTGCCCAAAGGCCTATTCCTGTTCCTCCCGCCTTGCTACTAATTGTTGCATCTAACACCACATCTGGATTTTGCAGATATTCCTCAGCCAATCGAGGACCATTGTTTTCCATATCTAAGTATATTTTTTGTTGCTCTCTATATACCTTAAATTTGATTATTCTCTCGCCTTCACATTCCTCTAAAAAGTATGCCGAGTTCAGCAAAAAATTATTCAAAAGTAAATGCAAATCCACAGTTGGGAGTGACAGTTTTATATCTTCTGCACAATCAATTTCTTCGATTTTAATATGCTTTCTCTCTAGCAAAGCACTCCACTTGGTTCTTACATGCATTAAAAAATCATATAAAGACACTTCTTGAGTATAAAAATTTTCCTTGCTTATACTATCCATTATCAAATTTACCCATTCGGATAAGAGTATATCTGTGCCGTCTAATTCTTCCAACATATCATAAGGATTGAAATCTTCATCACCTGTATATGGTTTATAGCCCAATAACAAGTTAATAGATTCTTTTAAATGCTGCCCTCTGCTTCCCAAATTAGTTGCAATTCTACTTATTTCGTGAGCAAATGTCTGAGCCATAACCCCTGCCGAACTAAGTACCATTAAGAGCTGGTTAATTGTCATTTGATAATCTTGCCTTTTTCCAATGGTATATATTACATCTTTCAAATCATCCTCATTATATGAGCTTTCATTCTCTTTTTGTTTATTCCATGTATCTTTTTTTTGTTGATATTCATCTCTTTTAGCATATTTTTGTTCTGCCTTCTTCTCTCGCATCACTTGCTCATAGACCTCTTGCGTTCGGTCTTTATGAGCTTTTTCTTTTGCATTTTTCCACGCAGCATATTCACGTAAAGGATACTGCCTATCCGCTTCAAATTTTGTTATTATTTCTTGTATCAACTTAACAAAAGCATTGTATTCTGAATTTAAACTCATCCCCTCTCGATTAGCATTATCCTCAAGTTTGGGGTTTGTAATTCGACTTATTGAAACACTTCCTATTAATTGATTTGGTGCAACACGCCAATAACCTTTTTCGTGTGATGCAGCTGCTGGACTGGCTTGCACCCTCGTACTCAGATCAATCCAATCAAAAAAGACTCCTTCATCGCCATATGGACGTACTTTGAAATCATCACGATATATTTTAATTCCTGAGAAAGTATTAAGTAATTTTCTTCGCACTCGCACTTGAAAATCCCTTACTATTTCAATCGTACTTTTACTTTTTTTCAAATAATAAATAGTTAATTCAAACGCCCCCACACTTGAATACTCCAACATATCTTCTGTTTTCAATTTTGGAACAATTTCTTTTAAACTATATTCAAATTTAACAGTACTGTTAAAATCATCCCTTTTATACTTATCTTTTTGAAAACATTCTTTCCTCCAAAATTCTTCCAAATCAAATGTTTCTATATCTGTCTTCGAATATTTTAGAACTATATTCTTCACAGAAACATCAATTTCATTACGGTCATATGTAATGTATACTTTGTCTTTTCCATCATATTTCGCTTTAATCATATAATCATAATATTCCCTATTAATTCCCTCACTTTTTGATTCAAAGTCTAAGTCTGAAAAAAATGTGTTTCTAACTAATACATCAAAACGGTCTACACTTCCAAGCGGGTTTATATTTTTGAGATTATTATTTACCTTTTTATATAGTTTTTCATTCCATAGTTCTCTAATAGGAGATAAAATGATTGCTGTACCGCTAGTCCAATCATATGATTCTATTAGTGCAAAATCTCTTCCGACTAAAGTCTTGACAGAATTTAAAAACCCATCCTCCAATAGATTAACCTTCGCTTTAACTTGATTTAATAGTTCTGCATCATCAAATTGTCTCCAGTCCAGTTCCCAAACTACTAATGAGTCCGTTTCATTTTTGGTTATAACTTTCGATTGTAAAGATAATTTATCAAGAGCAAATCTTCCAATTCCTTTTGCGCCCGTTTTTATTCTTTGCTTTTGTGCACTACGGATATTTACCTCTTTATCATCCGTACCAATGTTCATCCATGTGGTCTCCAACGTTTTCCGAGTCATGCCACATCCATTATCCAAAACAATAACTCTTGATATAGATAATATTAATTCTCTTAAGGATTCTAACTTTATATCTTCCAGATTATCTTTTAATATGTATACTCCATTTTTTATATCGTAATAGGAACTTATTTCAGATAGCTTATCACAAAAATTTTGCTTTACTTCGGACAGGCTTAATTCCTTTGGTATCTTTTCATATGGTATAATATATTTTACAAATACACATTCAGCATCTGCATCATAGCCATTTTTTACTAACTCTAAAATTGCTCCATCAACATCGGATATGTTTTCCCTTCCAATCAATCTTGCTGTTTTTGCACTTACCTGAAAAGCTATACTATTCATTAATAAAATCACCTACCTTAAACGTAAATTTATTTATATCATTCGATGTGATTCTAAGAGAGCTTCCACTAGCTGGTGTTCCAATACCGTGCACATATTCTAAAAACTGTTCAGATTCCAATATATTTCTTGCCAAATCCAAATCGTGACCATATTCTGAAATAATATATATGCCCGAATAAGGTATTGCTCTTGCACTCACATCATAAACTTTTATCTTATTAGTTACAACTGTTGATAATAAAAGTTTTTTCATATTCATATTTTTAACTGCTTGATTTCTTCCGTATTCAAACCACCTTGCATTATTATCTGAATCACGTGAATATAATTCTTTTTTATTTTCATTTAAATATATATATGCTTTTGGAAATTTATTTTTAAATTCTGCTTCTGTAAAACGAATTATTCTTTTTTCCCTTACGTTATAAGGAAATATTATGTACTCCTCATTTTCATATTTTCGGTTTCTAGGACTTATAGCTCTTCTTAATGCTCCTTGCTCAATATCATACTTAATTTTAGTTTCTCTATCTATAACAAAAACATTATTCCTCTGTGTAGCAATAGTTATTCCCGCTTTATATAGCTGATCAAATTGAATTACCTTGTCTACTACTGGAATTTTTAAATTAAAGTTCCATTTATCTGCTAACCCAAATCCATATTTTTTTAATTTTATTTTATAATTCTTAACTACATTATTGTATTGGAATTCCTTAATATATGAATCTTTCTCTAATAAAATGACTGCCGATGATGTTAATGCATTATCAAACAACTTGCGATTCGGATAATCATATATTTCAACCAGATGAGGGAGAATCAAATTTCTTAGGTCTTTTCCAAATACATTTTTAAATATACTATTTGGTATTAAATAAACCATCTTTCCCGATTTGTGAAGATAACTAATTGCATTTTCAATAAATGCATAACAATAATCTGGTTTGCCTTTTTTGCATGTATTATAACTATCTTTTATAAAATTTCTCACATCTAGTTCTAAGTTCTTATAAGATATATATGGTGGATTACCAATGATATAATCAAAAGTAATACTAAAAGGTCTTCTAAGTACATCCTCATTAACCACATTCCATTTTACATCTTCCAGTCTATATCTATAAGCCACCATATTCAAATTATCAATACATTGGTTATAAGTAGCTTCTACAATTTCTGCACCATAAATATCACTTTCCAAACCTTCTTTGATTTTATCCAAAGATATATTTTGATCAATTGCGTCTAAAATATATCTTTCTACAATTAATCCGAGAATGTTACCCTCTCCACAAGAGTTCTCCAACACTTTTTGTCCATATAAATTTGTTCTATAACCAATCATATCAAGCATATTATTCGAAATTTCATGTGATGTAAATTGTTGACATCTTATATCCATGTTTCACCTTCCGTAATAAAAATGTACTTAAAAGACTCTTAGCTAACCAATTCCTTTAAAAAACCAGAACCGATCAGAGGCGGCTCACGATCACGGCTCACATATAAGGCAAATACTCTTCGATGATGATCTGTTCCACATCAGCATCCTTATAGATCAGATAACCGTCTATCTTAGTCATAAGCTCCAGCCGGCAAGCTGCCGGATCGCCGTCTAACGGCTGACTCTCGTGTAAGATAATATAATTGCACAGGGTGGCCCTGGTAGCTTCTACCAACACTTCCATATCAACTATTTCCGATTTTTCCATAGCCTCATGGACCGCGTTATAATAACCCCATTGCGGCACCAGCATGGACCTGCCGTATGGCATCCCGATATCCGCGTCATATTGGCGCACGAAATGTACCAGTTCCTCCGGAAATACTGCCCGGATATATTCCAGCTCTTCATTTTCTTTAAGATAATCACATACCTCCACAACCGTCTGGGGAATATGATATGGATTTTCCGCCTTGGTGATATATTGACTGTCATACACATACGTACCGCATAACATAACCGCCGCCGCCATCACAGCCAAGCCGATCCTTTTATGGGCCGCAAACAGTCGGCAGCCCGCATAAGATATCGTTACCCCCATCGGCAGCAGCCACAGCACCCGGTAATATGTCCCGCCGGGATCCATCCAGACAAAAAACCAGCGGAACAAGGGGAATAGATAGACAGCTAAGATTGCCAAGGGCACATAGACGATCAGCGTCCTGATCCGCTTTTCCTTCTCTGTGAACAATAGATAAATCAGACCCGCCAGATATAGCAGCGCCAGATAGCGAAGGCCGGTATAAAGTTTCAGGATCACCACGCTTTCCATGAAAATTCCGTACATGGGCGCTCCTTTCTTAAATGATTAATTCAAATACCTATATAGAAAAGCTGCACTATAATAGTAAATATAACAAAACATATACTGCGCTAGGGATACAGGCTAGGCCGGTTTTCACTAAGACCATAAACTTCCGTTGGCGGATCATCATTAAGAAACCGCAAGCCCCCGACAGCATGGCGGTCAAAAAAACGGCCATGGAACTCGACATACCCGCCGCCCAGTTAGCGGCACCCAGTAATATCCATAAAATTGCCGTATGGTTCCTCTTTCCATCTGCATGACCCTCTTCCGGACTCTCTTCAAATATCCACAAAAACAGCCAAAGGACTGCCGGAAGAATAAAATTGCCGGCAAAAGACTTACCCTGCCATGTCCGTGTCATCAAAAAAGTCTCGTTGGTATAGATCGAAACATTGCCGAACATCTGGAGCAGCGCCATGACCACCATGAACATCGGCAACGTGTCACGTTTCCGGCGAAGCAGGCTCCTGCCGATCTGGAAGTAGAGCAAATAGGTAAGCGGCAGCAAGATCAGCGGTACGACGCTGTGGGATATGATGGTAGCATGAATACCGCTTCTGACCGCTACAAAGGCAATCCAAAGCGGGAAAACCGCCAACGCGTGCCGCATATCCAGCACCGTGCTGATTCCAGTATCCGGCTCACGGCGGTATAAAACATCCTGCTGCTGCGCCGTAAGCGACTGAACCACGTAATAAGCGTCATCGCCGTCAAACGAAGCCCTTGTAAATGACATATAAAGCTGAAACCCGACCAGTAGCAGAAAAATCAGCCAGACTATTTTTTCTTCAATGCTGATCTTGGCCAGTTGTCCGGCATCTCCTAGCTGACCCGGAAATGAAATCAGAGACTTTCCGCTCTTTTTCCGGCAATAAACCTGGCTGATGACACCTGCTGCCGCCAAGATAAGCGCTACTGCGGTAAACCATGATGACAAAACCGTCATCCCATGATAATTAACCGTCAATACGATCGGCACGCCAATCAGCTCAAATAATGCAAACATAATAATATAACCGCCCAGCAGGATTACACCCGGCTTCCGTTGCCGGCTACTTAAAAGTACGGCCGGCAGCAGCCCTATCGCAAACGGAATCAGCAGCAGCCAGCACACTAAACTTAGCACCTGAAAAACTATCATCCTTCTTCCTTTCCTACATCAATTCCTAGTTTAGCTTAATTTTTCCGGCATGTCCACGGTTTTCTTTTTTGAATTATTTTAGAGCATAACTATCATTTAATGAATTAGTCAAATATAGTTAAATTTAGCCAGTTTCTACTCATTTTTGGATATTTACGATAATCGGATATCTTGATATAATAAGATGCGGTTGAAGATATCAGATTCAATAGGACCGTTTCAAAAAGACTTTATGAAGGATGGAAGTAAGCAGAAGATGAAAAACATAATTCACCTCATAGGTAATCACAAAATTCTGCTGGTGCTGCTAGGCGGGATTGTCGGGACAATAGTTGACTTTAAAATGTTTCCCACCGTAGGAGGGGGGCTCCATAGCAGTATCTATGCAAGTGTAGCGGCTTACGTCGGGCGGGTTATGATAATATACTTACCTTTTCTGCTGACGGGGCTGAATCTGTATTACTTTATCCGTTATCTGATTAAGAAAAACGAGCGAGCCTATTACCGATTTGTAGAAGTGGCGGCGATAATTATCGGCTTAGTATATACACATCTGTATAGTGATGTGCGGTCTATTAATTTGAGCGCCGCTTGGTATGAACAGCTTTATAACAACTCGCGGCATAGTTACATCGCCCCAGATACCTATCCGACCATCTGGACGATCATTGTTATCGCTTTGGCAGGCTATATCCTGCTCCGGTTTATTCCCGCCGGGCGTCAGACGCCAGTCATCTCAGCGCTGGGTATCGCGGCGGTATATCTAGGCACCGGCCTATGCGTGGTATACTGTATTCAGATTATGAAAGATTTTGATTTTTTCTTGGTTCTTTTGCCGCTTAACTGCATGTTACTATTCTTTAAGGCAGTTTTGATGGTGGTCGTGAAGAAAATTGAACTGCTCCAAAACGGAACCGCAGCCACCAAATATCGCAGACTGGCCAAGCGGCTCGATCAAGCCGCTAATCTGCCTTGGCTGGCGCTGTTGCTGATGCTTCCGATGCTGGGAATTATCGTTGCGGTCTTATTTCTATTCGGCCAAGAACCGCACAGTCTTATCAAAGCCTGGACCGAAACCGCCGGCTGGACCTTTTCCCAGAAAATTGCGCCGCCCAATCTGGAGCATGATGTTCATTACCTATGTACCGTAGCCGCTGGCGGACACCGGAAGGTCGTGAAACCGATTCGCCCTGGAATGCGACATGGCCGCCCTATCATCGTCAATCGACAGCTGTGTGTGGCCAACGCTTTTGAGCAGATGCTGGCGGAACGACTGCCGCGTTTTCATAAAGCTGTCCGCGGCTTTTATGACCGTACCGGCTTTCCGCTGGCGCGTCTCATCCGGTCAAAGTATGCCGCCGATCTGGTCTATGTGCTGATGAAACCGTTAGAATGGCTTTTTGTGATGATCCTTTATACGGTTGAATTGTATCCGGAAGATCGGATTGCGGTACAGTACCCTTATCGGCAGATACCGTAATAACAAGACGATTTATTAATGTGTAATTATTCCATGTTCTGGCCAATATTGATTATTTTCAGATTATTTTCATATGATTTTAATAATGACACGTCCGATAATCCATGCTATAATTCTATAATATTAAAGATCAGGTGAAGAAAGTTACCAAAGCTATGTGAGGGATATTCTAAATGAAAAAAGTTATTATCATCGGTGCCGGCCCTGCCGGGCTGACCGCCGCCTATGAATTACTGACCAAGAATGATGCCCAGGGCAATCCGGCATATGAAGTAGTCGTCTTTGAAGAAAGCGAGTCCATGGGCGGGATCTCCAAGACAGTCGACCATAAAGGCAACCGGATGGATATGGGCGGCCATCGCTTTTTCTCCAAGATACCCGAGGTCAACCAATGGTGGAACAGCATGCTGCCCATGCAGGGCGGCCCCGCTTACGACGACATCCTGCTGAACCGCAAAGTATCGGTCACCCCAGGCGGGCCTGATCCGGAGCGAGCTGATAAAGTAATGTTGATCAGACGCCGTGTGTCGCGGATCTATTTTAATAAAAAGTTCTTTGACTATCCGATTTCTTTAAAGTTCGAAACCCTGGCCAATATGGGATTCGGCACTACCATATCGGTAGGCTTCAGTTATCTTAAGTCAGTCTTTCATAAACGCAAAGAAGTCTCCTTGGAGGATTTTTATATCAACCGTTTCGGCAAAAAGCTCTATTCCATGTTTTTTGAAAATTATACCGAGAATCTCTGGGGACGCCATCCCAGCGAGATCGATCCCAGCTGGGGATCGCAGCGTACTAAGGGTCTGTCTATTGCCGCCATCATCAAGGACATTTTCAGCAAGCTGATCCCCGGCAATAAAAAGCGTCAGGTAGAGACCTCGCTGATCGAAGAGTTTACTTATCCCAAGCTGGGTCCGGGACAACTGTGGGATGTCACCGCCGAAAAGATCACCGCACTTGGCGGCACCATCTTAAAAAGCCATAAAGTAACCGGCATCACCAAGAACCTGAGCAATCAGCTGTCTTCCGTGATTTATGAACACAACGGCAGCCTTGATACCATGAAAGGAGATTATTTCATCTCTTCCATGCCCATCAAGGATCTGGTCGGCGGCATGAACGACGTTCCACCGGATATTGCCGCCATTGCCGCCGGTCTGCCATACCGGGATTACATGACGCTGGGCGTCCTAGTTCCCCAAATAAACCTAGTCAATAAGACAAAAATGAAAACCGTAAGCAACATCGTTCCGGACTGCTGGATCTATGTCCATGAAAAAGCGGTTCAGATGGGGCGTTTCCAGATATATAACAACTGGTCGCCTTATATGATCAAAGACTTGGAACATACGGTCTGGCTGGGTCTCGAATATTTCTGCAATGAAGGCGACCGCTACTGGACCATGAGTGATGCTGATTTCAGCCGCTTCGCCATCAACGAAATGGTTACCTTAGGGCTGATCGACAGTGCCAGCGAGGTCATGGACAGCCATGTCGAACGCGTTAAAAAAGCTTATCCAGCCTATTTTGATACCTACAAAGACATGGACAAGCTGACGGCCTATCTGAGTGATATTCCGAATCTGTTCTGTGTCGGGCGCAACGGCCAGCACCGCTACAATAATATCGACCACTCCATGTGTACTTCCTTTGAAGCGGTGAAAAATATCCTCAGCGGGTCTACGGACAAGAAAAATATCTGGAGCGTAAATACCGAGCAGGAATACCATGAAGAAGCAAAAGAAAATGAAATCGATTAGTTTTATTTTCTGATCAGGCTCTGACGCGCTCCGTGCATTTCTTTATGATCCAAGGCATCTCTGACGGCATCCATCCGCAGTCCGGCATCAATAAAGTCACAGTACTTGCAAAAAGGATAGTTATGGCGGCCGTCTTTGATGGCTTCGCGCAGTTTCTGATATTTATCGCTGTTCCATGCTTCTTTCACGCCGACTTCATGCAGGTCAGCCAGATTGCTTACCTCATAATTGTCGCAACAGCAGATCCCCAGCTTACCATTGGGGAAAATAAACATGTCGGTATAAGGCATCAGGCAGGTTTCGGTGACAACCTTCCGGGTGTTTTTTTTGTTGGGCGCGCTGCCGGCGCGGTTGGTCAGGACCGCCTTCTGGTATCTCATCTGGATCAGGATATCCACGTCCCGGAATTCGTCCGGCTGCGCTTTGACATATTCATAGATTGTCCGGATATTGTCATAGAGCTTTCTGTCCGTGCAGTAATTATTGATGATCAGCTGATTTACATAAGGCACTATGGCTTTTACCTTGTCAATATCCAGCAATAAGCCATTGGTAGACAGGAAGATAAAGCTATCCGGCAACTGTTCCCGGCAGTACTTATGAAATTCCGTAATCCGGGTATCCAGATATGGCTCGTTGTTACCGTAAAGGGTGAGATGCCCCTTATATCCCCAGTCCTTAAGCTGGTCGATAATCCGGTAAAACAACTCGTCCTCCATCCGCATATAGGGGCGTTTTTCCGCATTTTTATTGGCCGTACAGAACTCACAGGTTCCGTTGCAGCGGTTGATGGTTTCAATATTAACGATACAAGGATATGGGCTTTCCGCCTTATCCATGAAAAATTTGATATATTCCTGCTGGGATCTTCGCCTGCTGACAAATTGCAGCTTGAGATAACTTTCACTGGTTAGCTTAGGAAATATCTTTTGCAGATTCCAGCCGATTGCTCCGCCGAAAGTATGAATTCTGATTGGCATGTTGGGCTCCTGATTCTATGCTGTATTTTCTATGCTGCGTTGTACGCATCTTGCCTTACCTTTTCTCGCAACATATCGTACCATAATATCGGCTGGTGGTCAACACTCCTTACGAACAAAGCAGGCTAAAGCGCGGCAAGACCCGTAAGTACATCATCAGGATAACAAAACAAGTGACTTTTGTAGGATAATATGATATTATTCTAGTAAAATAAACAACTTATATCATTGAAACATATACATAAATTGCAATATAAGTATAGGCACGAGGTGAAAAAATGAACGCCACCCCTATCTCCATCGGCATAGACCTAGGTACCACCAATAGTCTGATTGCCTGTTTCGACGAAGGCAAAACAAAAATTATCCCCAATGCGCTTGGCAGTTATTTAACGCCATCCGTGGTAAGCGTTTTGGACAATGGTGAATTTATAGTGGGAGAAGCGGCGCGGGAGCGCCTGATTACCAATCCGGCGAAAACGGCGGCCTTATTTAAGCGGAGCATGGGAACATCCAAAAGGATATCCTTGGGCAGTCACTTCTTCAGTTCCCAGGAATTATCGGCGCTTGTCCTCAAATCGTTGAAAGCGGATGCTGAATCATATCTGGGGATAACGGTCACCGATGTAGTGATCAGTGTGCCGGCCTATTTCAATGACCATCAACGCCGGGCCACCATAGAAGCCGGCCGCATTGCCGGACTTACGGTGGAACGCCTGATCAGCGAGCCAACCGCCGCCGCCTTGGCCTACGGCCTGCATACCAAGGAAGAAGAATTGAAATTTCTGATTTTTGACTTGGGGGGCGGGACATTTGATGTCTCGGTAATTGATTTGTTTGATAACCTGCTGGAAGTACGCGCCGTTTCCGGAGACAATTTTCTGGGTGGCGAAAATTTTGACCAAGTGATCGTCCAAGCCTTTTTATCTGAAAACGATATAGATAAAAACAGCTTATCTCCGCACGAGCAAGCCCACATAATAAAACAAGCACGAAATCTGAAAATGACGCTATCTGTATCAGTGAGCGCTGAAATGACATGCCGGATAGGTGGCAAGGATTATCAATTGAAATTATCGCAAAGCCAGTTCGAAACACTGAGCGGCACTTTATTGGAAAGGTTACGCACTCCGCTTAAAAAAGCGCTTTCGGATGCCAGGATCCGGACGCAGGATCTGGATGAGCTTATTTTGGTGGGCGGTTCTAGCAAAATGTCGATGATACGTTCCTTTGCTGGCCGAGTATTCCGTAAATATCCGTTATGCAGCATTAATCCGGACGAAGTGGTCGTGATCGGAGCTGCTATCGCCGCGGCGATGAAAGACAGGAATGAAGTTCTAAAAGAAAATATCATGACGGACGTGTGCCCGTTTACTCTGGGAACCGATATCGTACACCGCCATTCCCACATTCTTGAGAGTGACATCTATTTCCCGATCATAGAAAGAAATACCACCATCCCGTGCAGCAGGGTAGAAAGGTTATATACGGCACACGATAATCAGAATACCATCCGATGCGGCGTTTATCAGGGTGAATCACGCAAAGCCAGCGAGAATATTCTCATCGGTGAAATGCGGGTTAATGTTAAAGAAGCACCGGCGGGACACGAAGCAGTCGACATCCGGTTTACTTATGATATCAACGGCATCCTGGAAGTAGAAATCACCGTGGTTTCTACTAATGTAACAACACAGAAAGTATTCTTAAGCAACGGTAACACCATGACGGAAGAAGAGGTGGACCGCTGTCTTAAAAAACTATCCGGCCTTAAGATCCATCCGCGTGAAAATGCGGTATACCGTCATTTAATCGAAAAAGGTGAAAGGATTTTTCAGGAGAACTTGGGAGAAAGACGCCTATATATATCCCAGGTTTTATCGGATTTTTATGCGGTCCTAGAAGGGCAGAACCGGGGAAAAATCGAAGAATCTGCGGTAGCGTTCAGAAAAATACTGGACGAATGGGATGAAGGTGGCGACTTTGATTAAGCCAGATGAAGCATTAAATAGCGGAAGTCCCTGGATGATACTGGCAATTGATCCGACGGACGATATCCGGACTGTCCGCAAAGCCTACAATAAAGCTGTCCGTATGCATCATCCCGAAGAGGATCCCGGCGGATTCATGGTGGTTCGTGAGGCATATGAGAATATCCTCAAACTGCTGGAACGCGCCGCCCAGATTCAAGCGGTGGTGCCTCAAGATATTGATACAAGCATCCTTGCGCCGTATTTTCAGGAAACATTTGAGCTATATCAAAACTTTTGGAACCGAATCCAACCATCCCAATGGAAGCAGCTCTTTCTATCAATGAATTTTGAAATCTATGATTTATTTGAAGAAAATGCAGTTGATTTTTTCAATAAGTTTTACCACCTGCCCACGGATGTCTGGCGATATTTAAACGAGAAGTTTTCTTTACTGGAGGCCGGAAGGTTTTTACGGCAGAATGCCTACTGGGAGCAGCTTGATTTTTCTTTCCAGATATTTAAACCGGATATAACATGGGATTATGAAAAGTATATTGAATTGAGATATCAGGGGGCTTGCGCCCAAGCAGAAAAGCAGTATGACAGGGCATTGGCCTGTTTTCAGGCGGCAAGGGATATCTATGACGGTGAGTGGGCCCTGCAGCAAAGAATCAACCAGCTACTGTATATTTTAAAGCGTTTAGAAGAAGCTAACGCCGTTTTTGAAACAATCGCCGGCCACAATGCTGATCCAAAGGTTAAACGGTTATTGATCCAGATCAGGGAACAGGCGCAAGCAGACGGATGCCTGCTGCTGAACGACCAGCAATCCGTCAGTGCGACCGGTACAAGAAATGTGCTATATCTGTGTTTATATAATATGCTGCTGCTCTACGGAGATCTTTTTCAGCGGATAGACAGAAACTGCTGGGAAAACTATATCTTGAATATTCCGCAAATGGTACAGGAGGACTTTGCGGCACTGGCTCCCTATATTTTTAATATCTGCTGCTATCTGCCCCGTTCTGTCTGGGCGTTGGTTACAAGAGTATTTTCATTGGAACAAAAACCGGCATTTTTGAAGCGATGGATCCTTCACTCCTATGCAAAGCTTGACTTTTCCCTGTTTGTACTGGATATGGACTGGGACTTTGAACACTATGTCGAATTATGGTACGACGGCATGGAAGCCTATGAACATAAGGAGTACATAAAAGCCCTTCCCTGCCTGCAAGCGGCCTACGAGATTTATCGCGGCGACAGGAAATTGGCTGAAGCGCTTGCTGAGACCTATCTGGCCACGGGCAATATTTCCGGTGCCAAAAGATGCCACCTCGATAGCCTTTATAATGCAGAACCGGGGGAAGATGAGTCCCAGCTCTTTGAAATGAAGGTCAATAGTATTATTTTTGAAAAAGAAGAAAGTGTCAGACGTCAGGCCTCATTATATAAAAAATGCTGTACCTGTCTTACGCAAAAAGCATATGGACATCTGTTCCTATTAAGCCTTGCTTACTGGTTCCATACCAAAGGCTCCGCTATGGCGCAAATCTTCCTGCTTCAGTCCCTGTTTATGCCCAAAAAGTATCGCCTGCTGCACTGTGCATTAATGTTTTGTCATACCGCCAAGCATGATAATTTTATGGGGGCTTTGCTCTACGCCCAAATGGAACAAGCTGAAACAGTGGCTCCGTACTCCTTTATGGTGACAGAGAGCCAGCTCCGGCAAATAAGAAAATCAAAGACGAATCTATTGACATACGGTGTGCTGAGTCTGGTATTAATATTGCTACTGGCCGCTCTGATATTTATGATGTTGCTTTACAATGCGGTCTAACAAATCTTTAAATTAGGGAAAAGGTGAAGAAGAACTAATGTCGCAAATATCAAAAAATATTTTATTTTGCCTTTTATTAGGCTGGCCCGCCTATCAGATCAAAGAAACAAGAGAACATGCTCTGATTCTGCACCCGGACAATGTGGGGGAAACAGTCGCCTGTGGCCTGAAAGGCCAAGCATCTCTTTCGGTGAGATTTCTTTCCGGTTTTGCGGAAAATGTTGCGCCCGATGTGTTTAAGAAAAGAATAGTGATCCTCAATCAATTCTTACGAAAAAAGCTTAACATAAATGGCCGGGAGGAACTGGCTTCTGCTCTGCTCTCCTTCCGCTCGGGCAGCCACTACCGCGCCCGGTTAACGGATCTGTTTAAGCAAGCCGACCCCGCAGAGCATTTTTACCGGGAAAAAAAGCGGGAGAAGCAAAATACCGCTTTTGACGAAGTGTTGTTTGCCCATAAGAACAGTTTTCTTCTAAAGGACACCGCCTTTCAGGCATTTGATGTCAGTATGCTGGTTCTGTTATGCCGGATCGGATTGTACCTAGAATGGATCGGCATGGATGAGGCAGTACCGATGCTGGAAGAAACCGCGGAAGCATTAAAGGGGCGCTATGCCTCCTATGAGGATTATTATACGGAAGCGGCCATCGCCTACGCTTTTTTCAATCAGGAATCCCAGGTGAACGATTCATATTTTGATGTATTAATAAAAATAGTGCCTTCGGCACCTCAACTCCCCTGCCCCTCAATCTTGAGGGGTAGAGTTGCTTTTTACTGCCAATTCTTTCATAATGGTCTTATG
>QMCD01000860.1_pt1 | contig 20201 bp, 8 predicted proteins | sample 1821841 | NCBI WGS metagenome assembly QMCD01 (sample SAMN01991225, study PRJNA193472) | Termite gut metagenome, whole genome shotgun sequencing project. | isolation source: worker | host: Macrotermes natalensis
AGCATTCAGAGCGTCACTCAGGGGAGTGTGTGATATACCATTTTTTATGTTTAGACTCACGAACATTTATGCATAACACATGATTTTGCTACTGATCCGTCTTTTGTCTGAATCAATATGAATAATCAAACCATTCGAAATCAGCTACTCCTTTGGAGGGCTTTTGTGAAGCGGCATAAAGTGCGAAGTAAATTCCGGTGAATCCTCCTACGGTTTCGCTGCTTATATAGCGTACATTCATTTTCCCCAATGGGTTGAAGGTCTTATTATTTGTAGAATAAGAGAAGCTGTAGTAATCATTGCTACCCTCTACCCGCAGATAGAATTTCTTTCCGGGCACTTCCAACTCTTTCTCAATGTACTTCAGATTGCCGATACGGTAGCGTAGAGTGATGATTTGCTTACCTTTATCACCTTGGCGTACAAACAGGTCATAGTGGTGTTCGTTGGTCATATATACGGTGATGCCGCCTTCGTCATTCAATGAAGCTTTATCCAATTCGATGGCGGTGGTAACGGTACAGTTGATGTGCTGCTGCCTGCGACCTACGAAAGTGGGAGTGACGCCCCGGTCGTCTAACTGCACGGTAGATGTTTTCAGACGCAAATATCCTTTACGCTCTTGCAGCGAGTAGTCGGAGATTACCGGGTTATAGAGATAGTTCCATTCCAGTCCCAGTTTTGGCGTATCGAAGTTGGTACGGACAGGAACCGGCGCATGTGGTTTCAACGGAAGCGTTTCGCAATCCATCTGCAGGTGTACGGTACCGTCGCCATTGACTACAGGCCATGCGTTTTTGTCCCATCGCACAGGAACAAGGAAAGTCTCTCTTCCAAGCATGTGATGCAATCCCGATTGTGGGCGGAAACCTAGAAAAACCATCCACCAGCTACCATCGTGCGCCTGTACAAAATCTCCATGACCGACGCCTTGTATCGGATTCATTTGTGCATTCTCGTTAATGTGCGTCATGATGGGGTTTGCAGGGTTAGAGTCATAAGGGCCATCAATGTTGCGGCTGCGTGCAATGGTTATCTTATGACCGTATTCCGTTCCTCCCTCGGCGATGAGGAGATAGTACCAGCCGTCTTTCTTATAAATGTGCGGTCCTTCGGGGTAACGTCCGCCTGTGCCACGCCAAATGGGTTTGGATGGTGTGAGTTGCTCTCCGGTCTTGGGATTGATTTCGCACAGGGTGATGCCATCAGGAATGGAAAGCATATAGCACTTACCGTTTTCGAAATAAAGTGAGGGGTCGATGCCGCCTTGCTTCAGCCATACTGGTTCCGACCACTCTCCGGCGGGGTTTTCGGTATGTACAATGAAGTTTCCTTTGTCCGACACGTTAGTTGTGATCATATAAAAAGTACCTTCGTGGTAACGGATGGTAGGAGCATATATACCACCCGAGGGAGCGCAGTTTTTCAGATTGAGTTGCGATTCGCGAGTGAGGCAATTCCCGATTTGCTTCCAGTTGACAAGGTCTTTGCTATGAAAGACGGGTACTCCGGGAAAGTATTCGAACGTGCTGTTCACCAGATAATAATCGTTACCCACCTTGCATACGCTGGGGTCGGGATAGAATCCCGGTATTACGGGGTTTTTGTAACCTTGCTGAGCCGCACAGGGAGCAGTAAGGAGGATAAAGAAGAATGTTTGTAAGAGTAAATGTTTCATGATATTCTGCGGGTTATTTATTAAGATAATTTGCTTCGTTCCATACTTGCTCAAAATCTCATCCAGAACGTATTCTGAGAGGGGGTAGTCTAAGTATACGACTGAGGTACCCTAAGTATACGACTGAGGGTATCTAAGTCGTATAGTGAGATAGGCTAAGTATGGGAGTGAGATTATGAATAAAAATCTGCGCCTAAAATAATTCTATAAATTCCGGTTCATAAGGCGGTATCGTAAGCGTACCGCTGTATTCCCTGTCAAACAGAATACTTTTGGCTTTCCCTTTGATACTAATCGTTTGCGACTCGCCCGTAGTGTTGAAGTACAGCACGTGCTTCTTATCTATGTTGCGCGCCATAACGCCGCCCGGTACCTCGGGACCTTTACGGATGGACAATTCCGTCATCAGTTCGTCCACTATCGGGTTGAGTACCTCGCCTTTGGCAGGCAGACCCACATAGATGGCCCTCCCCTTACCGTATTTATGGGAGGTGATGATGGGATGGTTCTTATCCAGACTGGTGATGCTTCCCACCACCCGGGCGCCTTTAGGCTCTATCACGTCGAAGCGGGTGGATTCCGTATCAATCTCTTTGCCCTTGTAAGCGAGGCCGATTCTCTTGCCTTTATATGCCTTTGGCGAAAGCTCGTTCATCACTTCCGTCTCTTCAAAACTTGCCACACGAATGCCGAACACATCGCTCAACCGGCCGGGACGGGTGGTAGAGAATACCTTGCCGGTTTCATCTATCACAGCCGAGTTGGCAGTCATGACGACCGTTCCTCCGTTCTTCACATAGCTGCGGATTTTGGAGGCGGTGGCCTCGTCCATAACCGTTACGCCGGGCACGAAGAGCAGCTTATAGTCGAGTGTGCTTTCGCTAATGTCCAACATGCGTACGTCCATATTGCGACGGTAGAATATACCGAAGCATGCCTGTACCTGATTCTCGTGCGGTTCGGGGAAGGCACTGCCGGCTATCTGGCTGGGGAAGGAAAAGGCAAGTCCCACTTCGGCCTGCAACCGGTAAGGGAAGTATTTCTCAATCTTCCGGAATTCCGAAGCAATCTTCCGGTATTCGTCATACTTGCGGTTGGTGAGGCCGTCCCAGTCCATCATGCCCTCCAGATATTGCTCTTCGCCGCCGTGCATACTTTGCCACGTCCAGCCGCACACTAGTTGGTTGCCATACATCAGGGTGGCATAAGCCGATTTGCGGATGGAGCCGGGGGCAGCGGTCATAGTGGTGAATTCGGAACACCAGAATGGGTTGTTGCTTTCGTACTGGATGCGGGTGATACCGAACAGCGCATTCTCAACACCCCAATTAGTGGTGAGCGACGAACCCGGATAGAAGCCGCATCCCTGGCGGGTCATCTTTCCGGAATATGCAGTAGGAGAATAATCGAAGTATTTCAAAGGGCTGTAATACCAGGCGTTGGTATTGAGCAGCACGCCCGGCGCATTCTCGTTCACCTTATCTATCATCCGGAGGAAGAAGCCGCTTACTTCGTCGGAGATGAAACGGCGGAAGTCAAGCACTCTTTCGGGTGCGCCCTTGATGTATCCGGAAGCAGGCAGCCCCACCTCATCGAACCGGTTGATTCTCCTCGACCAGCGCTGGGTAGCCCATGCTTCGTTAAGGTTATCGGTGGAAGTGTATTTCTTTTGCAGCCAACTGATGAACCGTTGGCGTACCGTTTCGGAGTAAGAGATGGGACCGTCGCCCGGTTCATTGTCTATGCCGAAAGCCAGCAGGGCGCGGTGTTTGGCATAGCGTTTCGATACGGTATCAACGAAACGCATGGCATATTGTTGATACATGGGGTCGCCCACATCGTCCATATAGCGATGGTTGGGGTACAGTCTGTTTCCACTGGCGTCGGTTACGCTTACAGATGGATATTTGTGGTGCAGCCACAGAGGCGCGGGACGGGTGGCGATGTCGAGTATAACCCCGATTCCTGCTTCTGCCATGAGGTCCATCACGGTGTCGAACCATTCAAAGTCGAATACGCCTTCGGCAGGTTCGTAACTGTCCCATGCCAAGTGTCCCAGGCGGGTGACGTTGAAACCGGCTTCTTTCATCAGGCGGATGTCGTTCTTTATCTTTTCCATATTTTTATCGTCGTGCGGGTGGTAGTTGGCACCGATATACAATTCCTGTGCATGGAGTGACAAACCACAACCGGACAGGATGATTGCAAATAAAACTTGCTTGATTGCTTTCATAAAAAATCGATTATTAAAAAATTAAAGGATGTCCAATTCGTCTATGCATTCTATGCTTCCATTATCGGCAATCCTGCCGGGTAGGATGCGAACGTAGCGGGCATTTACCGGCTTTTTGAAATGGAGATAACGTTTCGTCGGGTCGTTAATCAGGTTACCGAACTTAAAGCTATCCGCGTCTTTCCATTTCTTGCCATCGGCGCTAATCTGGAAGACACCTTCCACGACCATGTTTTTCGCCGGTTGCTGTAGCGGCGTATAAGCAAAACCCACCAGCTTTTCAGATTTGCCGAGGTCGATGGCAAGGGCTGTTTCCCCGCTGCCTGCAACCAACTGTTTCCAGCCCTTCTTAATCAAACCGAAATGCTCGTAATGCACTGCTCCTTTCTCGCCGCCGGCGTATGCAATGGCTTTCAACTCTCCACGCGTCATGGCAAAGGGTGTGGTGTATTTCTCCGATTCAGCGTTTGGCTCGCTTCCATCGGTGGTGTAGTATATGGTATATTCATTGCTTGCTTCCTTATTCTTGTTATCCGGTTTGCGGCGCTTTGCGGCATCGGTATTATTCCAGTTGCTCCAATCAAAATCGCTTGTCCGGGCGGCTATCGTCACCAGTCCCTCCGGATTTCTTTCGGCATTCAGCAGGGGCGGGCGTTTGCGGTAATAATGCGCCGAGATGCGGGCTATCGCCGGATTAAGGCGCGTTGCGAGGATGCGTATCCTGACCTTATCGGTAGTCACTTCCGGGAAACGGAGTATGCGCTTGTACCCGATGTTGGTGGCCTGTGCTATTTCTTTCCATTGTCCTTCTATCCAAGCATCCACAGCGTGTTTCTCCACCCGCTCGCCACTGTTGGCAATGTCTTCCTGAATGGTGATGCGGTTGAAGGTGACGGGCTTGGGAGCGGATATGACAGCCCCTACGCCATCTCCTCCCATGGTGACGTCTTCGAACAAATCATGCCCGTATGTTTCGCTGATACGCTTCCCGGTTTCCTTCAGCACGGCTACGTCAATGTGCGAGAAATTACCTTCACGCGTAGGTGGGATATTCAGCAGGAAGATAGAGTTTCCACCCACGGAGCGTTCGTAAATGTCGAATACATCGTCGGCGCTCCGGGTTCGCTGGTGGGTATCGTCGCGATAGAACCAACCTTCGCGGATAGACGTATTGGTTTCGGCAGGCTGGTAGTGCAGGTAGTATGGTTTCTCTTTGCTGAGCAGTACGTGGCTCGTGCCGAGGTCACCGTAAAGATCCATATACTCACTCATCGTGCGGGGGTTTTCCTTGTAAGCGGCAATCACGTTCCACTCCGTATCGCGCGTGTGTCCGGCTTCGTTGCCACACCAGCGAATGTCCTCCCGTCCAAAGATGGTGGCCTCGGGGGCAAGCGTGCGTATCAGTTCGCGCCATGCGGCATAGTTATATTTCTGTCCGCCCTTGGTTTTAGGATGCGCACCGTCGAACCATACCTCGTGGACGGGGCCGTATTCGGTAAGCACTTCAAAGAGCTGGTTCAGGAAGTATTCGTTGTAATCATCTACCACAAACTTGAATTTAGTTTGATTGGCAAACGGGCGTCCGGGCACTTCGCGCGGAATGGTTCGTTCGGTGTACAGGCTCAGGTTGCCGTACAGCCCGTCGGGGTGCTCAATCTGATACAGGTCGGCGGGCGAGAGGTAAACGCCGAGTTTCAACCCGTACTTCCGGCAGGACGCCGAGAGGTTTTTCATGACATCGCCTTTGCCACCTTCGAAGTTGGAAGACATCACCCCGTGTTTCGTGTACCGGCTTTGCCACAGTACGAAGCCATCGTGATGCTTGGCAGTGAGTACTACCATCTTCATGCCGGCGGCTTTCATGGCTTCACACCACTGGTCGGTATCGAGCTTTTTCAGGTCGAACACTTTGGGGTCTTCCATTCCGTTGCCCCATTCCATACGGGTGTAGGTGTTAGGTCCGAAGTGGATGAAGGCGATAAATTCATTTTGCAGCGCCGCCAATTGGTTGGGTGTGGGAATGATGTGGGCGGCTTTTTCTATGATCATTTCATTGGTGTCTGTAGTTTCGACCTTGATGGTGTTTTCGAATTCAGGTTCCTGATGCTGGGCATAGGCCGGCGAGAACAGGAAGAAACTACATAAGGCGGCGACAATTGGTTTTTTCATGGGATGAAATATTTATTGTATTAAAAGTTATTTGGGGTAAAGTTAAAAGAAAAAATCGGCATAAAGTTAAAGCGGGAGCAGTTTGTTATTGTGACTGCTCTCCGCTTTAATAAACACACAAAATTATATCCTATTTCGCTCTAAACATCCAAGTATTTTGCCAGCCATCTCCCTGACGCGCCAGAACGAGTTCTGTTTCAGTCAGTTTCATAATAACATAGTAATTGCCGGTGGCTCCGTCATTCAGGTAGTCTGCTCCATAAAGGATATTTGCTCCCGACAAGATTAGTCGTCTGTTTGCAAGATCCAGGTTGAAGAAACCTTTTGTTGTGGTTCCATCGGTTAGCTTTTTGGTGAAATTGGCTGCCGCGTTCAAATCAAAGGTCATTTCACCAACTTCCCAACCCATACTGATAACATCAGCCATGGGCACTTGCCACCATTCGGGAGCCATAGAACCCTGACCGCCGTTTCCATACACTGCCGGAAGTTTATCATTCCATACCCATGTTTTACCGTCGCTGCCATTGGTCAGTAAAGCCCACATCGGGTCTTTGAAGTAATCTTCGTCATTCTGAGAAACGGTTACCTTTTGGCTGGTCGAAACCATTCCACCTTTGTCTAATGCGTAGAATTTGATTTCATATTCACCGGCAAACCGTATTTCTACGGTATCTTTCATCTTATTGGAGAAGCCTACTACATAATCCCAATAGGGAAGAATGTCCAACGTCTTACTTTCAAGGTATATGATATTGTCTTTCTCCGTATTTTGGGTGATGGAAATATTCAAGTCACTCTCGGCTCTGACATCTCCCAATTCGGCAATGTCCGGACTACATGCTGTTCCCAACAACAAGACTCCTGTGATAGCAATAGCTAATTTATTAAAACTGTTTTTCATATCGTTTTCTTTTATGTGATTACCAACCCGGGTTCTGTATTAATACTCCTTCTGATAATGTAATTTGGTTATTGGGTATCTGTATGAGACCTCTGGTTTTTTTTATGTTATCGGCTTTGATGATGACCTTGTCATTTACTCCGCCGCTCAGTACGGGTACGCCACTTTCTTCGGCAATTGTGGCAGCAGCCACATCAATGCCCTGGCGCAACAAGTCCCAATAGCGTATGCCTTCCAGAGCGAATTCCACGCGACGCTCTGCCAACAGGTTTGCCTGGTTAACAGGCTTGCTGCCAAGTCCGGCGCGTGCACGTACGCTGTCGAAGTAACGCTGTGCGTTGACGCTTCCCAATTCGGCTGCCATCAATAACACATCGGCATAACGCATCACGACATAGTCCTGCGACTGTGCAGTCTGGAAATCACCTGCTCCTCCTTTCGTAGCCGATGTACCGTCGTAATAAGCCATCGGTGTATATTTCTTAATCGTATATCCGGTGTATTCGCGCTGGTCGGCTACATCGAACGTCTCATAGATTCCTTCGTTGACAATGTCGATGATAGATGCTGCCCGGCGTGTATCTCCGGCTTCATAAGCCTGCATCAACGCGGGGTGAACGGTGCATGCTCCCCAGCCTTTTCCGTAGGGCGACCAATTGGTGTTGCGCATACCGGTCATCACCAGCCAACTGTTTCCATCGTTATTTCCATTGTAATCGCTCGTATCGTTGAACTTCAATGCCAATACCGTTTCAATGTTTCCCCGTCCTGCATACGTCGATTCAAATCTGTACTCACCATCCACGGGAGTAGAGCTTGCGGGTTCCCACAGGTTTTTGTATTCGTCAACCAGGTCATACTCATTGCTGGTGATAACATCTTCCAGACCTTGAAGTACTCCGCTCTTGCTGACTCCGGCAAGTTCCTTTCCATAATAGCCTGTATAGTAGAGATAAACGCGGGCAAGAAATGCCTTGGCAGCATAGCAAGTGATGCGTCCGTCATTCTGGGCAGCTTCTGCTTTCGGGTAAGTATCGGCCGGAATATGGTTTGCTGCGTAAAGGAAGTCTTCAACAATGGTGGCATATACATCATCCGGGTTTGCCTGAGGAACATTGTCTACAGTAGGTTGCAATAACAAAGGAATATTCTCCCACAAACGAACCATCTCAAAGTACATCAATGCACGAAGTGCACGGGTTTCGCCTTCGATACGGTTTCTTGTATCCACATCTCCCTCTTTCCAGACAATCTGATCCAGCCTTGCAAGCAAGGTGTTACACCTGAATATGCCGGCATAATAGCTCTTCCATGTAGTCTCAAAGATATTGGCATCGGCCGGCGATTCGAGAATGTCGAAACGATCGACAACCTGGTAACCGCGGCCATCTCCGTTGCCGGTAGCGCCGAAACAATTGTCGCTCATTACTTCGGAGACGATGTAGAAGGCAAATCCACCATCCGACGTAACACGTTGCCAACCATCGTAGCAACCCACCAAAGCCATTTCTGCATCCTCAACGGATTTGTAATAATTGTCATCAAAAAGCAATGTTTTGGATGATGTGTCGAGGAAGTCTGTACATGAACCTAAGCTCAGGCAAACCACTCCTGACAGTATAGTGATATATATTTTCTTTAAATTCATAACTTAAGTTTTTTACGGATTAAAATTTAAGATTTACACCAAACAGAATAGTACGCGGACGTGGATAATAACCCAAATCAACACCGGAGGCCCAACCCTCCGTACCGTAACCAATCTCCGGGTCCATACCATCGTATTTGGTAAATGTGAACGCATTCTGTACCGAAGCATACAAACGACATTGGCTGATGAACTTCCAATGGATTAGTTTGGAGAAGTCGTATCCGAGGGTGATGTTGCTAATGCGCAGGTAATCGCCATCTTGTATATAGAGGTCAGAGAATTGCCAGTTGATATTGGCATCCGTTACCCGGGGTATCCGGTTGGAGGTGCCTTCTCCTGTCCAACGGTTCAGAATGGCTTTGGTGTAATTCCAGTGTTTGTCTTCGGGATGCCCGTACGACTGAACAATCTTGTTACCCGCTGCGCCGTTAGCAAATATGGAGAAATCAAAGCCCTTGTAGTCCAAGCTGACGTTGAATCCATAAGTAAAACTGGGCATACCGGACCCTAAATCTACCTTGTCGCTGATGTTAATCACACCATTCTTATCCTGATCGACGAACTTTACGTCGCCCGGTTTCACGTTGCCTTGCAGAATGCCGTTCCCTGCCTTTCTCCAGGCAGCTATTTCTTCCTCATTCTGAAATATTCCGGCAGTTTCGTATCCCCAGAAATATCCGATAGTATATCCGTTTTGAGCACGGTAGAACTCTTCGGCATTGGCATATAGCTGATTTGTTTGTCCGTGAATCATGCCATCGTCTGTGGGTATCTTGCCGACTTTGTTTTTATTGTAAGCGCCATTAAGTCCTATATTATAATGGAAGCTTTCTACGTTGTCGTTCCAGTTCAGAGCCAACTCAAATCCGGTGTTTTTCACATTTCCACCATTGATAATCGGAGGATTCGCCCCTGCGGTGCTCAAGATAGGTGCTAGTACCAGCCAATCTTTGGTTGTTTTGATGTAAAAGTCAGCGTTTACTCCTAAGCGGCTGTCCAGAAAACGTGCGTCGAAACCAATATTGGTTTGTTCCGAGGTTTCCCATTTCACGTAAGGGTTTGAAAGACGCACCGGATAGGAACCTTTCACATTGCTTCCGGCTCCCAACCTATTTCCGAAGATGTAGTTTGCGGCCGGATTGTCACTGCTTACATTGGTGGAGGTACTGATGGGTGAAGAGTACTGGTTTGGGTCAATGTCTTGGTTACCAACTTGTCCCCAGCTGAGTCGCAGTTTCAGAAAATCGAGCCAGCTTTGGGTTTTCTCCATAAAGGCTTCGCTGGTAATCACCCAACCTGCCGAAAACGAAGGAAAGTATCCCCAACGATGGCCTTTGGCAAAATTTGAAGAACCATCAGCGCGGAGTGTAGCGTTAAACAGATATTTCTCCAGATAGTTGTAACTGATACGTCCGAAATAAGACAGACTGCGAAAGTCATTGTCCGGTTTTCCACCTACAACTTTTGTCTCCACGATGGTACCGTCTTTATCGTGAGCTTGCCCTGTAGTATTGGCAATGTACGCATGCGAGAAGTCATTGAACTGACTCAACAGATTCCAGTTGCTTGCGCTTACTCCAATCCCTTCGTATCGCTTCGCTTCTATACCGACCAGAGTAGTGAATATATGGTTGTCGGCTATCTTAAAATCATATCCGGCGGTATTTATCCACGTAAGTGTATGTCCCTTGTTGGCTCTTTGATTGACAGTGGCGTGGTCATCATTATATGCGTATAAAGAGAAGCGGTAAAGCGGAGTATAGCTTCTGTAGTCGCTCGAATGATAATTGATACCCAAAACAGTTTTCAGCTTTAAGCCTTTCACGAGTTCCAACTCTGCATAGAGGTCGGTAATAAGGCGTTGTGTATTGTTTTGGTTATTTGTATTAGTCATCATCAATCCATAAGGGTTACCATCGGCATTGAACCAGGGAGAGTTGGTGTTGTCGTTGAATGGGCTACCATACAGATTGTTGTCACTATACACCGGTGAGAGTGGAGACGCCATAAATGCGCCACGAAATGTGTTATTATATTGATTACCTACTTGAATACCTGTGTTCTTGATATAACTAAAGTTTAAGTGTTGTCCTACTTTCAATACATTCTTATACAATTTGTGTTCTGTGTTGATGCGGAAGCCATAGCGTTCGTAGTTGGAAACATCCGCCCCGCCTACAATACCTTCCTGAGATAAATAGCTCAATGACAATGAATATACAGATGCCTCGGTCCCTCCATTGAAACTTAATGCATAGTTTTCTGTTTTAGCATCGTCTTTAAACATTTGGCTCACCCAGTCGGTATCTGCCAGACCTTCCATTGCATCAAAGTCTTTTAAATCGTCACCTGAGTTTACAGCTTGTTCATTCATGATCATTTTATACTCCTCAGCATTCAGCATTTTTGTTTTGCGAGCTACATTCTGTACCCCATAATAGGCGTCGAACGATACCTGCCCCTTGCCTTTTTCTCCCTGTTTGGTGGTCACCAATACAACGCCATTGGCTGCCTGAGCACCATAGATAGCGGCAGATGCCGCATCTTTCAAAACATCAATCGACTCGATATCCGAAGAGTTCAGTGTCGAAATATCTCCTTCAATTCCATCTATAATATAAAGAGGTGAAGCATTGCCCACTGTGCCCAAACCACGAATCGTTACTTTCATATCTGCACCGGGTTGTCCGGAGGTAGAGATGATGCTTACCCCGGGAGTCTGCCCTTGCATGGCTTGCAACGGACTGGTAGTGTTTAGTTTTGCCAGGGTTTCGCCCTTCATTTGCGCTGTGGCTCCGGTATTTAGCTTTTTCTTTTGGACGCCATAACCAATCACCACTACTTCGTCGAGCGCATTGTTGTCTTCTGCCAACGTCACATTAATGACAGTTTGGTTGCCGATTTTGATTTCCTGGTCTACATAACCTACATACGAAAAAACCAAGGTTTCTCCACTACGAACATTCAGGGAGTATTTACCGTCAATATCGGTAATTGTTCCATTGGATGCTTCTTTTATCCGGACACTGACTCCAATAAGAGGTTCACTGTCGGCTGATGAAGTAACAATGCCTGTCACTGTCCTTTCTTGAGAAGGATTTGCTCGTAATGCCATTGACTGGAACAGCAATAGCATAATACACATAATACCGCATAAACGGGAGTTTATGCATTTTCGGAAAAGAGTGTTTCTCATCTGTACACAAATTTTAATGTTAATACTGGTTGTTTTTAATATTAAGTAGACATGCACTTAGTATGAGGCAAAGATAACTATTGGGGTTCGACAAGGAAGGCCGTAATGTTTCACATATCAGACACCTGCCCCGGCTGTTGGCATGTATTTATGTTACAAAAGAGAGGAAGTTATGTTAAGTCAGTCTCGTAATATGCTATCATTCAGTAGTTTACGTACAAGACATGTATTATATACCCATGCACACAAACGATGGAGGAATATTGGTCATCTCATTTTTTTTTGCGAATATTGTAGTCGTTATCTATATTCAAATATCATGAAACGATTAATCCTGACTTTGTTAGGCTCTTGTTGCTTAACATTTCTATTCGGCATAAACGAATTTGCTTTCAAACATCTGGGAGTAAATGATGGGCTTTCCAACAGCCAGATTAACTATATTACCAAAGATTCCCAAGGCTTTATGTGGTTCTCAACCCCCTACGGACTCAACCGATATGACGGCTATGTATTTAAAGTATTTACCCGAAACAGTAAAAACCCTTATTCCCTACCCGATAACGAGATTTATGACGTACAAGAAAATGCCGACGGATTACTTTGGGTACATACGGCACATTTAGGATATGTATATTATGACCCGGAAAAAGAAACGTTCCATCCGGCGGCGCCTTTGTTGGAAAAGAAATATGGAATTCCGGATTCTCCTTATCAGATGTACATAGATAAAGAAAAAAACATCTGGTCGTATGCCGACAACGGAACGCATTGCTATAATATAAAAGAAAAAAAGCTTTATTTTTATCCGGTTGAGGAGAAATTGAAAGAACAGTCTGTAGGTCTTATCTCTTTTGCAGAAGATGAAAACGCCATCGTATTACTCTATTCCAATGGCTATTTTGAGTTGGTAGACCGAAAGACGAAAGAAATAACGCATCGCAACCGGCAACTTGTTCATACCGCAAATATCGAATCCCGGCAATATGGAATGCTTATTGATGCCGACGGAGACTATTGGGTGTATGGCAATGATGGTATATGGGTATATTATGTTGGCGAAAACAAATGGCAACACATCAGCGCCCGAAAGGATTCGCCTTATGTACTCTCTTCTGATAACAATGTGAAAGCAATAAAAAAGGATACGAAAAACCAAATCTGGATAGCTATAGACCACGGAGGAATCAACATTATCAATAAAAATCTGCATACTATAAAGTATCTCCAAAATGATGTATTCAGCGAAAGGAGCATTCTTCAAAACAGCATAAATACGTTCTACTGCGATGAGAGTGGTGGAGTATGGATAGGCTATTATAAAAGAGGTATTTCCTATTATAACGAGAGTATATTCAAGTTCCGCACAGACCATCTGTTGGAGTTTAACCAAACTAAGAATTTTACTCCCGATGTAAATGCGATTTCCGAAGATAAGCAAGGTAACTTATGGATTGGAACCAGCAGTGGACTTATCTCCATGAACCGTGAAACCGGCGTACGAAAAATATACCAACATGAATCGAACAAGAATTCATTGTCAGGAGATGTAATCGTAAGTATGTTGAAAACCAAAGATGGGAAAACATGGATAGGAACTTTCCTCAATGGACTTAATGCGTTTGATGGACAGTCTTTTACGCATTACAGGCATCACCCGGAAAATTCCAACTCTCTTGTTAATGATAATATATGGTCATTGGCCGAGGGTAACGACGGGTATATTTGGATAGGTACGCTGGGAAACGGATTGCAAGGCCTCAACCCCCATACCGGAAAATTCACCTACTATCCTCAACCGGGTACAGGATATGAAGCGGAGTATGTGACATCCATTCTTGTGGGACGTGATACAAACATATACATGGCAACAACTAACGGTATAACAGTTTATTCACCATCGACCAATACATTCGAGAAATGGCTGACAAATAAAAAAGGAACGCAGAGATTTTCGCACTCAAACCTGAATGAGATTTATGAAGACAGCCGGGGACTGCTCTGGGTTGCTACTGCCGAAGGTCTTAATGTTTATGACCGTAAAAACGATGAAATCATCCTACCCATAAATGATGCGCCCCTGGGAAATGAAATTATTCAGGCCATTATAGAGGATAATAAAAAAAATATGTGGATTACGACTACCAACAGTATATTCAATATTATGGTAAACATTGCTCCCACAACAGGGACATATACTTTCGTCAGCCACCGTTATGGCGAATTGGATGGCTTGCAGGGACAACAATTCAACTCACGTGCCATAGTCAAAACCTTCCGGGGAGAAGTTATTGCCGGAGGTGTTCAGGGATTAAGCTTTTTCGACCCCGAAGAACTAAAATACAACGATAACACTCATAAAATAGAATTTACAGAGATCCTACTTTTTAACCAGAAAGTTGAAATAGACAGTGTATATAACGGAAATCGTATTTTAACCCGCTCTCTTAACCATACAGAAAGTATCAAACTAAAATACGAACAAAATGTTTTTTCCATTTCCTTCTCGGCAATGAATTACATTTTGCCTGAGAAAACCAAATACATGTATATACTCGAAGGATTTAATCAGGATTGGCTTACTACGGACATCAACAGCCTGACATATACCAATCTGGCACCCGGGGAATATACTTTAAAAGTGAAGGCTATCAACAGTGATGGTTTTAGCAACCATGAAACATCCGAACTCAAAATCATAATTGCACCCCCTTTCTGGGCATCGCCTATAGCTTACATTATATACTCTATAATGATAATAGGTATACTTCTACTGGGCCGCAGACAGATATTGCGTAACGAACGACATAAATATAAGCTGATACAAATAGAACAGGAAGCACAGCAGAAGCATGAAATTGATGATATGAAACTGCGTTTCTTCACTAACATAAGCCATGAATTGCGCACACCGCTTACATTGATTATTTCGCCTCTGGAAAATGTAATCAAACAGATTGAAAGTAAAGACCAGAAAAACAAACTGGAGATGGTGCATCGCAATGCAATGAGGTTGCTTGGCATGGTTAACCAATTGCTCGATTTCAGGAAGAGCGATGTAAAAGGTCATCAGTTTAATCCTGCTCAGGGAAATATCGTTGATTATATCCATAATGTCAGCAACTCTTTCAGTGAATATTCGGAAAAGAAAAATGTACGCCTGTTCTTTTTCTCGGCTGTCAACGAATTATTCATGGTGTTTGACGAAGATAAAATGAGTAAAATAATAATGAATTTGTTATCTAATGCCTTTAAATTTACTCCAGAAGGGGGAAAGGTAGATGTTTCACTGGACTGGCTACCTGCTACAGATGGGCAACCGGAGCAGTTCGAAATTAAAGTTTCGGATACAGGCATTGGTATTAAAGATGAAGACAAAAAACTTATATTCGAACGGTTCTATCAGGTTCGACAAAAAGAAGGACAGAAAACGGATGGAAGCGGCATCGGGCTGCATCTGGTTAAAGAATTTGTTTCCCTGCACAATGGTGCTATTACCGTACTCGACAATGTGGGTAAGGGAAGTGTATTTATTGTTACGATTCCGATTGTTCGGGTACAAGTAACGCAAGAACAGAAAGTTAAGCCCATGCAGGAGAACATAGAAACACCTGCAGAGATTTCAGTGGTTGACAATCCCCTTAATGACGATGTGACTCAAACGAAGAGAGAACTGCCTCTTATTCTTATCGTTGATGATAATGAAGATTTTCGTCATTTCATGTGCGATAGTTTATCTACTGAGTATAGAATTGAAGCTGCAGCAGATGGAGCTAAAGCATGGGCTATGATACCTGAATTACAACCGGATATAATTATAAGTGATGTGATGATGCCTGAAATGGATGGAAATGAACTGTCCAAATTGGTAAAAACAGATATACGGACTTCGCACATCCCTTTAATCTTACTCACAGCCCGTTCGGCCAAAGAACAGAAGTTGGAAGGATTGGAAAGCGGCGCTGATGATTACATCACTAAGCCGTTCGACTTTGACATACTAAGTTTGCGTATAAAAAGACTAATAAAGCTCCGACAAAAACGTCAGGAGAACTTTAACCCGAAAATGGAGATTACTCCCAGTGAAATCACAATCACTTCACTGGACGAGAAATTGATAAAGAAAGCCATTCAATATGTAGAAGACAATATCAGCCGGAGCGAACTTTCGGTTGAAGAGCTTAGTAGTGAATTGAATATGAGCCGGGTACATCTATATAAGAAGATTCTATCCATCACAGGAAAAACACCTATTGAGTTTATACGTATTATCCGATTAAAGCGTGCCGCACAGTTTCTGCGTGAGAGCCAACAGAATGTATCTGAAATCGCTTATCAGACAGGGTTCAGCAATCCGAAATTCTTTAGGAAATATTTCAAGGAAGAGTTTGGTGTTTTGCCTTCTGAGTATCAATATAAAAAGGGAAAATAAGAAACCGGAAAGAGGTATTTAACGAAATATCCCCCAAGCTAATACATTACTGCCGCTTCCGTACCTTGCTTGCGCAACAAAACATACCCTTTGTTTTCTGGTTATTTTCCGAATTTTACAACATGAAAACATCAATGAGTCAAATCGTATGAGAAACTTAAAACAAAGTTTATGGGTGCTTGTATGCCTGTCACTATCCTCATGTGCAGAACAAAGTTATGAGAAGACACAGGACGGCATCATCATTAACCTACAACAAAAGCAATCTACAGATGCAGGGAGGGTTAGATTGCAAGTAATTAACGACAAGGTAATTCGTGTTTCGGCTACCCCCGGAAAACATTTCTCGAAAGAGGAAAGTCTGATAATTGTTCCGCAGGCAGAAAGCCAAAGTTCGTTCTCGGTAGAAGAAGCAGAGCGACAACTAACCCTCAATACAGCTACCTTGCAAGTAATCGTAGACCGCAATACCGGAGAAGTGGTGTTTGCCGATAAAAACAGGAATGCCATTCTACGCGAAAATGAAGGAGGAGGAAAGACTTTCACCCCCATTACTGTAGAAGGTACGGAGGGATATGCCATGCGACAAATATTCGAGTCACCCGCAGATGAAGCATTCTACGGATTAGGCCAGCATCAGGCCGACGAATTTAATTATAAGGGAAAGAACGAAACGCTGCTACAGTATAATACAAAAGTATCTGTACCCTTTATCCTATCCAATAAAAACTACGGCATCCTTTGGGATAACTATTCGTTGAGTCGTTTTGGTGACCCACGCGAATACGCGCAACTAAACGAAAACTTCAAACTGTATGACGCCCAAGGGAAAGAAGGCGGATTGACAGCCATATACACTCCCGCCTCAAAAGACAAGCTTGCGGTGGAACGTACGGAAAGTACAATCTGCTATGAGGATATAAAGACAATAAAAAATCTGCCTGAAGATTTTCCCTTAGCCGGTTCATCAGTGAAGTACACCGGTGAAATTGAATCTAAGGAAAACGGCGTGTATCGTTTTCATCTTCATTATGCCGGATATGTAAAAGTCTATGTCAACAACCAACTGATTGTTCCCGAACGCTGGCGTACAGCCTGGAACCCTAACGGCTATAAATTTTCGCTTAATCTCGAAGCCGGCAAACGTGTTCCTGTCCGCATTGAGTGGAAGCCCGACGGGGGTGAGTCATACTTGGGATTGAGAGCATTAAGCCCGGTTAGCGAACACGAACAGAATAAACTGTCTATCCAGAGCGAAATGGGCAACGAAATGGACTACTATTTTGTTTATGGCAACAATATGGACGAAGTAATCAGTGGCTATCGTACCCTTACCGGAAAAGCTCCCATCATGCCTAAATGGGCTATGGGTTTTTGGCAAAGCCGTGAACGGTACAAAACACAGGAAGAAATACTGGATGCATTGAAAGAGTTCAGGAAACGCCATATTCCTATTGATAATATCGTACTCGACTGGAATTACTGGGAAGATGATGCCTGGGGAAGCCATGAGTTTGATAAAAAGCGTTTCCCTAATCCAAAAGCTATGGTAGATTCTATACATGCGATGCATGCACAGATGATGATTTCCGTCTGGCCGAAGTTCTATGCAACTACCGAACATTTTAAGGAATTTGATGAAAAAGGTTGGATGTATCAACAGGCGGTAAAGGATAGTATTCGCGATTGGGTCGGTCCCGGCTATGTAGGTTCTTTCTATGATGCTTACGCCGAAGATGCCCGTAAACTTTTCTGGAAACAGATGAAAGACCATCTCTATCCGTTGGGAATTGATGCTTGGTGGATGGATGCCAGCGAACCGAACGTACGTGACTGCACAGATATGGATTACCGTAAGGCTCTTTGTGGTCCTACCGCGCTTGGCCCTTCTACTCAATATTTCAATGCCTATGCTTTGATGAATGCACAGGCCATTTATGAAGGTCTTAGAGAGGAAGACCCTAATCGCCGGGTGTTCCAACTCACCCGTTCAGGTTTTGCCGGGTTGCAACGCTATGCAACAGCCACATGGAGCGGTGACATTGCTACCCGCTGGGAAGATATGAAAGCCCAGATTTCTGCAGGATTGAATTTTGCCATGAGTGGTATTCCATATTGGACAATGGATATCGGCGGATTCTGCGTGGAAAGCAGGTACGTAAACGCACAAATCGAATATAATAGGACAGGCAAGGAAAATGCAGATATGAAAGAATGGCGAGAGCTAAACACCCGCTGGTATCAGTTCGGGACATTTACTCCACTGTTCCGCGCACATGGGCAGTATCCATTCCGCGAAGTATATAATATTGCTCCTGAAAATCATTCTGCCTATAAATCTATTACAGCATACACCAAATTGCGCTACCGTATGATGCCTTATATTTACTCGTTGGCAGGAAAGGCTTATTTTGATGATTACACCATAATGCGATCCTTGGTTATGGACTTTGGTAAAGACAAACAGGTGGAAAATATTGGAGACCAGTATATGTTTGGGCCTTCGCTTATGGTATGTCCTGTTTACGAATACGGTGCCCGTAGCCGTGAGGTTTATTTCCCGGCTACCACCGGATGGTACGATTTCTATACCGGAAAATATATCGGAGGTGGTCAGCAACAAACCGTTGGTGCGCCTTACGAACAAATTCCACTCTATTTCTGTGAAGGTTCTATCATACCTATAGGCTCGGAAATTGAATATGTCGATGAGAAGTTGTCTGAGAACATTACCCTGTATGTATATGCCGGTCGGAATAGCACATTTACTCTGTATGAAGATGAAGGCGTGAATTATAATTATGAAAAAGGGCAATATAGCATGATTCCAATAATATACGACGATGCATCGCACACATTAGTTATCGGCGACCGTCAGGGTGAATATTCCGGCATGCTTAAGAACCGGGCATTTAATGTGGTATTTGTTGATAAGAAGAATCCAAAACCTTTCAATGCGAACACAAAGGGAGTAGAAATTCTATATGATGGAAAAAAGAAATGGTGCACTGTACAGGCGTATGATGAATGAGGGTAACTTTAGGTAATAACGCCTTTGTATTGAATTCATCAAAAACATAATGATATTTCTTATACATATATTCTCTCATTACCTGCCTATTCAATATTAAAATACCCCCTCCAGAACATATTCTGGGAGGGGTGAAATCACTATACGACTGAATAGGGTTCAGTATACGACTGAATGCCATTCAGTATACGATTGAACCCTATTCAGTATACGACTTAATTGGCATCCTCTTGAACCCCTATCCCGGGAGACAGCAAAAGGAAGAGAATTTGTAAACTATTCCCCATTCCTCATTCCTTATTCCCCACTTCTCATTCCTCAAAATCAGCACCCCAAAATAAATCCATTCAATAAAATCGGATAGCGCAAGCAGAATATCTGAAGTTATTCTGTATCTTTGTATTCACTATCATTTCGCATGTCCTACTATAAAAGCAGTAGCTATGAGTAAACTTTATCCCATCGGTATCCAGAACTTTGAGAGTCTTCGCAAGGATGGCTATATGTATATAGATAAAACCGCCTTGATTTATAAGATGGTGAAAACAGGACGGTATTACTTCCTCAGCCGTCCGCGCCGCTTCGGCAAGAGCTTGCTGATTTCTACGCTCAGAGCCTACTTTGAAGGCAAGAAAGAACTCTTCGAAGGACTGGCAATGGAACAGTTGGAAAAGGACTGGACACGACACCCCGTTCTGCACCTGGATTTGAATATAGAGAAATATGATGTACCCGAAAGCCTGGACAGGATACTCAACGAAGCATTAGTGAGGTGGGAAAAAGTATATGGCGCCGAACCTTCGGAAACATCTTTTTCCCTGCGCTTTGCCGGTATCATCCGGCGCGCCTGCGAACAAACGGGGCAACGCGTCGCTGTCCTCATAGACGAATACGACAAGCCCCTGCT
>QMCD01001761.1_pt1 | contig 20199 bp, 17 predicted proteins | sample 1821841 | NCBI WGS metagenome assembly QMCD01 (sample SAMN01991225, study PRJNA193472) | Termite gut metagenome, whole genome shotgun sequencing project. | isolation source: worker | host: Macrotermes natalensis
CTTGTCTTCTTCACTGCATCCCTTAAGAACTGACGCGCAGTAAGTGTCGCGCAGAAAGTAAAACCTACACTCCGCATGTGCGATCATCGTGCTTGTGGTTGTAAGGCGACATCTGTCATTCCCGTACCCTCCCTGTCCGCGAAGGCGAAAATCCACAAACGTGTAAGCTCATAACAATGGATTCCCGCCTGCGCGAGAATGACATATCTCTGCGCTAAACACTAATTTACCCTATCTGCCAACTTGTAATCTTGAAAACGAAAATAGCACTGTATAATAAAGCGAGGAAGCTAATAAGAGATAACGGATTATGCAATGACTACTCAACTTGAAATCATTAAGGGCAAACATATCACTTTGATTCCCGCTACAACCGGGGATAGACAAGTGGTCTACGAGTGGTGCTTTAAGTCTGAGACCACAAAGTATCACTCCGGATTGCCAGATTATCCAGAAGTGGAGATACCTACATACGATGAGTTTTGCGACGAATACTACGAGGAGTACTTCTTTACAGGAGAGCGCTTACAAGATGGACGAGGTTTCATGATTATTGTAAATGAAGAAAAAACTGGATTTATCAGTTATACCTCTTTTCACCTTAAACCATCTATGGCAGAACTAGATATTTGGATGAATCTTGAGGTAAATTGCGGAAAAGGTTATGGTGTAGATGCAATTATTGCGCTTAGTCATTTTCTTAATGAGACGATGGGCGTAAATGAGCTTATTATTGCGCCCTCACGCAAAAATATTAGAGCAGTAAAAGCCTATATGAAAGCTGGCTTTATTGGGGCAGATAAACCCATGAGCGAATACCTGCTTGAAGAATACGTTTCCATGTATGGGTCAGGTGACTATGGAGTTGAAGACACTGCGCTTTTAATAAAGCGCTATGATTGATCAAGTTAGGCCTTCATTCTGACGATTCTTTGTCAACCTTGCTTTCATTTTCGATAATAGCCTTTAGTTCATGGTCTCCATGTTTAATGGCATATCGCTCAAACTCTTCTAGCCTGGTCTTGGTTCTGCCTCTATCGCGGGAAAGCTCTTCGCCAAAGTCTTTAAAAGCTAGAAGTATGATTACGCTGTATTCGATAATGTTAATGAAGTTTGAAATGTTTTCTGCTGCAAGACCCGGGTAGAACTTTAGTATTTGTGCAAATATCAAAACGGCAATGTAGAATACGAACAAAAACGTTTTGAAAGACATATAGTAACTCATCGACCATCTAACAATACGTATGTTTAGAGTCAGATCATTTTTGTCGAGTTTTGAGAATTCTTTATAAAGGTTTTCAGGAGTTGCGGCTCTTCTGAGAATCCATTCATCAAAAATGATCATTGTAGCAATGAATGCAAGATTTCCTAAATATGCCAGCAAAATGGAAAATCCCGCCAACCACGTAACAAAAAAATAAAGTAAAACGCCATATATCGCATTTCCCATTAAGATGAATAAAACACTGTTGACGACAGTTTTAATAGTTTTTTGCATAAGGATTGTTCCCCCTGATCTATTCTTCTTGTGGCAACTGAGCGCACTGTAGTATGTATAGAGATATCATAATTTGTTGATGCAATTATTAGCAACTAAGTTTTTCTAAAACGTATCATCCATTATGCACTTCACTAGACCAACGGTCTGGTTGGGAAATCGGCTTTTTGCATTGACTGTCATTGAAAAACTGATTTACAGTAACTGCGGAACATGGTGGCGATAATGAGAGGAACGGAGCCCAAACATGGAGAGCAAAAAGACATTCGGTAGCTTCATTCAACAAAAGCGCAAAGACCTTGGATTAACACAAAAAGAACTGGCAGACAAACTTTTTATAACAGAGTACGCCGTATCTAAATGGGAGCGCGGTCTTTCTTATCCCGATATCACACTTATTAAGGATCTTTGCGAAGCCTTATCTGTCAGCGAGCGAGAGTTGCTAACAGCAAGTGAAGACGTTGAGGCGCGCACCAACGAAAAGTTGGCAAAAAAGTACATTCGTCTCATCAACCGCTTTAAGTGGGTGCAATTCATATTTTACGGATTGGTAATCGTAACTTGCTTCATATGTAACCTTGCTGTGCAGCATACTCTGTCATGGTTCTTCATCGTCTTAACAGCACTTATGATGGTTGCGTCTTTTACATTGGTTCCCGTTTTGGTGAGCAAGCGAAAAGCACTTGTCGTGCTATGCAGCTTTACAGTTTCACTTCTTTTATTGCTTTTTGTGTGCAGTATTATTTCGGGCGGTTCGTGGTTTGTTATTGCAGCAATTGCAATCATATTCAGCTTCTGCATTGTTTTCTTGCCGTTTGCACTGCGCACCGTAAACCTATCAAGTGCACTGCAAGATCATAAAGCTCTGTTGAGTTTGGCGATAGATACTGCTTTGCTATTTGCCTTGATATTCGTGGTAAACTTACACGTCAGTGGGGAGGTGGCTATAGTCACTTCGCTGCTTGTAGCCGTCTTTTGGTTAATTCTGCCCTGGGGCATATTAGCGATTATTCGCTACACTCAGATCAATGCTTTCTTTAAAACAGCGTCATGTCTCGGTATTTTTGGTTTCATGTTCTACTATGGAGAAGCGATCACCAGCTACATCATCACCGGTAAACCAATAAATATTATGTACACATTTGACTTCAGCAACTGGAATAACGTTTCATTTGAAGGCAACCTAAATGTGCTGATCTTAGGAGTTTTCCTTGCTCTGATAGTTGTATTCACTGTAGCGGGAATTGCGGCGGAGCTACGTAAAGGCAAAGTGTCTTGTCGAGACAAAGCTGATCAAAACCACTGATTAATTTTTTACATACGACAGTTTTTCATGCAAAGCTTTGTGTTATGCAGCAGGTGAGTTCAAGTTTATACCGTGCTTTGCCATATACCAGCAAGCTTTGACCATTTTAGCGAATGCTTGCTTGGTGTAGAAGATAAATGTAGTTTGTGCATGCTAGTATCTGCTCCTATTGTAAGCAGCATCAATCTTGGATTGAAAGGGAGATTACTATGGCAAAAACAGCTATTATAACCGGTGCGGCTCGAGGCTTGGGTAACGCGATGGCACTTAAGCTTGGAGAGTTGGGTTTTGATGTTGTCCTCAACTATCGCAGCGAAAGTTCAAAATCGTTATCAGACGATCTAGCAAAAGAGATCAGTGACAACTATGGCGTAAAGACGCTCGTTGTACGTGCCGACGTTAGCAAGTATGAGGATTGCGAAGCACTGGTCCAGGCAAGTGTTGCTGAGTTTGGTGATACGATCGACGTTTTGGTAAACAACGCCGGTATCACAAATAACGCCAACTTCATCGACATTACAAAAGAGCAATACACCGCAGTTATCGAGACAAACCTTATCAGTCTCCTGCATATGTGCCACCTCGCTTTGCCTTATATGGTTGATCGCGATACGTGTATCGTTAACATGGCTTCTATTGGTGGTCTTGTGGGCGTTGCTAATCAGGTGGATTATTGCGCAGCAAAGAGTGGCGTTATCGGTCTTTCTCGTGCGCTTGCCGTAGAGTTTGCCAGCAGGAAAGTTCGCGTGAACTCCATAGCTCCCGGCATGATCATGACTGATATGCTTAAAGGTGTGAATCAAGATGAGGTAGCTGCCTTGGCTACCGCTATACCTCTGGGCAGGATTGGCGACGTATCTGACATAGCCGGTTGTATGGCGTATATCGTTACCGCTCCTTATCTAACCGGTCAGACGATCTCACCTAATGGTGGTTTTGTAATGCCGTAGAGTGTTTAGCCTTTAAGCACTATCTTTAGACTCAAAACATCCAGCAGGTCGTGAGCTTGTAGCTTTCGACCTGCTGGTCTTTACATCAACTTATAGTTTTAAGCACTCTTTTCCACTTCCGTAGCAATGATAGGCTTATGTGCGTTGAGTCTTTAAAACCTCGATCTTTGCCCTTACTCCACCTCTGAGATTTACAACACCTTGCTCCTTGTCCAGATTCCAGTCGGCATCGCTAAATAATACTCCATCATTATGCTGCGTGGCTTTGCTCAAATCTGCGCTCAAGCCTTGGGGTTGTTCCGGTTTCCACCAGCCGTGGGGGATTCTTAGCGTGCCTGGTGGTTGCGTGTCGTCCAGATGAGCCATCAGCTCAATTGAGCCTAGAGTGGTAGACACTTTAACCCAAGATTCTTCCTCCAAGTCGTATTCATCTTTGTGCGAAGGGTTGATAAACAGTAGTGGCTCGGACTGTCTTTGTCGCAACGCTTTAATGTGTCTTAAGCAGGTGTTGTAGTTTGGGCGTTCTCGATAACCGGCAAATATCACAAACGGATACTCTGACTCATCCACACCCTCTTCGCCATGCTCCAAATAATACGGTAGCGGATCGTATCCCAAAGACTCAAGCACCGTGCTTCTGAGCTCAACTTTACCGGTAGGGGTGAGGAACTTGCCAAAGGCAGCAGGGGTGAGGGGTATTACGGTGCCCGGGCTTTCATTCCAGGTCTCATCCAGTTTTCCTAAGCGATAATCGTGCAAAGCATGGCTATCTTGCCAAGGAAACTGCTCACTCAAGCCAAGGCGGTCAGCTAATCCCTTGACAACGTAATACCAATCTTTGCACTCTTCAACAGGGCAGGCAATGTGCTCCGAAAATGTCACGACCGGGGCAACATCCAGTTGCGGTCCTAATACATCTCTCTCTGCCCACATATCACCCGGTAATACATAGTCGGCAAGTTGGGCGGTTGGCGACATAACATTTTCAAAAGCCACGACAAGCTCTTGATTCATGAATGCATCAACGATTCCTTGTTGGTTTGCGTAACTCATGATCGTGTTATTAGCTACAGCAAAAAACGCTTTGACCGCATAAGGTTCTTCTTCTCGCATAGCAGCAAAAAGTGTGGGTGGGTGCGCCATACAGCTACAGCCTAAAATGTCCGGATAGTGGTCTATGCCCACTTCGTGTAAAGCAGCCTCGTAATGTGATCCGCCTTTAAAAGTGAAAAGAGGGTAGTTCTCGGTGCCAAGTTGCTTTGCTTTTTGCTCGTTTGAAAGTAAGTCAAATCCAGCGAGTTCAGAGTTGGTAATAAATCCGGTAGCAGGACCAAATACTAATTCAGAGACATTGATATAGCCACAAATCGCACGCAGAATACATTGGCAGCGCAGCATCGAAGTAGAGTTCTTTTGCATGTCGCCCACAACACCCCAAGGTATGATTGCTGCCTTAGCGCCGGCATAAATACGAGCGGTAAGTCTTATGGTTTCGGCATTAATACCGCAAGCTTTTTCTGCCCACTGTGGCGTGTAGATTTGTACGCGTTTCTTGAGGTCATCAAATCCATAAGTATTTTCAGCAACAAATTTTTCATCGTATAGGTTCTCGTTGATAACAACGTTGATCCAAGATAAAAGCAAGGCGGTATCGGTGCCATAGCGAATCCTCAGGTGATGATCGGCAAGTGATGCTGTTTCAGTTGTTTTGGGGTCAATTTCAATCAGCGCAGCACCTCTCTTAAGAGCTGATTTTAGCTTGAAATACTCTCCCGGCCAAAGCTCTGATCCTCTGTTTTGACCAAAATAGACAATAACATCGGCTTTATCCCAGTTAGCAGTGGTGTACCAGCCATATGTAGCGCGATGTACCTGAGCAGTGTTTCCCATACATAAGTGCTGCGGAGCAATGTAGTTTGGTGTTCCAATGCAATTCATAAAACGCCGAGTGATTCCACCAAATCCGTGATTGATCGCACACTCCGATATGCCTATTGCCTCTGCACCCCATTTTGCGATGACACCTTGTAGCTTCTCGGCAATCTCATCAAGCACAGTATTCCAGCTGACCTCTTCCCAGATGCCTTCACCGCGTTTGCCAACATTTTTCAGTGGTTTGGTAATCCTTAACTCATGCTGTTGGTACTCTTCCCACATATGAGCCTTGGGGCAAATCTGTAGTATTTCAGGATTGGCTGGTCTGAGTGAAACACAGTCGTCGCGAGTATTTGCAGCTAAAGAACAAAGGTTATCGCAAAAGGTGCAGGTAACATTTTTTCTCCCCATCATATTGCTCCCCACTTTGGTTAAATCAACATTTCTCCAATTAATTTGATTATGCGAATAATTTTACAACAAAGGTTTGTATTATGCGCTAAATACCAGATACCGGATATTAGCCCACCGTGATCGTTTCACTATATATAGGCAAACCTTAAACGTATAATAGACAGGCACTATGGGCGAAAACTTTTCGTATAAGGAGTTTTTTTGCATAGAATATTCATTATCTTAATTGCAGCATTATGCTCGGCACTATTGCTGTTTCCCACGTTTGCTTATGCTGTCAACGAAAACACTACAAGCATCATAACGGCTACCGGACAAGATGTTCCTACAGACGATCACCTGGATGAGGAATATCGTTTCCCGGCAAAATACCGCGACAATGCTGTGCAGTTTCGCACCGAAGACGGAGTTTTGCTTTGCGGCTACGTGTTGGGCGAAGGTAGCCGGGGCATCACATTAGGTCATCCAAACGGTTGGATGGTAAAAAGTTGGCTTCCTTTTGCAGAGCGCTTGGTGGACGCGGGATATATGGTAATTCTTTGGGAGTTTAGAAATATCGAACCGTCCGGCTTTGCTCCCGAATCGGAAAGTCGTCGCTGGGACTTAGACGTACTTGCCGCGGCGCAAGTTCTCAGAGAAAAAGGCGCCAAGCAGATACTTGCGATGGGTGCATCTGATGGTGGCACCGCTACGGCCATAGCCGCACCCGATATCCCTGAGCTGGCAGGCTTAGGCATACTGTCTTCTCCCAAAGATTCAATTGGCGATGCGGTATCTGCAATGGCGAGAGTAAAAGACGTACCTGCCTTTTTTGCAGTCTCGACTAATGACTCCTCCGGAAACTTTTATCCGCATGTAGAAGCGCTTTATGAAGCATGCACATCCACTCAAAAGCAGTTTAATGTGATAGAAGGATTTGATCACGGAACCGACATGATAACACCTGTAGTTCCGGGTCTTGGATACGCATCAATGCCTGTAGACGAAGCGCAAGTTCAGAAGCGGCAAGAGCTTTCGGACAAGCTGCTGCTCTTTGCAAATGATGTTTTTGCTGTCAACAATGATCAACTGCCGGCAGGCGATGATACAGAAGAGACATCGCCAAAACCAATTGATAGTGAGACAAACAAACCGGTTGCAGAGCCAATAAGTGAAACATCAGAGCGCAACAGTGCTTCAAGTATTCTTCCTTGGCTGATAGCCGGACTTGGCATTTTAATTGGACTGGCAGTAGGAATCGTGTTTGCTATGTTAAGGCGACGAAAGCATTAGTTTACTTTCGCATCACTCGCATTGCGTTTAGTACGGCTATCAAGGCTACGCCTACATCGGCAAATACTGCTTCCCACATTGTTGCAAACCCCAGTACTCCCATTAACATGAACAAGCCTTTAATGCCCAGCGCAAAGGCAATATTTTGCCAAGCAATCCGACGCGACCGCTTCTTCAATGGCTTCTGCAAGTTTGGACGGCTCATCGGTCATCAGTACGATGTCGGCTGCTTCTATGGCAGCATCTGACCCGAGTCCTCCCATCGCAATACCTATATCGGAGCGCGCTAGTACCGGCGCATCGTTTATACCATCGCCAATAAAGGCTAGCTTACCTTTTCGACGCTTTTGTGTATCTAACTGCTCCACTTTCTCAACTTTTTGAGCCGGCAGCAACTCTGCATGTACCTCATCCAGATTCAATTTGTCTGCTATAGCTTTAGAGATTTCAGCAGTGTCACCGGTAAGCATGGCGACTTTTTGAACCCCTCGGGCTTTAAGCGCAGCAATTGCCTTGGTGCTATCCTCTTTAAGCTCGTCAGATATTACGATGCTTCCGGCAAACGTGCCATCAACTGCGACGTAAACTATTGCGCCAACGTCTTTAGTCTCGGTAAAACTGATGTTTCGTGCAGTCATTAGTTTTGCGTTGCCGACTAACACAGTTTTGTTCTCAATATCAACTTGCACGCCATGCCCTGATATCTCTTCATAGTCAGACAATTTGGTTTTGTCGATATCTTTGCCATATGCTTTCATGATCGATAGGGCAATAGGGTGATTAGAAAACACCTCAGCCTGGGCAGCGGTCTTTAGAAGTGAAATCTCGTTGTGGTTATCGGCCGGACAGAGCTTGGTTACCTCAAATACGCCTTTGGTAAGTGTGCCGGTCTTATCAAAAACGACAATGTCCAAATCGCCCAGCGCTTCCAGATAGTTTCCTCCTTTTACAAGTATGCCTTTTTTTGAGGCACCGCCAATGCCACCAAAGAAACCGAGCGGGATAGAGATTATCAGAGCGCAAGGGCAAGAAATGACTAAAAAGATAAGACCTCGGTTTATCCAATCTGTCCAAACACCGCCAAAAAGAAGCGGTGGAATAATGGCGATAAGTACCGCCAGTCCAACAACAACAGGTGTGTAATATCGAGAGAATTTGGTGATGAAGTTCTCCGTTGGTGCCTTTTTGTTACCGGCACTTTCTACCAGCTCGATAATTTTTGCAACAGTAGAATCGCCAAAAGTTTTGGTGACACGGATGGTCAAAACGCCATTTTGATTGATACAACCTGATAACACCTCATCAGAAACCCCAACTTTGCGTGGCAAAGATTCGCCTGTCAAAGCAGTTGTATCAAGCATGGACTTGCCGCTAATCACCACTCCGTCAAGCGGAATTTTTTCTCCGGGCCTTACTAAGATTATGTCGCCGATGCTAATGGTCTCAGGAGATACTCTTTGCAGTGTTTCGTCCACTTTGAGGTGGGCAAAGTCCGGTCTGATATCCATAAGATCGGTAATGGACTTTTTTGAGCGAGACACCGCCAGGTTTTGAAAAAACTCGCCGACTTGGTAAAAAAGCATTACCGCCACAGCTTCCGGGTATTCGCCGATAATAAAAGCGCCAATGGTAGCAACACTCATAAGGAAGCTTTCATCAAAGAACTGACCATGGAAGATATTTCGTATAGCCTTAATCAATACCTTGCCACCCAGCGTAAGGTAAGCAAGTAAGTAGCCGACCAAAGAGATGTAAGGGGGAAGATTAATTAGAAGACCGGTAAAGAAAGTGAGCCCAAATAACACTGCGCCTATAATGAGTGCGACGACCTCTTTGTTCTTAATAGTCACGACCCTAGACGCGGTGGTAGCTGTTTTTGCTTGCGTTTTGTCAATAACAATCACATCCGGCTCGTATTTGCGAACGATCTGCTTGACATCTACAGCAATGTCACCGCGATAACCCTCCACGGTCTTTACCTGCATTGTGCTTGTGGCAAAGTTAACGCTGGCAGATAAAACGTGCTCCAAAGCGCTTGTGGCATTTTCTATTTTCATAGCGCAGTTAGCGCAACCAAGTCCTTCTAAAAAGTATTCCTTTTGCATTTTCGTTTTCCTTTTATATTGAATAGTTGCTTTACTGTTCAACTGTCTGCTTAAAAATTTTTACGAATTACTGATGATGAGTATGTTCAAAGCCCTTAATAAAGATCTCCTTTACATGATCATCAGCAAGTGAGTAAAAAACAATCTTGCCCTGCCTGTCGGGTCTAACAAGGTTAGATAACCGCAGCGATTTAAGTTGATGAGAAATGGCTGATTTGGTCATGCCTAATAACGCCGCCAAGTCACAGACACACATATCTTTACAAGAAAGCGCCCAAAGAATCTTGATCCTGGTGCTGTCGGCAAACATTTTGTACAGATTTGCCAGAGCATAGAACTCATCATTTTGAGGCATTCTTTCGCTTACGTAATCCACCACATCTTGATGGATGACATCGCAATCACAAATATTATCAATCACGTTACTTCACCTTAAACAGTTGAACAATCATTCAACTGTAATTTATTTGTTTAAGTGCGCTTTGTCAAGCGTTTGAGGGGTGTCGTTTTTATTGCTTTTAGGTCAGGTGTTGTTTAGCTTGCGCCAAGTCTGTCCAAGCAAGTACTGGTGTTGCTGGGTACAATATCGTTGTTTGCTTAGGAGTTGCCTGGTATGTAAAGACGGCGCGTATTAAATACGACCCCAAGACTTCAAGGCAGACGAATATTCAGAACATAGTACTATTTGACTGACTGCACCTTTTTAGTCATTAAAAGTTGCTGACTTGCCTTTTTGCACCCACAGACGGATGCTAAAAGACTTCCTTCCTTTTAAGGTAAGCAGACCTTACGTTGACAGCTTGCGCTGTCTTCTCATCTGGAGAAAGGATAGGAAATGTCAGAAGAAAAAAAGTACGTTCTCGTTGAGCACGAGAAACCTTGGCGCTATGAAGAGGAGGGGTATACGGTAACGCGAGGAAGTGCTTGGACCGGACCCGGTTGTCATCTTGGATGCGGTGTGTTGATGTATACCAACGATGAAGGTAAGTTAGTGAAAGTAGAAGGTGATCCGGAAAACCCATTCAACAAAGGACGTCTGTGCGTACGCTGTCTAGATTTACCTGAGGTTACTAATAGCGATAAGCGTTTGCTTTACCCCATGAAGCGAGATAAAGATAAGCGTGGAAAGAATGAATTTGAGCGTATATCTTGGGATGAGGCACTTGACGATATTGAAGCAAAGTTTAACGAAATTGCTGACAGCTCTGGACCGGAATCGATAGTGTTTCTTCAGGGAACCGGCCGTGATATTGCTAGCTGGATATCACGCTTGGCGTGGTCGTTTGGAAGCCCAAATTACGGGTTTCCACTCTCGGGCCTTGCATGTTATCTGCCGCGCGTTTCTGGAATGATGTCTACTACCGGATCATTTTGGGTGTGTGACTGCTCACAACAATTTGTCGATCGTTATGACAATGAACAATATGAAGTTCCTGAAGTAATGATCTTGTGGGGCAATAATCCGCTTATTTCCAATTCCGATGGTTTTTTTGGCCATTGGGTTACAGACCTTATGAAGCGCGGTATGAAAATTATCACTGTTGATCCTCGCATGACTTGGTTGGGCAGGCGTGCTGAGGTCAATTTGGCAATTCGTCCCGGTACCGATGCTGCTCTTGCTCTAGGTATGCTAAACGTCATTATTAATGAAGAGCTGTATGATAAAGAGTTTGTTGATAAGTGGTGTTATGGTTTTGATGAGCTATGCAAGCGCGTGCAGGAATATCCTGTAGAAAAAGTAGCCAACATTTGTTGGCTTGAGGCTGAAGATATTCGTATGGCAGCGCGTGCATTTGGTAATGCTAAAAACGGATGCATTCAATGGGGTCTAGCAGTAGACATGGTGCGTGAAGCGCTTCCAGCTATCCAGGCAATTGCAGCAATTTATCAGATATGCGGCTACATTGAAAAGCCGGGATGCATGATTGCCCCTCCAGAAATCCTATTTTATGGCGGTGGTTTTGGGTCGGACTTGCTTACCCCAGAACAAGAAGCAAAGCGTATTGGTCTCCAAAAATACCCATTGCTTCATCATGGCTTTGCCACACTGCAAGCTGATGAGATGATGGCTCAAATGGAAACAGCTGATCCATACGCAATAAAAGGCGCATGGCTTCAGACCACTAATACCATTGCTTGTATGGGCGCAGATCCCAAACGCTTTTATAACGCTGCTAGAAATCTTGACATTGTGGTTTGCATCGATCTATTCATGACTCCAACTATCATGGCTCTTGCTGATTATGTTCTCCCGGCAGCAACATTTCCCGAGCGTGATGGGATTCGTGTTGGTGATGGCCCGCAGAGGGGTGAGACCATCAATAAGTGTACTTCGGTTGGTGAGTGTCGCTCTGATATGGAGATAAATCTTGAGTTAGGACGTCGCTTTAACCCAAGTGCTTGGCCATGGAAAGACGTTCAGGAAATGTTCTCAGCAGTATATGATGGGACAGGCTATGACTTTAAGGGAATGCGCGAAATTGCACCTGCCTACCCACAGTTTAGCTATGATCGACATGCTAAAGGTATGTTGCGGCAAGACGGCCAACCAGGCTTTAATACTCCCACAGGGCGCATCGAACTATGGGCAACTCAATATGCAAATGCCGATCTTGACCCGTTACCATATTTTGAAGAACCTGATCCGGGCCCTACATCTACGCCAGAACTTCTTAACGAGTATCCACTGATACTTACAACAGGCGCTCGCAATTGGGGTATGTTCCACTCCGAGCATCGTAATATTCCGCGTCTGAGAGCTATGCGACCTGATCCTATTATCGAGGTTCATCCGGAAGCTGCAAGTGAATACGGATTAAAAGACGGCGATTGGGTCTGGGTTGAAAACCAGCGTGGCAGGGCTAAGCGAAAAGTGCAGATTACCACCGTTTTGCTTAATTCAAAGTATTGCTCCACAGATCATGCTTGGTGGTATCCGGAAGGTGATCCCGAGAAGCTTTTTGATGTCTTTGATCTAAATATAAATAACAGCGTGCCGTGGGTTCCGGGTAAAAGTGGGTTTGGATCCAACTATAAATGCATGCTTGTCAAACTCTATAAGGTAAAGGATGGAGAATAAAATGGCTGAAAAAAGCGGAATTCTTATTGATTATGACTGGTGTACTGGTTGCCATAGCTGTGAAATGGCCTGCCAGATGGAATTTGGATTTCCTGTAGGTCAAAGCGGAGTCAAGGTGTTTCAGGTTGGACCTTGGCAGATAGACGAAAGGAAGTGGCAGTACAGCTTCATGCCGGTATTTACCGATATGTGCACACTTTGCGCAGAGCGTGCTGCGAAAGGAAAGCTGCCAAGTTGCGTTCAGCATTGCCAAGCTGACTGCATGAAGTATGGTTCGCTTGAGGATCTTGTAAAGGAAGTATCCAGCCACAATAAGCAAGTGCTATACGCTATTTAGGAGCTGTCATGGAGTACATTAAAAAAATCGCAATGGCGTTCTTAGTGGGTGGTTCATTGGCACTTCTCGGACAGCTATTTTTTACAATCTTAGCTGCAGTTTTTGGCTCTTCCTCGCCAATTGTTGGGCCGGGCACCTTGATACTAATGGGCTTTTTTACTTTGATCACCTTTCCGTTGGGGGTCTATCAAAAGATCGAGAAAATAGGTGGATTTGGTGCGATTCTTCCTTTTAGCGGATTAGCTGCCGCTGCAGCAGGTACGTTTTGTAGAGTTAATGAGGAAAAGGGTTCAGCAGTTTCGGGAGTATTGGCCAGCGCAAAGCTTGTTTGGTATGTGATCGGAGCCGGATCGATTACAGCAATTATTGTTGCCCTTGTAATCACTTTTGTTTTGTAAGGAGACACGATGGACATAGCAGTTGGTTTTTTACTTGCATTTTTGATTGGCGGCGGGCTTTGCGCAGTTTTTCAACTGTTCATGATGCTAACAAAACTAAAACCGCCAGAGATTTTGATTATCGGTTTTTCAATTGGCGCAGTCTTACTTCCTCTTGGAGCAATAGCAGTGCTTGAAATGTATGGTGGTGCCGGAATGGCTATCATGGTGATGGATGCAGGTGCTGGAGTGACCGGAGCCCTGGTGGCATTATTTCAAGGAAATTGGATTCCTATTGTTACAGTGCTAGGCGTTTTCTTGTCACTCATGATTATAGGTATTGTTGCGGGTATGATAAGAAGTGCTATTGCCTCTGACGCTAAAACCGTTACACGTGGTGCCAAAATATCAGAGTAACAATTACCGCAAAGTAGTGCTGTTTTACATCTCGCATAAAGGAGGTCGTAAATGTATACGGCCTCCTTGCCGATCTTAAGGAGAAGTATATGTGTTATCCTTGTCGAAACTGTGGCAAGTGTAAAAAGAAATACTCATTAGAGACCTGTGCAATGTGTGGCTATGAAAATGTACCGGGTGTCGTTATTTGTAATAACTGCGGCTTTAAGTTTCCGCCTAAACCAGGTATTGGCAAACGCAAGTCATAAGTTGACACAGGTCTTTGTTGTTTAAGGTACATGTTGTTTGATGTGCTCAAATGATTTGTTTAAGTTTGAGCTTCAGTTGCGTAGTAACGCTTCTCAACCTCTTCGATAAGCTCTTGATGCGTGTGAAATCCGGTCTTTTGATAAATATGATAAATATGAGATTTTGCAGTTGACTCGGAGATATATAGTTTCTCACATATCATGCGTGCCGTGCGCCCTCGTGCGAGCATAATGAATACTTCGATTTCGCGTGGTGAAAGCCCGGATTGCTCACATATTTCGGTGCAGCATTGTTTCCAAGGTTTTCGCATTGCACTGTCGTCACTTATGGGAGCAGAAGGAGAGATTTTAATACTGGGTTTGTTAAGTACGGCAAGTATTATGACAAGTAGTGAAACAAGAGCTGTTGATCCATAAGCAAGAATCATCTCAGCAGAGTTGACTATTGAAATAAGACCAAGAGCAAAAAGCCAACCGATGGCCATGCCCAATGCATTTGCAAATCTACCTAAAGCAAAATATCTCACAACACTAAGATTGTGAAACTTGATCAATCCAGTAAGCTGATAGACAGAAAGCATGTCAAAGCATGTAAATCCAAAAGCAACTATCAAAAAACAAATAATTTGACCTTGCCCGTCAACGAGAGAGAGTGGCAATAGTGCGAGCGCAACGATAGGTAAAAGGTACCATAAAAATGATCCAGCAGGCACATATCTGCTTACAGCGATACTGTATATCAGCATTACTGCGCCCGATACAAGTATTGCTACACCCATAATTGTCTCCTGGGGAAAGATAATAGGCGTAAAAGACATGAACATTTGAATTGCTGAGAACACAATGCTATATAACAAGAGCTGAATAAAGAAATAACGAAATTCTCTTGCAGCAGAAAGATAGTTTCCTTTGCCCTGTTTTGAATCTTCCATAGTATTAGGAATAATTAGTTTTCCGCTTGGACGTGCAGCGAAAACCATGAGACAGCAAACCCACGGCACGATCATGAGGGTTATTAACTGAACTTCACCGCTTAAGGTGATTAGAAAGGCATAGAAAGCACAGCTCGTGAGGACAGCTATGGCAATAGAGAAACTTAGAACACGACCATTTATTGTATCAAGAATGAGCCCAATTCTTAGAAACAAAAAGGCATGAGCACATCCAAACAGAAAAAAGAAGGCAATAGTAAGCCAGTCGGATACAGGTATTCCAAGTGTGGGTAATAAAACGCTTAGGCTGCTAAGAGGAGCACAAGCTATCATAAATATAGTAAGAAATCGCTGGCCTATAGTTGTTGAAAAGGTTTTCCAAAATATTGCTATAAAGCCAAGTCCCAGTGCTTGAGCGCAGAGTGCTCCAGAGCGACTGATATAATCTAGAGAGCTCAAGGTTTCAGAGCTTGGGTTGAGGACACCGCCCCAGTAACACGTAAAAATCCATGCCCAATAACAGGCAAAGGCAATGATAGATAATGTTGTGTGTGCATCAATAAGTGAAATAAGAATCGAGAGATTATTTGAAGATTTTTCTTTCTTGGAGTTTATTTCATCCAAGTTAAGCCTCCCTTGTCAAGTGAGAAATTTGGTGTCAAATTATCGACAGGCCACTATATGAAACTCTACTTAAATGTCGTTAATAGGATTTGCGTCTACATAGGTATTATACGGCAGCTTCATGTAATTATCCTCCATCGATTAGGGAAAACATTATGCATAATACCACTTAAAATGGTTGATAACGTGGGTGATAGGACTTGAACTGTCACAGGTTTTGCCTGGCATAACCTATAAGATATGGCGCATTTGCTCCGCCCGTTCGCACAACTTTAGGCTTTACATCGTTTGTTGTAAAGCCTCCTAGTGGTGTATTTTAGTTAACTACAATACGATAGGGGAGCAGATAGGAGGAAACGTGGATAAAAAAGAAACGACGCTGATAGATGCCAACAATCTTAAAGAAATATACTTTGCCGGTGGCTGCTTTTGGGGTGTTGAGGAGTACTTCTCCCGAGTGCCCGGCGTACATGATGTTACCAGTGGGTATGCAAATGGCAACACTGAAAACCCCGGTTACGAGGCAGTCTGCTCAGGAGCTACCGGTTATGCGGAGACGGTGCATATTAAGTACGACCCTAGTATTATCAGCCTAAAAACGCTAACGGAGCAACTCTTTAAGATCATCAATCCAACAAGCCTAAACCGACAAGGAAACGACATGGGCAGCCAGTACCGCACGGGAGTTTATTACGTAAATGTATCCGACAAAGAGATCGTTCAAGCCGTTTTTGATGATGAACAAAAGCGCTACGATAAAAAAATAGTCACCGAGCTTATGCCTTTGAAAAGCTATTATTTAGCCGAAGAATACCATCAAAATTACTTGGTGAAGAACCCCGAAGGCTATTGCCACATAGACTTTAGTTCACTGAAAGATATCCAGACAGAAGTCCAGAGGTAGCAGCTTGGTTAAAAAGTCAACACATGATATCGGTTCAACTACTATTTAGGATGGGGAGATAATGAAAATCAATCCAATAACAAAACGTATCTTCAAGTCACTGGCGTTAAAGATGATCGGTCTTGAGAATCATCTTCCAAAAGATGAAAAAGAATCTGTAGCCTATATCGCAAGTCTCTGTAGGAGCTGGAACCATAAAAACGCAGTCATTGATCCAGAGAAGTATTTTGTTACCCAAAGTATGTATTCGGACAAAGACCAGCAAGACGTTGATTTTGGGCTTGAGGAGTTCATTAAACTTAACGATGCCCTGCTCTTTACAATCTGGCTTTCCGAAAACACCTATGACAACATTCTGCAAATCGAAGCACTTGAAAACATAGTTAGAGAGTACCATAAAAATAGTGAAGTAAATGATTATATGGAGAGTGGAGAAGACATTGTAAGCACTCTTCAAATGCTTGTTCGCACTTACGCTGAACACCCTGATTGTCCTAATGGACTGATCCTTACTGCGCTTAAGGAGTTTGATGATTTGCTGGGCGACGGTGAGGAGCTTGCGTTTGGAGACGAGAGTCTAAACTATCTTGCTATGCGTGGGGAATTTGGTGGGTTGATAGAAATCAGCAACAAGCTGATGGAACTACCGAAAGGTTCTTACTCTGATTGTTATGCTTGCATCGTAAACCGCCTCATACGTTGGCATATCCTTAATGAAAACTACGAGACCGCATCTTTACTGATAGATAAGGTATTTTACGATAAATTGTCTTGTGATCTTATCCCTAACTCCACGTATGTGCAAAAACTATTGGTTGCAAAAATGCTTGATAGACAAGATTGCGATTTTAAGAAACTGGAAAAGGCAGCCGTCAAAAACCTTACAGCTCGTGATGTGATGGTCTATGAGGCTTACTTCCTCTTGCTCTATTCGAGCCACACGAAAAATCTAGACCTTGCAAACAAGGTGATAGAGCAATTTGAGGGTGTCATTGAAGCAATATCCAGTCCGGAAAAAGTCTATTACTGCTTGGCGGCGTATCAAGTAACAGGTGACAAGTTCTTTTATGAAAGTGGCATCGAACTGGCAAGACGTTTTGATGTCAGAAATCAAAATGCTTTCTATGTGCCGATGTTCGGCTAGCTAATAGGTTGTAGAGAAAGTCCTTGGTGTGTGGCGCAATAAGAGATAATACTCAATCTCCGCGGAGACGATTCAGGATAGACTAGCGCAAACATACCTTTCTTCATATCGTGTGTGTAAATCCTTGGGATATCGACGCATTTTAAACTTGTCGGTCTCTTCGAAAAACAGTAATCGCCAGCTGCCTTTGTCATTAGGGTCGAACCCCAACGTGCTTTGCTCTTCGTCATAAAACAGTTACAGAACTTTTTACGAATAAGGTGTTACTCAGCAATAACTTGACAGTCGATAAGTAGGCAATTTCTATTCCATTTCCAGACACACTCATCTTAACTTTATTTGAGCCGAAATTAATAAAGAGTTCTATTCATTGGCAAAGCCTATGTATTCATAAAACCCAAGCAAATAAAGTGCCATAGGGATAGCGGTATCATCGCCGCCTGCAAAACTTAACAACTCTTCAAAAACGGAATCATCTGGAGCATTTACGCTCGGTACATTTTTAAGGACATATTCGATCTCATTAGGCAATGCTAGACAAATTTTATAAAATGCATTTGGGTCACCAGTAACTAACTCGTAGAATTTGTCTAAGCTGATTCTGCGAATCAATTTATGCCCTCTTTTTACCTTGTCAACTGTGACATCCCACTGACAGTTTTGAGAGTGTTTTGCAATTGCTTCAACAAGAAAGCAAGCACAGTCATCGTCTCTTAACAACTGGTCTTGCATTTTAATATATGTTTTACCAGCTGATGCAGAGTTCATAGTATTGTGCTTATTTTTCATCTCCACGTATACTGTGGAAACATGCAGGTTGTCAAAAACATCTACACCGCCTTCAGGCTTAAAGATTACATCCCAACCCTGTTTGGGCACTTCACAACCAGCAATATAGCTAAACATCATTTGATGAAAATAACCGATACTGTTGTTGTTTGATTTATCTCTTTGACGAAATATTTCGCTCTTGATAACCTCTTCCCAGCTGAGTCCATACACAAACTTATCAAAAATCAACTTTATGGGATCAACTATGTTGCTGTTGAACTTTTTGATGTCGTATGAAAGTAAATTGTCAGCATAGGCACCAATTGTCTTTGCAATGTGTGTCCTAAAATCATCCTTGCTGATAAAGTCCATGCTCCACATATTACCCCTCTTTTCGAGTGTGAATTACATCCATATCCTCGGTTATATCAATGTGCCCCAAGGCTGCAAGAACACACCTTCCGATATGATAACCAAGATTGACAGGAACAGCATTTCCAATTTGTTTGTATTGGCTGCATACCGATCCGGTAAACGACCATTCATCAGGAAAAGTTTGTATCCTAGCATACTCCCTCACATTAAGCGGTCTTGTTTCGCTTGGATGACACCGTTCGGTTTGCTTTTGCGCGGGATTACAGGTAAGCGTCAGACTTGGCTGATCCCATGAAAGCCTACGCGCCATACCAGTTTTTCCTCCACCAAGAAAATAACTTGCGCCCATATACTCACGCTGTAAATGGTCAGGAAGATCGCGCCAGTATCCGCCTTCGGGAATCAGCTCCATAATACTTCGCTTTCGCTCGGTGTATGATTGCCCAATAGATACGGGGCAATCGTGCAAAGCCTCTCTCAGTGAAATATAGTAGTCTCTCTCTTTGGGAAAGATAGCAGGGGTATCTAAATCATTTCGCGCAGCGAAGAGTATTAGTCTCTCTCTTTTTTGCGGCACATCCAAATATTGCGATCTAAGCACCTTGTAGCTGGTCGAGTAGCCGAGATCATCCAAGACATCAATCATGGTTTGCAAAGTTCTGCCGTTGTCGTGCGTGAGGAGTCCGCGAACATTTTCACCTATAGCAATCTTTGGTCTCACTTCTTTAATAGCACGCGCGAATTCAAAGAACAAAGTACCTCTAGTATCTTCAAAACCCAGGCTTTTTCCAGCGTAACTAAAAGCTTGGCAAGGAAAGCCAGCTTGAATAACATCAGCGGTTATATCGGAATAATCAATATCGGCAACATCACCTTCTACAATGCGCCAACCAAGTGACAGGGCATCCGAGTTCGCCCTAAGAGTTGAGCAAGCCCCTTTATCCAACTCTGATAAAAGCACGTGTTGAATGCCAGCATTATGAAAACCTAGCGCGGTTCCACCAGCACCTGCAAAAAGGTCAATGCACGTCACTGGATAGACAACCTTTTCCTTTAGCACCGTGTAATTGTTCTCGCCGTGCTCTCCTCTAGTTTTCTTTTCTACACGGGTCAGTTCATCTAGGTTAAATAACCTATGATTGTTTTGATCTCTCGTTGCTTTAATTAACCCCATTTTTTCCCAGCGTCTAATAGTGTCAACAGACACACCAAGTTGTTGGGATGCTTCAGAAATCTTAAACTCTCTACACTCGGTTAATGCTGGCATGTTTTATAATATCCATTCATTCGCAACTAGATTCAAATTCATTTTACTGGTAACCAATACACAGGGCAATGGTTACCAGTAAAATGCTTGTTCTTGTTTGATAGTAGCTATTTTTGCACCTATACCTCGGGGTAAGTACGATGCTTTATTTACGAGAATGCTTGCTGAACTTGAGCACGACGATGCAAGTGCCGCGACAGCCGACATGGTGCGGGCGAAAGGACTCGAGAATAGTTTAGTCCAGGACGAATGGGCACCCAAAAAATGGTCTATGAGCGAAGCGAATTATTTTTTGGGAGAAGGA